>Ga0307995_1002157_pt1 | contig 11665 bp, 10 predicted proteins | sample EllFjometagen262_FD_203132 | JGI IMG/M metagenome (GOLD analysis project Ga0307995, IMG submission 203132) | Marine microbial communities from Ellis Fjord, Antarctic Ocean - #262 | ecosystem: Environmental > Aquatic > Marine > Unclassified | place: Southern Ocean | collected 2014-11-02
TGGTTTGGGCGGTGTTGTTGGGGGTAATCGTTTTCGGCGAACCTGTGGATGTTTGGGTGGTATTTGGTGGCGTTGTAATTCTGGCATCTGTCACTTTCATCACATGGCGCGAAGCAGTGATGGAGCGCAGTCCTGTGACCCCTGTTGTGCATGAGACAAAGGTGTAAGTTTTTTATTGATTGACTAGTCAATTAAACGCTGATTACGATCCCATCTAATATATTAAGGGATTTTGAATGCCAAAAGTTGGAATGGAACCGATCCGACGTTCTGCGTTGGTGCAGGCGACGATCGCTGAAATCGGCGCTGCTGGGAACTTGGGAGTGACCGTTGAGCAAATTGCTAAACGGGCAGGGATGTCGACCGCGCTTGCGCACCACTATTTTGGTGGCAAGGATCAGATTTTCTTAGCTGCGATGCGCCACATCTTGCGCGAGTTTGGAACAGAGGTTTTGCAAGCCTTAGGTCAAGCAACCACGCCTTTCGCGCGTGCATGTGCGATTGTCCAATCCAGTTTCGCACCGTCTTGTTTCGCGCCTGCAACGATCAGTGCGTGGATGACGTTGTACGCCCAATCCCAAAGCAGCGTAGAAACCAAACGGTTGTTAAAGCTGTACCAGCGCCGCCTGCACTCGAATCTTACCCATGCTTTGCGCCCCATTTCCAAACATCCAGAACGGGATGCGCATACTTTGGCTGCATTAATTGATGGGCTCTATCTACGGGCGGCTTTGTCCAGTGCCTGCGACCCCAAAGATGCATGTGATGCCGCGCTGCAAACCCTTCAAACTCTGATCGAGAGTGACCAATGAGCAAGCCGAATATACTGATTTTTATGGTCGATCAATTGAACGGCACGCTGTTCCCCGATGGACCGGCTGAATGGTTACATGCTCCAAATCTGAAAAAGCTGGCAGCGCGGTCAACCCGTTTTAAAAACGCATACACGGCGTCACCTTTGTGTGCTCCGGGGCGTGCTGCGTTCATGTCTGGGCAACTGCCCTCTGACACTGGCGTTTATGATAATGCAGCTGAATTCATATCGTCCATTCCTACCTATGCACACCACCTACGCCGTGCAGGCTATCAGACCTGCCTGTCTGGCAAGATGCACTTTGTTGGCCCTGACCAGATGCATGGGTTTGAGGAACGATTGACCACAGACATTTATCCTGCTGATTTTGGATGGACCCCTGATTATCGCAAACCGGGAGCGCGGATTGATTGGTGGTACCACAACATGGGCTCGGTCACGGGTTCTGGTGTTGCTGAAATTTCCAACCAAATGGAATACGATGACGAAGTCGCTTATCATGCGACGCGCAAGGTTTATGACTATGCACGCAGCAACGATGAACGTCCTTGGTGCATGACTGTCAGCTTTACCCATCCCCATGATCCATACGTTGCCCGCAAAAAATATTGGGATTTGTATGAGGACTGTGAACATCTTCTGCCGACCGTTCCAGCGATGGATTATGAAGATCACGACACCCATTCTAAACGCATTTTTGATGCGAATGATTGGCGTAGTTTTGATATCTCAGAGGACGATATCAAACGGTCTCGCCGCGCCTATTTTGCCAACATCAGCTATCTTGATGATAAAATCGGTGAGGTGATGGAAGCGGTCAAAGCAACGCGCCAAGAGACGATTATTATGTTCGTTTCTGATCACGGCGACATGCTTGGCGAACGCGGGCTGTGGTTTAAGATGTCCTTCTTTGAGGGTTCGGCGCGGGTACCGATGATGATTTGTGCGCCAGATATGCAACCAGGTTTGATCACCACGCCAGTGTCCAACATCGATGTCTGCCCAACCTTATGTGATCTTGCTGGCGTTGATATGTCAGAGGTTGAACCTTGGACTACAGGCCAAAGCGTCAAGCCATTGGGGCAGGGCGTCGAACGCACCGAACCCGTTGTGATCGAATATGCAGCGGAGGCGTCGTATTCACCGATGGTTTCTTTGCGGTATGGAAAGTGGAAGTACAACCGCTGCAAGTTAGACGCTGATCAGTTGTTTGATCTGGATGGAGACCCGCATGAATTGACCAACCTTGCAGAGGTTGCAGAACATCAAGGAACCTTAACGCAGCTTAGGGCAAAATCTAAAGTCCGCTGGGACTTGGACAAGTTCGATGCAGATGTCCGCGTAAGCCAAGCCCGTCGTTGGGTTGTTTACGAAGCACTGCGCGAAGGCGGCTATTATCCTTGGGATTACCAGCCACTTCAAAAAGCATCTGAGCGCTACATGCGCAACCACATGGACTTAAACAACGTCGAAGACGACGCCCGATATCCACGCGGGGAATAGCGCTGCAGCCTACATCCCTTACCCTACTTTCTTGCGCCGGAGGCGAGCCATACCATGAGCTACCCAACCCATCCAACAGCCAGCCACTTCATTAATGGTCAATATGTCGAGGATACAGCTGGTACCCCAATCGACGTGATCTATCCTGCAACGGGTGAAAAGATCGCAACCGTTTATTCCGCGACCCCTGCAATCATTGCGCAAGCGTTGGATGCGGCAAAGGCGGCTCAAGCGTCGTGGGCTAAAATGTCGGGAACAGAACGCGGTCGTATTCTGCGTCGCGCAGCGGACATCATGCGCGAACGCAATCATGACCTGAGCGTTCTTGAGACGTTTGACACGGGTAAGCCGTATCAAGAAACAATCGCGGTTGATGCCACTTCTGGCGCAGATGCGCTTGAATACTTTGGTGGTATGGCAGCGACACTCACCGGTGAGCACATCCAGTTGGGCGAAGACTGGGTTTACACGCGCCGTGAAGCTTTGGGTGTTTGTGTGGGTATCGGTGCCTGGAATTATCCAACACAGATTGCCTGCTGGAAAGGTGCGCCCGCATTGGCCTGTGGCAACTCTATGGTGTTCAAACCTTCTGAAACCACACCGCTTTGTGCACTGAAGGTTGCAGAAATTTTGGTCGAAGCAGGTCTGCCTGCAGGTATCTATAATGTCATCCAAGGTATGGGCGATGTCGGTGCTGCATTGGTCACCGATGATCGTGTCGACAAGGTTTCGCTGACAGGCTCTGTGCCGACTGGCAAAAAGGTTTATGCGGCAGCGGCTGCAGGTATTAAACATGTGACGATGGAATTGGGCGGCAAGTCCCCGATGATTGTCTTTGATGATGCAGACATCGAAAATGCAGTGGGTGGTGCCATCTTGGGGAATTTCTATTCTTCTGGTCAGGTATGTTCAAACGGCACCCGTGTATTCGTTCATAGATCTGTCAAAGAAGCATTTCTTAAACGTCTTTCTGAGCGTCTTGATACAGCTGTTATCGGTGACCCCCAGATTGAGGAAACCAATTTTGGTCCGATGGTCAGTGAACGCCAGCTTGAAATCGCATTAGGGTATGTCGAGAAAGGCAAAGCAGAAGGCGCGCGTCTGGTTTATGGCGGCAACCGTTTGGACCGTGAGGGGTTCTATATGCAGCCGACTGTCTTTGCGGATGTTAAAGATGACATGATTATTGCACGTGAAGAAATCTTTGGCCCTGTGATGGCAGTCCTTGATTTCGAGGATGAAGATGATGTGATGACCCGTGCCAATGACACCGAATTTGGTTTGGCTGCGGGCGTGTTTACCAAGGATCTATCCCGTGCGCACCGCGTTGCGGCGAATTTTGAGGCAGGTACTTGTTTCATCAATTCCTACAACGATGCACCAGTCGAAGCCCCGTTTGGCGGTTCGAAAAACTCTGGTGTTGGGCGCGAAAATTCAAAGGCTGCGATCAACTATTATTCACAGCTAAAGTCTGTCTATGTGCGCATGGGCGATGTTGAGGCACCGTTCTGATGGCTGAAATGCAAGCTGATTACGTCATCGTCGGGGCCGGCAGTGCGGGTTGCGCGATGGCCTATCGATTGGCGGAGGCGGGAGAATCCGTCTTGGTCATTGAACATGGCGGCACAGATATAGGGCCGTTGATCCAGATGCCTGCTGCGCTGTCATACCCGATGAACATGAAGATGTATGATTGGGGGTATGAGTCTGAGCCAGAGCCTCACTTGGATGGGCGTCGTTTGGCCTGTCCAAGAGGTAAAGTCATTGGTGGATCGTCATCCATCAACGGCATGGTTTACGTGCGTGGGCACGCCAAGGACTTTGATCACTGGGCCGAAAGCGGTGCTGACGGTTGGTCTTATGCTGATGTGCTACCCTATTACAAACGCATGGAAACGTGGGACGGTAATGGCCACGGCGGCGATCCAGAGTGGCGCGGTAAAAATGGGCCAATGCATGTTACCCGGGGGCCACGTAAGAACCCCTTGTTTGAGGCCTTTGTCGATGCGGGAAAGCAAGCAGGCTATGAGGCGACGTCGGATTATAATGGTGAGAAACAAGAGGGCTTTGGCCCGATGGAGCAGACCGTTTATAAGGGGCGTCGTTGGTCCACTGCCAATGCATACCTGCGCCCTGCGCTAGAGCACGACAACTGCAACCTCATGAATGGTTTGGTTGAAAAGGTCATCATTGAGGATGGCCGCGTGATGGGCGTTGCCCTTTTGGGTGGAAAGACGGTCACCGCAAACCGCGAAGTTATCATTGCGGCCTCTGCCATCAACTCGCCCAAAATTCTGATGTTGTCTGGTATTGGCCCTGCTGATCACCTTAAGGACAACGGTATCGAAGTGGTTGCTGATCGCCCAGGCGTTGGACAAAATCTGCAAGATCACCTTGAGCTGTACATGCAGATGTCGGCCAGTAAACCAATCACTTTGTATAGGCACTGGAACATATTTTCTAAGGCGTGGATCGGTGCACAATGGCTGTTCTTTAAGACGGGCCTTGGCGCTTCAAATCAGTTTGAAAGCTGTGCGTTTATTCGGTCAAAACCTGGTGTTAACTACCCAGATATTCAGTATCATTTCCTGCCCATTGCGGTTCGCTATGATGGCCAAGCGGCAGCAGAAGGGCATGGGTTTCAGGCTCATACGGGCCCTATGCGTTCGGTATCACGTGGTGCGGTCACGTTGCGGTCAAGCGATCCTGCAGATGATCCAAAGATCCTGTTCAACTATATGTCTGACCCGTCTGATTGGGAAGACTTTCGCAGGTGCATCCGCCTCACGCGCGAGATATTTGCCCAAGACGCGTTTAAGCCGTTCGTGAAGGGTGAAATACAACCGGGTGCGGATGTGCAAACTGATGAAGAGCTGAACGCGTTCATTTCAGAACATGTGGAAAGTGCGTACCATCCTTGTGGTACTTGTCGCATGGGGCGGCGGGATGATCCAAATGCAGTTGTTGATTCCACAGGCCAAGTCATTGGCGTTGAGGGATTGCGTGTTGCGGACAGCAGCATTTTCCCACGCATTACCAACGGTAATTTGAATGGCCCATCAATTATGGTCGGCGAAAAGATGTCGGATCATATTTTGGGCCTTGATCCGCTGGCGCGTTCGAATGATGAGCCGTGGCTGCACCCGAATTGGGAAACTGAACAGCGGTAACTGGGTCAACACTTTGGTAACCTTTATTACCTAATCCGCTTGAATTGATGAACGGCAACCCGCATCTCTTAACCAATGTTTAGATTTTGCGCGTTGTTCGTTTTCATCGTTGTTCCCTCTCTTTCACTTGCTGACTTTTCGGGCCGTGTGAACGTCATTGATGGCAAAGCCATCGACGTGGGCGATGTCCACGTGCGTATCCACGGGATCGACGCACCAGAGTAAGGGCAAACATGTCAATCTGAACAGAACTTAAAGTGGGCTTGTGGAGAATGGATTAACCAACAGGTCCGTGTCCATCCTCAGGGACAAAAGGCAATCTGTAAACGTGTTGATACTGACAAATTTGGGCGGGCTGTCGCGACCTGTTTTGTCAACGGAGAAGACATTGGGCGTGCCCTAGTCTCAGACGGATTGGCCTTTGCCTATCGTAAGTATTCGATGGCTTATGATCTGGATGAAAAAGTGGTGGCAGTGAATGATCGCGGGTTACACAGCAGCCGTGTCCAAGACCCTGCACAATATCGCAAGACCCGTACAAAGGGGCGCATCCCGATCGATCGCAATTGCGCGATCAAGGGCAACAATTCCTCAAGTGGCAAACGGATTTATCACGTCGCTGGGCAACGATTTTATGAACAGACAGGTATTAGCACCAACAAAGGCGAGCGGTGGTTCTGTAGCGCGGATGAGGCGGTTAAGGCTGGCTGGCGAAAGGCACGTCGTTAGTCGACGCCGTAGGGCAGCACATCGCGGGTGTCCGTATCCACGAGCAACTTGCGCTCTAGCGGGGGCACAGAGCGTTGATGGCACGTTTTGCGTTCGCATATTCTGCATGAAATTCCGATTGGTTCAAATGCGTCAGCGCGGCTAAGGTCCATGCCATCTGCATAGACAAGTGAGCCCGCGTGCTCGACCTCACATCCCAAAGCGATCGCAAAGCGGCGAACAGGTGCGCCGTATCGTCCAGCGGGCTTTGAAACGTCGCGTGCCAAACTGATATAGCGTGCGCCGTCTGGGGTTTCAGCCAGTTGGCGCAAGAATTGTGCGGGCAATTCGAACGCGCGGTGAACGTTCCACAATGGGCATGCGCCGCCGAAGCGTGCAAATTGTAGGCGTGTTGCAGAGTGGCGTTTTGTGATCGTTCCAGCCTGATCAACGCGTACAAAGAAGAATGGAATGCCTTTCGAGCCCGGGCGTTGCAGGGTTGAAAGGCGGTGTGCAACCTGTTCGATGGAGGCCCCGAATTGGCCCGCTAAAAGCTCAACGTCATGCCTGCATTCATTCGCCGCAGTTAGAAATTGTGTGTAGGGCATAAGGGCTGCGCCGGCAAAGTAGTTGGCAAGACCGATCTTGGCGATGCCACGGGCCTCTGACGTTTGGAAGCGGGCTAGATCAAGGGTGGCCTCTAGCAGCGCATTCTGGCGGATCAACGCGACCTGTAGCAAGATTTGGAAGGTCTGTGTTTCTGTGACGCTGCGGTTGGAAATGCGCAAAACCTTGGTGCTGGGGTCGTAGCTGCGAACCCTGTCATCATTGGTGAATTCAACCTTCACGCCAACCTTTTGCAGGGCCGCAACCGCTGCTGCGCGCACGTCAACTGCGCCTTCAAGTGAGCTAGAGAAATGTTCTGCCACACGGTCCACTGAGTCGATGTAGTTGTCGCAATAATGAAAGAAATCGCGAACCTCTTCCCAAGGACTGGGACGGGTGCGTGCATCTTTGCGCCCCAATGCTTCATCAAGGGAGGCAAGCCGTTCGTGGGTTTGTCGATAGCTTTGGTGGAGCTGAATAAACGCGCGGGCAAAGGTTGGAGCGTTGGATGCCGCAAGGCGCAGATCAGCGATTGGCGGCATATCTGCGGTGAAAACTGGATCTGATAGTGCTTCCTTTAGGTCGCTGACCAGCCGTTCGCTGTCACCGATGCTAAGTTCTGTGACATCAAGGCCAAACTCACGTGCGAGTGCCACCACGACAGAGGTGCTGACGGGGCGGTTATTGTTTTCCATTTGATTTAGGTAGGGCAGGGATACGCCCAACTTGGCGGCAAAGTCTTTTTGCGTCAGGCCGATGCGCGTGCGCAGTTCGCGTAGTTTTGCGCCTGCGTAGATTTTTTGGTTCGCCATACGAGTACCTTTGCAACTTTGCACTTAGCTAATCGTAGCTTTGCAAAGTAAGAAGCACAAGATATCCTAAGGTTTAGTCCTTCGCGAGGCGTGCTTCACGACGATATACTGATAGGATCGCAAGAACTGCAGAGATGGACGTAAACATCATGATCACGATCAGTGGGTAGGCACCTGTTTCGGGTTTGAGCAAGAACACTGCCAGCGATGCAAGGCCTGCGCCGCCACCAATCATGATCGCTCCGCCTAAACCTGATGCTGTACCTGCGAGATGTGGGCGCACTGATAGCATGCCTGCGGTGGCGTTTGGGATCACCATGCCGTTGCCAAGACCAACGAAGGTCATAAGGCCAAAGAAAGTCACCGCAGAGCCAAGGCCAACCAGGAACAATATCAGCATCAAGACAGTGCCAGCGGTCACTGCGATTGCACCCCACAGGATCAATTTGTTTACACCCAAACGTTTGGCGTTACGGCCCGTGTACCAGTTGCCGACGAAATACCCGACTGCAGGAGCACCAAAGAAGATGCCAACCCATTTGGGTGACATGCCGAATACGTCTGAACCGACAAAGGGTCCCCCTCCTAGGTAGGCGAAGAAAGCACCTGAGCTGAAGGCAGAGGCAAGGCAGTATCCCCAGAAGCGTTTGGATTTGAGTAGCTCCGGGTATTCTCTGAATTGCTCTGACAGGGTCAATCCTGATGGTTTTGCGGTTTCGCCAAGGTCGCGCCAAACAAGTGCAAATAGGGCTGCACCGATTAACAGGAAAGCCCAGAAGATTGCATGCCAGCCAAAGAATTCGTCTAAGATGCCGCCGATTGCGGGACTGATCATGGGAACAACGGCCATACCCATTGTGACATAAGCAAGCATTGAGGCGGATTGTTCTTGGTCGAATGAATCGCGAATAACTGCGCGGCTTAAAACCATGCAAACAGCAATGGCGGCCTGAACCATGCGAAAGAATAGAAACATGCTGATGCTGGTCGAATATATGCAGCCAATAGTGGCCAGAAGGAAAACTGCGATTCCGCTTAGTATGACTGGGCGGCGACCAAAACGATCGGAAATCGGACCGATAAAGATTTGTAAAACAGCACTTACAATCAGAAACAAAGGCACTGACAGCGCCATAATCCCATTTGAAACGCCAAAATATTGCGACATTTGTGGGAGGCTTGGCAAAAACATGTTCATGACAATTGCTGACATGCCTGCCAGAACGATCAAAGTGAATATATGCGGCGGAGTTTTGCGATCCATAAAGCGGATCGTGGGTTTGTTTTCCATGTGAAAGAGGTATGTAGCTTGCTAAGTGATGTCCAGCAGGAGCGTGACAATCGGCGTTCGTTTTGCAACTTTGCAGTTTGCAAAAATTGATCTGAATAGTATTTGCAAATATTCCGAATGTCTCTTTGGTCTGGGTGTAAGCCTTGATACACTAGTGAAAATTCGCAAGCGGGGCTGAAGATGAAAGATATCCTTACAGAGCTGAATGATCGTCGCGAGGCTGCGCGCCTTGGTGGCGGTCAGAAACGTATTGATGCACAGCATGGACGTGGCAAACTGACAGCGCGCGAGCGCATCGATTTGCTGTTGGATGAGGGGTCTTTCGAAGAGTTCGACATGTTTGTGAGCCATCGCTGCACTGATTTTGGCATGGAAAATCAAAAGCCTGCGGGTGATGGTGTTGTTACAGGGTGGGGCACAATCAATGGCCGCATGGCCTATGTCTTCTCCCAAGATTTCACAGTGTTTGGCGGTTCATTGTCTGAAACCCACGCTCAGAAAATCTGCAAAATCCAAGATATGGCAATCCAGAATGGTGCACCCATCATTGGCATCAACGACTCCGGTGGTGCGCGAATCCAAGAAGGCGTTGCGTCGCTTGCGGGCTATGCCGAAGTGTTTCAACGCAATGTCTTGGCCTCAGGTGTCGTTCCACAGATCAGCTTGATCATGGGGCCTTGTGCTGGTGGCGCTGTTTATTCTCCTGCGATGACTGATTTTATCTTCATGGTAAAAGACACGTCTTATATGTTCGTAACTGGACCGGACGTTGTTAAAACAGTCACTAACGAAGTTGTAACGGCTGAGGAATTGGGCGGGGCATCAACCCATACCAAAAAGTCATCCGTGGCCGACGGTGCGTTTGAGAATGATGTCGAGGCATTGGCCGAAGTGCGCCGCCTTGTAGATTTCTTGCCGTTGTCGAACCGTGAAAAACCACCGGTTCGCCCGTTTTTTGATGAGCCGGGTCGTGTTGAGTTATCCCTTGATACGTTGATCCCTGAGAATGCGAATACGCCTTACGACATGAAAGAGCTTATTCATAAGCTTGCTGACGAAGGGGATTTTTACGAAATCCAGGAAGATTTTGCTAAAAATATCCTGACAGGTTTCATTCGTCTAGAAGGCAGTACAGTTGGCGTTGTCGCCAACCAACCGATGATTTTGGCCGGCTGCTTGGATATCGACAGCTCGCGCAAAGCGGCGCGTTTTGTTCGTTTCTGCGATGCTTTTGAGATCCCAATCCTTACACTAGTAGACGTCCCTGGTTTCTTGCCTGGCACCAGTCAAGAATACGGTGGTGTGATTAAGCACGGCGCAAAATTGTTGTTCGCTTACGGTGAAGCAACGGTGCCTAAAGTCACTGTTATTACACGTAAAGCTTACGGCGGTGCCTATGACGTAATGTCATCCAAACACCTGCGCGGTGACTTTAACTATGCATGGCCGACGGCTGAAATTGCAGTGATGGGTGCCAAAGGCGCGACTGAGATTATTCACCGTGCTGATCTGGGTGACCCAGACAAAATCGCGGCGCATGCCGCCGAGTATGAAGAGCGTTTTGCCAACCCATTTGTGGCGGCTGAGCGTGGCTTTATCGACGAAGTTATTCAGCCACGCTCAACGCGTAAACGCGTAAGTCGTGCGTTTGCATCCCTTCGCGGTAAATCACAGAAGAACCCGTGGAAAAAACACGATAATATCCCGCTCTGACCGATGATAAAGGGCTGGCATATCATGAAGGATGAGGGGCAGGTGACGGTATCACGTCAGCTTCCAGCTCGTTTTGATGTCTCTGCAAATACTCAGTTGGCGGGTGGCAATGCTTTGCGTATAGCGATGCAAGTGCGCCAAGATATGTGGCGTGCGCTACAAGGGTTGCGGGGCTTTTCGCCTGTTGTTCAGGTAACGCCCGTTAATGGTGCATTGAACATTGAGGCGGGTGGTCGTGTGATGGGAAATGTAGCTTCAACGCTTGAAGCTGATATTCAGTTGGTTTTGGAAAATCCTAAAAACCGTGTGCGTTGGTTGAAATGCGCTGGATATCAACGATTTAAGGACGATGTATAATGTTGGTATTATGTCGGTATTGCGTCTGTACGATTGCGGTTACATTCGTTTACAGCCTTCCGCTCTATGCAACTGTGCAAGAGGTGCCATCAGGTCAGTCAGTCACACTGCACGAAGTGCTGGTCGATATGGTTAACGGTGAGAACTGGCTGCGCTTTCGTTTTGTTGCTCCGTCAATTGGAGCGGATAAGGGTAAAGTCAGTCATGATGACGCTGCCAAAGATATCGAACATCTGTGCGCTACTGTCGCCGTGCCCTATATCGCTGAATATGATCTGAAAAGTGATTTGGTTGTCGTCTCAATGGCGGATCAAAAAACTGAATTTGGCGAAACGAATCCTGATGCGACACAGTTTTTCGAAGCATTTCGCGTCCAAAATGACATCTGTATCTGGGAGGCTTTTTGATGCAACCACAAGATGTTGTGACAGAGGCATTGCCCAAAGTCCGTTATGAGGCTTTCGAGTCACAATTCCGCCGATTAGAACTGAGCGGATATATTTCAAACAAGGATACCACTATGTTGCCTGCAGGGATTTTCCAAGAACCCCTTACCTCAAGTAAAGGTGCACCGACACATTCTGTGTCAAAGCACCAATTTAAAAGTGACAGGAGACTTAGATGTCAAAGAGCATCAAACTATTGGCAACATTCGGCTTTATCGCTGTTGTTGCTGCCTGTGCGCGCGAGC
>Ga0307995_1002162_pt1 | contig 11645 bp, 14 predicted proteins | sample EllFjometagen262_FD_203132 | JGI IMG/M metagenome (GOLD analysis project Ga0307995, IMG submission 203132) | Marine microbial communities from Ellis Fjord, Antarctic Ocean - #262 | ecosystem: Environmental > Aquatic > Marine > Unclassified | place: Southern Ocean | collected 2014-11-02
ATTAAAGTGGTATTTGTTTTAGTTATTATTATTGGTGCAGTATATGCCTTAAGTAAAATTGAATTTCCCGCACCTAATAAAGAGATTGAAAAAATTATTCCGAATGAAAAACTTAAAATTGTTAAATAAAAAAAATTTATCAATTATATTATTTTTTTCACTTTTTGGATTTGAATCCCAATCACAAGAACCTGTAGATATCTGGAATGTTGAAACGAATAAAAAAGCTGGAGAAGTTTCTATAAATGAAAATATTAAGAAAAAAGATCCACCAGAAAACAGCATCTATCAAATGCAGTCTCAAAAAAAAAACACACTAAATATAGAAGAAGATCAAACTTTAGCTTCAAAAAAAGTAGAAATTGTTGGCTTATATGATCCTGCAGAAAGTGGCTTAGATATTAATATGTGGTCTAATTCAAATGGAGATGAAATTTTAAATATTTTTAAAAGAATTAATAAAATAAACCTCTCACAAGATGCTACGCGTATTTTAGACATTTTACTTTTAACCAATGCTCATTATCCAAAGTTAAATATCACAAAACAAAAATTTCTTGAATTAAAAACAAACTGGCTTATTAAAAATTCAAACCTTCAATTAATTGAAAAATATTTATTGAATAATCAAATAGTTAATCAAAATCCAAAACTTACTAAATATTTAGTAGATGATTATCTTTCTAGATCTGAACTTAAAAAAGCATGTGAAATATTTTCTAAAATTAAAGATTTTATTGAAGACGAATATTTATCAAAATTTAATATATACTGTTTAGTTAATAATCAAAAAACAGAAGAAGCTCAGTTATTAATAGATTTAAAGAAAGAATTGGGCTTCAAGGATGAATTTTATGAAAGTAAAATTGATTATTTAATGGGTTATAATATTAAACCAGAAAAAGCTATATCTGTGAAAACAATTTTAGATTTTCACTTGTCACATCGAACTAATCCAGAATTTAAATTTATTCCAACAGATAATACTAGTAAACAAATTTGGAAGTACCTCTCAACAGCAAATTTATTAGACAACATTCAAGAAGTAGAACTTACAGATGTAGATAAAATAGCAAGCATTGAAAAAGCAACTCATGAGCAAAACTATACAGAAAAGGAATTATTTAAACTATATAAAAGATTTCAATTTAATATTAATCAATTATTAAACATTAAAGAGTCCACAAAAGTGTTGTCAGCTACTAAAGCTAGAGCTCTAATTTATCAAGGAATTTTAATTACAAATGAAATTGAAAGTAAACTTGAATTGATGAATGCTCTAAAAAACTCTTTTAATAAGGACGGTATAGAAAATGCGTTCAATATGGAGTTAAGATTATTTTTAAGTGAAATTAAAGAAGATGAAGTTCCAGAAAATTTTAGAAAATTTTATGAAAATTATATTACTGCAGATAAAGTTGAGCTTACAAACATTAAGATTAATAATAAAATTTTACACCAGTCAAAACTAATTAACTATTTTAAAGAAGATATACCCACAAAAAAAATCTCAAAGGATTTAAATGACTTATTAAGGAAAATTAAAAAAAACAAAAAATATTTTTTCTCAAAAAAAGATGTTATATTAGTTGAGGCATTGAAATCTGACGGGATTAAAGTTTCAAGCAAATATAAGAATTTATATAAAATAAATGAATCTGAGATGCCCTCAGATATTCAAATATTAATTAATAACAAGGATATGGGCACTGCATTGCTTAGAATTGTTGAAGTTATAGGACAAGATGAATTAAATAATATTGATGACGATACAATGTACTTTATTATTAGAACCCTTAACCAACTTAATATTGACCCCCTTAGAAATGAAATTCTTCTTAAAGTTCTTCCTTTAAAAATTTAATATTTATAATAAAATAACTGCTAATTATGAAAATTAGAACAATTTTAACAGAACCTAATAAATTATTAAGACAAATCTCGAAACCTGTAGATAAAGTTCGTGATGAAGAAAGAAGATTAATGGATGACATGCTAGATATCATGTATGAGGCTCCAGGAATTGGTCTTGCTGCAATTCAAATAGGTATTCCAAAAAGAATAATTGTTATGGATATTAGTAGAGACGAAAAAAAGAGAGAACCTAGGTACTTTGTAAATCCTGTCATTAAAAAAAGAAATGAGGAGAAATCAATTTATGAAGAGGGCTGTTTATCTGTGCCAGATCAATTTGCGGAAATAGAAAGACCAAACTCATGTGAAGTTGAATATTTAGATTATCATGGAAATAAACAACTATTAAAAGCTGAGGGTTTGTTAGCAACTTGTATTCAGCATGAAATTGATCATTTAGAAGGAATTTTATTTATTGATTATTTATCAAAATTAAAAAAATCAATGATTATAAAAAAACTTTCTAAAATTAAGATTAATAGAGAAATACTTTAGAAAGTGCTAAAAAAAATTATTTTTATGGGTACACCATTATTTGCTGTGCCAATATTAAAAGCATTATATCAAAATGGATATCCATTATCAGTTGTATACACACAACCCCCTCAAAGATCTCAAAGAGGACAAAAAATTAATAAATCTCCTATTCAGGGAATTTCAGAAACTTTAAAGATAGAGTGTAGGACACCAAACTCATTAAGAGATAATAAAGAAGAGTATAATTACTTAAAAGAATTAGATGCCGATATAGCAATTGTAGTAGCTTATGGTCAAATCATTCCAAAAGAATACTTAAGTTTAACTAAAAAAGGTTTTATTAACATTCATGCCTCACTTCTTCCCAAATGGAGAGGAGCAGCTCCTATTCAAAGATCAATAATGAATTTAGAAAAAGAAACTGGCATCAGCATTATGAAGATAAGAGAAAAATTAGACACAGGACCTGTTTGCGGTTCATACAAAATTGAAATTATAGATAATGATAATGCAGAAATTGTATCTCAAAAGCTTTCAGAATTAGCAGCAGAAAAAATATTAGATAATATTGATGAGATTTTAGATGATAAAATTCAGTTTAAAGAGCAAAATCATAAAGAATCAAGTTATGCAGCAAAAATTGAAAAAACTGAAGGTCAAATAAAATGGAATGAAACAGCGGAGGATATTATTGGTAAAATAAATGGATTATATCCAAGTCCAGGTGCTTTTTTTATTCACAAAGGTGAAAGATACAAAATTTTAAAAGCAGAACTAACATTAGAGAGTGGTAAAATTGGTGAGGTACTAGATAATTATTTGGAGATTAGTTGTGGTAATAAAAAATCAATAAGGATTTTAGAAATTCAAAGACAAGGAAAAAGACCACAAAACATTAGTGAATTCATGCTTGGATCGCTAATTAAAAAAGGTTCAAATTTGAATAATGTATAGATATCAATTGTTAATTGAATATGTAGGAACAAATTTTATTGGTTGGCAAATTCAGTCTAATGGAAAAACAATTCAAAAATTAATTCAAACAAAACTTTCTAAACTTTTAAAAGAAAAGATATCATTAGTAGGGTCTGGAAGGACAGACGCAGGTGTTCACGCAATCGAACAATCTGCTCACTTTGATTGCAAAAAAGCAATTCAAAATCTGGGTAAATTCCTAAAATCTGTAAATCACTTTGTTAATGATGTGAGCGTTTCAATTATAGATATTAAAAAAAAAAAATTAAATTTTCATGCAAGATTTTCTGCTAAGCAAAGAATTTATAAATATATAATTTTTAATCGATTAAGTAAGCCTTCAATCGAAAAAGAAAGAGGTTGGCATATAATTAAAGAATTAGATATACCTCTAATGAAAAAAGGTGCAAAAAAACTAATAGGGACCAAAAATTTTTCAACATTTAGATCATCAAGTTGCAATGCTAAAAGTCCAATTCGAACTATGACATCAATTAAAATAAAATCGATTAAAGGAAGAGTCGAAATACGGTTTCAATCTCAATCATTTTTACAACAACAAATTAGATCAATGGTAGGTTGTTTAAAATATTTAGCTGAAAAAAGATGGGACTTAAAAAAATTTGATCTAGTTCTAAAATCAAAAAAAAGAATACTTTGCGCGCCACCCGCACCAGCAGAAGGTTTGTTTTTGGAGAAAGTTATTTACTAACTTGTTGGTTACTGATGCTAAATTTTTTATTAATTCGCCACCTTGATTCGGCTCGAACAATATAACCACAACAATTTTTTGAGCGGCATTTACATGGAAATTGTTTATAGTCTTCATCATAACCAAATCCATAATCAGCTGTTATTTCTTCACCTTTTTTTATATCTTTTATAGCAATTACCCATAACTTTAAGCCAGTTCCATTATAATCACAGTTATTAGAACAAGAGTGATTTATTAACCGTGCAGTATTCCAAGAAACATCTCCATCCATGTCGAACTTTTTATTCAAGTTAAATAAATAGATTGGTTTTGCATTATCAAATTTTTGAGACTCTTCTGTTTGTTTTTTAGTAATAATTTTTCCAACATAATCAATAATTCTAGTTCCTTCTTTAATATTTTGCGTTGCATAAAGACCACGACCTTTTTTATCAATATTTGATTTTGTAATTTTATAAAGTTTCATTGAGAGTTCTTTAAAGCCTATTAAAAAATTATCAATTAAATTCTATCAATGCATTTACGTGCATCTCAGTACTTTCTTGTAGCGCTAAAAGATCGTAACCACCCTCTAAAATTGAGACAACCTTTCCATTACAATACAATTTAGATAATTCTAAAGTCCTTTTAGTAATTTCGTAAAAATCTTTACTTTCTAATTGAAATTGAGCTAAAGGGTCATCTTTATGAGCATCAAAACCGGCTGAAAGTAATATAAATTCTGGTTTAAATTGATTTATCTTTTTTAGTACAAATTCATATGCATTTAAATATTCCTCAGAAGTTGTGCCAGCTGGTAGAGGAATGTTAAATATATTATTATAACCTCCTTTTTCTTGCTCAGTGCCTGACCCTGGATAGTAGGGAAATTGATGGGTTGAAATGTACAAAACTTTCTCATTATCATAGAAAATATCTTGTGTTCCATTTCCGTGATGAACATCAAAATCAATAATTGCAATTTTATTAAGTTTATATTTATTTATTAGATAATTAGCTCCAACTGCCACATTGTTATAAATACAAAAACCCATAGCCTTATTTTTTTTTGCATGGTGTCCTGGAGGTCTGACGGCACAAAAAGCATTTTTAAACTCATTATTTTGAACACCATCAATAGCTGTAATGATTGATCCTACAGCGTCTGAAGTGGCCTCCTTACTTCCTGGGGAGATAATTGTATCACCATCTAAAAATGATAATCCTTTCTTTGGAAAAGACTTTTCTACAAAATTTATATAATCAGAGTTGTGAGTTGTTTCTAAAAGCGATCTATCAAATTTTGAAGGTTTTTTCCAAACTAAATTCTTATTATTTAACTTTTTAAAGTTACCTATAACTGCTGTAACTCTATCAATTTTTTCTGGATGCCCATCACCTGTATTATGATTTTGATAAGTATCAGAAGTTATTAAGCCAGTTTTCATTTAAGATTGATACTCTTGATAAATAGTTTCTTGTTCTACTTTTGTTATTCCTTTAGTTTTTTCTATAAATTCATTTCGATGCTCCCTACTTTCAAAAGTAAAAAAACAAACTGTATTTTTAGAATGATAAATGGTTTTAAATTCATCATCAATATCATTTAGTTCTTTGGGAATATCTGCTTTAATGCAAATCATTAAAAGTAATTTTTAAGAATCTCAGTATATATTTTAGTCAATTTTTTTAAATCCAAAATAGATACTGCCTCATCTACTTTATGCATTGTTTTGCCTACAAGGCCGAACTCCAAGCATGGGGCAATTTTTCTAATAAATCTTGCATCTGAAGTTCCACCTGTTGTGGATAGTAGAGGTTTAATTTTTGTAATTTTTTTTATAACATCCTGAATCATGTAAGTAGTTTTATTAGGCTTAGTTAGAAAAGCTTCACCTGATACACGATATTTTATTTTAAAATTAGACTTATTTTTTTTAGTAATATTTTTAAAAATTTTATTTAATCTATTTTTTAGGCTAGAAGATGAGTGTTTATTATTAAATCTTATATTAAATGTGGCTCTTGCAAGACCCGGTATAATATTATCAGCAGTATTATCGATATTGATCTTAGTTACTTCTAAATTTGTTGGTTGAAAATCTTTTGTCCCTTTATCAAATTTTATTTTTTTTATTTCATCTAATATTTCAATCATTGAAGTTGATGGATTGTTAGCACGATGAGGATAGGCAACATGGCCTTGAGTTCCAATTATAGTTAATTCAGCATTAATACTTCCTCTTCTACCAATTTTAATCATCTCACCAAGTTTGTTCGGATTGGTAGGCTCTCCTACTAAGCAAAAATCTATTTTTTCTTTTTTCTTTTTTAAATAATCAACCACTTTTTTAGTACCATTAATAGCAACACCCTCTTCATCACCTGTAATTAACAAGCTAATAGAACCCTTGAATTTTTTATTACTTGCTACAAAATTATTTACTGCAACAACCCAACTTGCTATTGCACTTTTCATATCATTTGCGCCTCTTCCAATTAGATAGTTTTTTTTAATAGCAGGATTAAATGGTTTCACAGTCCAATCTTTCAAATTTCCTGGAGGTACCACATCTAAGTGGCCTGCGAACATAAAATTAGGTTGTTTACTACCTAATCTTGCATATAAATTTTTAACTGGTTTAGAATTTTTGTCTTCAAATTCTAAAATTTTACATTCAAATCCAATAGTAGTTAGTTTCTCTGCTAAGAATTTCATTACACCTGCATCAATAGGTGTAATACTTGGAAATCTTATTAGCTCTTTTGCTAAAGTAATTTCATTATAAGTTGGCATTTAGTCTCTCAATAGATCGTTAATAGAAGTTTTAGATCTAGTTTTTTCATCAACTTGTTTAATTATTACTGCACAATATAAAGCAGGACCCTTGCTATCTTTACTTGGTAGGCTACCTGGAACTATTACTGAGTAAGGAGGAATTTTTCCGTAGATTACTTCTCCAGTTTCCCTGTAAACAATTTTTGTAGATTGACCAATAAATACACCCATAGATAAAACTGATCCTTCTCCTACTATTACTCCTTCAACTATTTCAGAACGAGCACCAACAAAACAGTTATCTTCAACAATTGTTGGGTTTGCCTGCATTGGCTCTAATACACCACCAATTCCAGCACCGCCAGATATGTGACAGTTCTTTCCTATTTGCGCACAAGAACCGACTGACGCCCAAGTGTCGACCATAGTTCCTTCATCCACATAAGCTCCAATGTTTACAAATGAAGGCATCAAGACAACATTTTTCCCAATGAAAGATCCATGTCTAACCACACCATTTGGTACCATTCTAAATCCAGCTTTTTTATGTTCTTCTCTTCCCCAGCCTGCAGTTTTTCCCCTAACTTTATCCCACCATGTAGCGTAAGGGCCTGCAAGAGTTTGCATTTCATTAGTTTTAAAACTTAAAAGGATTGCTTTTTTAATCCATTGATGAACCTTCCACTCATTATCCTTTTTTTCAGCAACTCTTAAAATACCTTTATCAACAAGTTCAATCGTTTCTTTAATTGCGTCTAATATCGATTGGTCAGATTGACCATTAATTGAATCTTTTTTGTCCCAAGCGGTATTGATAATATTTTCAAATTCTTTCATAGTTTTAATTTACTGGTTGTAGGTTAGTTTTATTGTGCTTTTAATATATTAATTTCTTGAAGAAAAGAAGGCAAGCTCTTAATCTTATAATCAATATAAGGTTTATCAGCATCTTTTTTTGCAAATGTTTCATCATTTTCAAGCCAACAAGTTTTCATACCTAGATTTTTAGCCTGCTCTAAATTATGAGCAATATCTTCAATCAATATTGATTTTGTTGGATCTAGATCAAATTTTTCTACTATTTTTTTGTAAGGTTCAATTTTTGGTTTTGGGATGAAATTGGCATCAACAATATCAAATGCTCCATCAAACAAACCATCTATACCTAGTTGTTTAGTTACATTTTCAACATGAGCATGAGAGCCATTTGTGAAAATATATTTCTTTTCTTTAATCTTAATTAACTCCTCTCTTAATACCTTATCTTTTGGAAGCCAGCTAATATCTATATCATGAACAAATTCAAGAAACTCATGTGGATCAATTTTGTCATGATTCATCAATCCAGATAACGTTGTTCCATATTCGTAGAAATATTCTTTTTGAATTTCTCTTGCCCTAATTAAATCCACATCAAATTTTTTTGAAATAAAAGATGACATCTTTTTATCAACTTCTGAAAAAACTTTTGTTTGACCGCTATAAAGAGTGTTATCGAGGTCAAATAACCAATATTTTATATCTACTAAATTTTTCATTCTCTGATTAAAGTCCCTGAACCTTTATCAGATAACAACTCAAAAAGAAGTGAGTGATTTTTTCTTCCATCAATAATTACCACTCCCTTAACTCCATTACTTGCAACATCTAGACAATTGTTAATTTTGGGTATCATCCCACCAGATATAACCTCTTGATTAATTAATTCTTTAGCTTTTTTAGAATTAATTTCAGGTATTAGTTTTTTTTCATTATCTAATACACCCTCTACATCACTAATAATCAATAGCCTTCTAGCCTTTAACTCTTTAGCTATTGCACCAGCAACCGTATCTGCATTGATATTAAAAGTTTGATTGTTTTCATTTAAACCTAGAGGTGCAATGACAGGTACTTCATTAACTTTAATAAATTCTTGTAAGACATTAACTTTTATGTGAGTAGGGGTTCCAACAAAACCTAATTCATCACTTTCAGATTTTACAATTATTACGTTATGTTCTTTTGATGTAACTCTTCTTGACTCACAGGATTGATTTTTTAAAGCAGTCACTATCTCTTTATTGAAATCAATTAAAATATCTTCAACTATATTAATTGTATCTTTATCAGTAACTCTTAATCCTTTAATAAAATTACTTTTAATATTGAGTTCACTTAATTTGTTGTTGATCCTTTTTCCACCACCATGAACAATTATAGGATTAAAGCCAAGCTTGTTTAAAACAGCAATATCTTTAATAAAAATTTTAAATAAATTTGGATCAACTAAAACACTCCCACCACACTTAATGATAATAAATTCATCATTATACTTTTCTAAGTATTTTTTTACCTCTTCAACTGTTGGGCCATCTTTAGGTAAAATATTTTTTAACTCTTCTTCTTTTAACGATGACATTTAAATTGTTTTTATAGTCATTTTTCTTTGGACAATGTATTGTTGAATCATTGTAAAAATATTGTTGAAACTCCAGTAGATCACAAGACCTGCTGGGAATGGTGCAAGGATAACAGTTAGAAATACTGGAAAGAACATAAAAATTTTAGCCTGTATTGGATCTGGGGGTGTTGGGTTAAGTTTTTGTTGTATGAACATAGTGATACCCATAATGATAGGCCACGCACCTATTAATAAAAAAGATGGTGGATCCCAAGGAAGTAGACCAAAAACATTAAATAAAGAAGTTGGATCTCTATCACTTAGGTCATGTATCCAACCATAAAATGGCATATGTCTCATTTCAATAGTTACAAATAAAACTTTATATAAAGCAAAGAAAACTGGAATCTGAACTAGTATAGGTAGACAACCGCTCATAGGGTTAACTTTTTCTTTTTTATAAAGAGCCATCATTGCTTGTTGTAATTTCATTTTATCATCTTTATGAATCTCTTTTAATCTTGCCATTTCAGGAGCTAAAAGTTTCATTTTTCCCATGCTCTTAAAGCTAAAGTTTGCTAGAGGAAAAAAAGCTAATCTAATACAAACAGTAACTGCGATAATTGCCAAACCGTAATTACCAAGTAGTTTAAAGAAGTAATCTAATACAAAGAACAGAGGTTTGGTTATAAAATACATAAAACCCCAATCAATCGCTAGGTCAAATTTATTAATATCTAGATTTTCAGCATAACCATCAATGACATTTACTCTTTTAGCAGCAACTATAATTTGAATTTTCTCTTCAATAGAGCTGTTTGCTTTAACCTCAATACCTTTTGTAGATATATAATTAGCTCTGAATTTATTTTTATAATCAAAAGTTGTTTTAAATTCTTTACCTTTAGGTGGTATGATTGATGTAACCCAGAACTTATCTGAAATAGCAACAAATCCTTCTTGTGCAATTTGAGAAAACTTTTTTTCTTGAATATCGTCATAATCTTCTTCAATTAATTGATCATCAAGTACAGATAAAAATCCTTCATGCAAAATATAAAAACCAGATATTTCAGGCAATTTATTTCTAATTATTTGTCCATATGAGTAAAAGTTATAAGATTTATTTGATTTATTAATTATTTTTTCTTTTACAGTAAATAAAAACTGATCATCTAAACTTATATATTTTTCGAATATGATCCCTTGAGCGTTGCTCCATATTAATTTTACAGGATTGTTATTGGTTAATCTTTTATTACCTGAAACTTTCCAAACTGTAGAAGCGTCAGGTATATCTATATTTTTGTTAGTACTAACAAAACCACTTTCAATCAAATAACCATCTTCAACATTTCTTGGGCTTAATAGAGTTATTTTATCATTTCCATTTAGCTCAACATTATATTCTTTAAATGTTAAATCATCTATTGCTGCACCTTTTAAAGAAATAGAACCAATGACACTTCCATTTTCAAATTGAATTCTATCATTTTTTTTTAAAGCATCTTTTCTTGAAAGTTTTGTAATGTTTTCATTTTTATCTAAGCTTGGAGTATCTGTATTATTTTCAATTTTTTTTTGTTCAGCTAAATTTTGCTTGATAACTTGAGGGTCAGGCTGAAAAAAAAGAGAATATAAGATAATAACTGCTGCTGATAATGATATAGCTGCTATTACATTTTTACTTTCCATTATTTCTTAACCTTTAATTCCTTATGAACTGGGTCAAATCCCTCACCACCACCTAATATTTTTATGGGGTGACATGAAAAAATTCTTTTTGTACTTTTTGAGATTCCTTTAACTAGTCCGTATGTTCTTAAACATTCAACTGTATATTCGGAACATGTTGGAAGATATCTGCATGATGGAGTTATATAGGGGCTAATAACCATTTGATAAATTTTGATCAGGCCAATTAAAATTTTTGATATAATTTTCATTACTTAATTTTTTTAAAATCGTGGAATAAAGTATCTTTTATTATCGTATATTCATTGTTTAGCATAGTTATTTTAGCAATCACAAGGTAAGAATAGTTAAAATTCATCGCTATTTTTTTTACAGCCTCGTTCATAATATTTCTTAATCTTCTTTTAATTTTGTTTCTCTTAACAGCACCGCGGATCAATTTTTTTTTAGCTACAAAACTAATGTTTAGTTTTTTATTATCTTTGCCTTCAAGAAGACCAAAAAATATAGTAACATATTTATTAGAAATTTTTTTCTTCTTAAGTAAATTTTTAAAATCTTCGTTTTTGGAAAGAGCAACAATTTTGCTTTTCATTTAGTCTGGCTTATTTACCTTTTGGCTTTTGTTGAGTAGATGACACTGTAAGATTCTTACGTCCCTTATCACGTCTTCTCTTAAGAAGTTTTTTCCCACCTTTAGTTGCCATCTTAGATCTAAAACCATGTTT
>Ga0307995_1002180_pt1 | contig 11585 bp, 7 predicted proteins | sample EllFjometagen262_FD_203132 | JGI IMG/M metagenome (GOLD analysis project Ga0307995, IMG submission 203132) | Marine microbial communities from Ellis Fjord, Antarctic Ocean - #262 | ecosystem: Environmental > Aquatic > Marine > Unclassified | place: Southern Ocean | collected 2014-11-02
CTGCTACAGGAGATAGGGCAGCAGCACCTAGGTATATTGAGGTGCGTTTAACTCCCTTTGCATTGGATGTTGTTTACAATAAAAAAATAACAAAATGGTCATCATCTTATGATGGTAGAGGAAAAGAACCACAGACCTTACCTGTTAAATTCCCGCTACTATTAGCACATGGGGTTGAAGGGATTGCAGTTGGACTTTCTACAAAAATATTACCGCATAATTTCAATGAGCTAATTGATGCTTCTATAAAAGTATTGAAAGGAGTGAAGCCAAAAATATATCCTGATTTTTTAACAGGAGGTTCAGCCGATTTTAGTCAATATAATGATGGGAAAAGAGGAGGTAAAGTAAGGGTTAGAGCAAAAATATTTCAAGAAGATAAGAACACACTTATTATCTCAGAATTACCTTTTTCTACTACTACCACTTCATTGATTAACTCTATACTTAAAGCAAACGAGAAAGGGAAAATTAAGATAAAAAAGGTAGAAGATAATACAGCTGAACATGTAGAGATTGCAATTACTATTCCCCCTGGTATTTCCCCTGATAAAACCATAGATGCTTTATATCGTTTTACAGATTGTGAGGTTTCTATTTCTCCACTTTCATGTGTTATTGAGGACAATACACCAAAATTTTTGGGTATCTCTGAAATACTACAACAGTCTACTGATCACACGCTTAATTTATTAAAGCAAGAGTTAGAAGTAAACTTGAATGAATTACAAGAAAAATGGCATCATTCATCATTAGAGCGTATTTTTATTGAAAACAGAATTTATCATAAGATAGAAGAGCTGGATAATTGGAGTGAGATTATTAGTACAATTCATACCGAACTTAAACCATTTACAAAGTATTTATTGCGTGCAGTAACGGATGAGGATGTAGAGAGGTTAACAGAAATAAAGATTAAGAAAATAACTAAGTTTGACCTTAATAAAGCAAAAGAAGAGTTATTGAAACTTGAAGATAGGATAGCTGAAATAAAAGGATGCTTAGCTAACCTTACTGATTATGCTATTGACTATTTCAAAAATCTGAAAAAGAAATATGGCATAGGGAAAGAGCGTAAAACTGAAATAAAGATTTTTGAAAGCATTGATGCCACAAAAGTAGTTGTTGCAAATAAAAAACTATACATAAATAAGGAAGAGGGTTTTATAGGTACTGCTATGCGTAAGGACGAGTTTGTTTGTGACTGTTCTGATATTGATGATATAATAGTATTCCGAAAAAATGGTGTAATGCAAGTGGTAAAGGTTGATAATAAGGTATTTGTAGGTAAAGATATTATTTATTGTGCAGTCTTTAAAAAGAAAGATGAGCGTACAATTTATAACATGATTTATAAAGATGGTGCATCAGAAAACACTATGATGAAGCGCTTTCCTGTCACATCAATTACTAGAGGAAAGGATTATAATTTAACCAAGTCCGAGAAAGGAAGTAAGGTAATGTATTTTACAGCTAACCCCAATGGAGAGGCTGAAACAGTAACCGTACATCTTAAAAAGTTAGCCAAACTAAAAACCTTAAAAATTGATATTGATTTTTCATCATTATCCATTAAAGGCAAGGGAGCAGGAGGAAATATTGTTTCAAAAAATTCTATTCGAAAAATTGAACTTAAATCAGAAGGTCTATCTACTCTTTCGGCTCGTAAGATATGGTTTGACGATAATGTACAAAGACTAAATGTTGAAGGAAGAGGTGAATTATTAGGAGCTTTTAAAGCGCAAGATAAAATATTGACCATTAAGCAAAGTGGGGAGTTGGAATTAAAGTCCTTTGATATCAGTAATCATTTTGATGAGGATATGATTTTAATTGAACAAAATAATACCAAAAAGCCAGTTACTGCTATCTATTTTGATGGAATAAAGAAGGCTCATTATGTAAAAAGATTTTTAGTTGAAAATACTATGAGTAAGTTTAGTTTCATAACTGAACATGAAGATAGTTTGCTAGAACAAGTAAGTACTGATTGGAGACCTCAAGTAGAATTAATTTTTCAGAAGGAAAAAGGAAAAGAAAGGCAAACAGAAATAATTAATCTGGAGGATTTTATTACTGTAAAAGGAGAAAAAGCTTTGGGAAACAAACTAACTTCCAAAAAGATAAAAGAGATTAATTTATTAGATCCTTTGCCTTACACTGAGATTATTGATATTGAAGAGGAAGAATTAGTTACTGATGTTATTGATATTGAAGAGGAAGTTACTGATGTTATTGCTATTGAAGAAGAGGAAGTAGTTGCTGAGGTTATTGAGCAAGAAATTGTTCTTGAAGTAAATGAAGAAATAATAGAAGAAGTTAAAACTGAGATTGAACTGAATATAACCAATGAATCAGTTGAACAAATAAAGCCTAAGGATGATAGCGAAACTGAAGGTCAGACAACACTAGAACTATAACTGAACACATAAGATGAGAAAATACCTATTTGAAGTAAAAAGGAATTTCTTCTATCTTTGTAAAAAAAAAACAAGAAATGAAAAGAATTATATTAGTGCTAATGATGCCATTTATGGTATTAGGGCAAAGCAGTTTTAATTTAGGTTTAATAGGTAGTTATGAATGGTCTTCAACAGAGGGTAGTGATATTTGGGGTTGGGTTGATCCTATTGATGGTGCAGAATATGCATTGGTTGGGCTTAATGATGGTTTCGCTTGTGTTGACGTTTCTAATCCATCAAATCCTGTTCAGCAATTTCATATCTCAGATATTAATTCCACTTGGAGAGATGTAAAAACTTGGGGGAATTATGCATATATAACTACTGAAGCTGATGCAGGTTTATTAATTGTTGATTTGACAGATATGACTGGAGCTACTTACTGGCATGTTAATACTTTCACCCACCCATCAAACGGAAGTTCAGTAGAGTTTACTGCAGCACATAATTTATATATTGATGAAAATGGAATCTGCTATATTTTTGGAGCTTCTTCAGCAACTGGTGGAACTCCTTCTGATGGAGCTATCTTTTTGGATGTAGCTGCTAATGCTACTGCGCCTGATTATTTAGGAGAATGGGACGATCAATACATACATGACGGAATGGTTAGAGGAGATACTATGTATGCAGGTTGTATTTATGCAGGTGAGTTATTTGTTGTGGATGTAAGTGACAAGAGTAATCCTAGTACATTAGGAACGCATAGTACGCCAAATGCCTTTACACATAATGCTTGGATAAGTGCTGATGGTGATTTTGTGTTTACTACTGATGAAAAATCTGATGCTTATTTAGCAGCATATGATATTACAAATATCAATAACATACAAGAAGTAGATAGAATTCAATCTAATGCAGGAGAGCTATCCATACCACATAACACTCATGTTGATGGCAATTTTTTAATTACTTCTTACTATCGTGATGGTACGACTGTGCATGATATTACTCATCCTAGTAACATGATTCAAGTTGCTTACTATGATTCATATATTGGTTCTGGAAATGGTTTTGATGGTTGCTGGGGGACTTATCCTTTTTTTCCTTCAGGAAATATAATTTCATCAGAAATAAATAGTAGTGCTAACCAATCAGCAAAACTAATGATTTACGAAAGAGGTTTTGTTCAAGCTTGTTATTTGGAAGGAAATGTAACAGATGCAGCAAATGGAAATAACCTTAGTGGTGCAAGTATTGAAATATTAAATACTGTATTGTTGAATAATTCATCTTCTAACCTGTTAGGTGAGTACGTAAGTGGTACGGCTAATGCAGCAACTTATGATGTTGTGTTTTCAAAACCAGGCTATTTAGCTGATACTTTGTCTGCGAGTTTAACAAATGGAGTCATTACTATTTTGGATGCTGCACTTCAACCTTTAGTTTCCTTTAATGCTGGAGGTATGGTAGTTGATGTTTCTGGAAATGGAATTGCTAGTGCTGAAGTAGTTATTTTTAATACTGACTTTACTTTTAGTGCAACAACTGATGCAAATGGTAATTATACTATTAATAATATGTATGAAGGAAATTATGAAGTTATAGCTGGACTTTGGGGATATATTACTTCTTGTAACAATGAATATATTATGCCTTCAACAATCAATACTATTACTTTAGAACAAGGATATTATGATGATTTTACTTTTGATTTTGGTTGGACTGTAAGTGGAGGTGTAGCTTCAGCAAATGATGGAATATGGGAAAGAGGATTTCCTGAAGGAACTAGTGATCAAGGAGTGAATTATAATCCAGACGGAGATGTGAGTGGAGATTGTACTGATTTTGCTTATGTAACAGGTTTGTCAGCAGGTGGACAGGTTGGATCTAATGATGTGGATGACTTTAATACTATATTAACTTCTCCAATTTTTGATTTAAGTGCAAATCAAGTTCCTTATATTAATTTTTCTTCATGGTTTCAAAATGGTTACCCATGGGGAGGGTCTCCTAATGATAGTTTAACTATTAGTATCTCTAATGGAAGTACTATTAGTGTATTGCAAACAATTACTAGTAATTCTCCAAATTTAGGACAATGGAATTATAATTCTTTGGATATTTCACAATATATAACACCTACAGCTACTATGCAGTTAATTATTGAGACAGCTGATTGGGATGCGTTAGGAGGGCATTGGGTTGAAGGTGGTTTTGATCAGTTTTCGATAACAAATGCACCAAATGCTATAGCTGAAGAATCAATTCATGAAAAAGGAAAACTAATAAAAATTGTTGATGTATTAGGCAGAAAAGTAATTGAATCAAATAACTCTCCTTCGTTTTACATTTATGAAAACGGAAGTGTAGAAAAACACCTTATAGTTGAATAATATGAAAAAGAGTCTACTCTTTCTAGCAATCATTCCACTTTTAAGTTTCGGTCAATTAAAAAAGGAAGTGCTTTTTATAGGGAATTCGTATACTTATTATAATGATTTACCAAATCTTATAAAGGAAATAGCTTTATCCTTTGGTGATACCTTAGTACATGAAAGTAGTACTCCTGGAGGTTATAGCTTTAGTGCGCATAGCACAAATACACAAACACTTAGCAAAATTAATCAGCAGCAATGGGATTATGTTGTCTTACAGGCTCAAAGTCAAGAACCTTCTTTATCTCCTGGTTATGTAAATTCGAATGTGTTGCCAGCTGCTCAAGTTTTAATTGATGCTATTGAAAGCAATTCTTTGTGCATTGAACCTTTATTTTTTATGACTTGGGGTCGAAAGTTTGGTGATGCTAGTAATTGTGTTGCTTATCCGCCAGTATGTACTTATCTAGGTATGCAAGAGCGCCTTAGAACACGCTATTTGGATATGTCATTTATTCATAATGCTAGCTGTTCGCCAGTAGGTATGGCTTGGAAAAACTCTATTGCAATTAATAGTACAATTGACTTATATACTTCTGACAATAGTCATCCTAGTATTTATGGGAGTTATTTAGCTGCTTGTACTTTCTACGCTAGTATTTTTAAAAAAAGTGCATTAGGGAGTAGCTATTGGCCAAATGCTATTGATTCGGCTACCGCATATAGTTTACAGCAAATAGGAAGCAGTACAGTATTGGATAGCCTTGCGGTTTGGAATATTTTTAATGCCGATTTTGGTTTTCAACAATTTAATGATAGTGTTTCTTTTACTAATCTTTCTTCCAATTACGAAAGTGTGTTTTGGGATTTTGGTGATGGAATAACTTCAATAGATGAAAATCCTACGCATACGTATGCTTTAAACGGTAGTTATACGGTTATCCTTTCGGCAATTACTAATGCAGCTTGTATTCAGGATACCCAAACGGTTAGTATTACGGTAAACATAAACACTGCAATTGATGAATTGAAAGCGCCTAAGCAATTATTATTCGTTACGGATGCATTGGGTAGGAAAACGAACCCAACTAACAATGTACCACTGCTGTATAGGTATGATGATGGAACGGTGGAGAAAATGATAGTTATCGAGTGATAAAAAATTAACAATATAAATTTACAAATATGAAATTACTACTACCCTTATTTATTGTGCTCTTATCTTTTTCGGCTAAGGCACAAACTGGAATAGCTATTTATACAAATTATGGCACTATTAATTTAGCGCTTTACGACACCTTAGTCCCTAATACAGTAAGTAATTTTGTTAACCTTGTTAACCAAAAGTTTTATGACGGGGTTATTTTTCATAGAGTAATTGATGATTTTATGATTCAGGGTGGTGATGGCAATCCTTCTCCTCCAGCAATTTTAGATGAATTTGATGTTTCATTAAGTAATATACAAGGAACAATTTCTATGGCAAATTCTGGCCCTAATACGGGGACTTGTCAATTCTTTATTAATTTGGTAAATAATACTTTTCTTGATTATAATAAAACCCCTTTAACTTCAAAGCATCCTGTTTTTGGAACTACCATAAATGGCTTTAATATAGTTGAGAACATAGGTGCTGTACAAACGGATGGGGATAATGCTCCTCTAATGCCAGTAGTTATGGATAGCGTGAGGGTAGTGAATTTGGTATTAGCAGTAACTGATCATGAAGATGTAAATAATAACCGAAAGCTAGTTAAAGTTATTGATGTATTAGGTCATGAAAGTAAAGTGACTACTAATAAGCCACTCTTTTACATTTATGATGATGGAGCGGTGGAGAAGAAACTGATAATTGAGTAATGTCTTTGCGATAAAACATAGTTTTAGAAGCAATCTATTTCTTATTTAGATAGCCAAATTTTGTGCCAAAATTCGCTAAGACAAAAGAATAGAAAAGAAAATCCGAACATTTGTTCGGATTTTTTTATGTTTGTTAGATGATTAAAAAGCTTAACAACATAGTTATTGAAGGTTCTGCAGGTAAGCCTATTTTGATTGATGCTACTTTTAAAGCAAATGCACAAGCCAAACAAGTAGTTGTTTTCTGTCATGGCTTTAAAGGGTTTAAGGATTGGGGACCTTTTAATAAAATTGCAACTTATTTTGCAGAGAAAGATATAGTGTTTGTGAAATTTAATTTTTCATATAATGGCACAACAACAAACGATCCAATTAATTTTGGCGATTTGAAAGCTTTTGGAAATAATAATTTTTGCAAGGAATTAGATGATTTATGCTTAGTGTTGGATTGGATAGAGAATTGTAAGGAACTAAAAGGAGAGATTGATATTTCCAAAATATCCTTGTTTGGACATAGTAGAGGTGGTAGTATTGCTATGTTAAAATCTGCTGAAGACATAAGGGTAAAGAAAGTAATTTCATGGGCTTCTCCTTCTAATTTTTTAGATAGATTACCTGAGAAGGAAAAATTAGCTAAATGGAAAGAATTGGGAGTTGCTTATATTTATAATGGAAGAACAAAACAGAATATGCCAATGTACTTTCAGTTTTACGAAAACTGCATTAAATTTGCTAAGCGTTTGAATATCAAAAATGCCGTATCTAAGATGAGTGTTCCTCATTTACTTGTGCATGGTAGTGACGATCCTACTGTTTTGCTTAGTGAAGCTGTGAGTATTAAAAGTTGGAATACAAATACACACTTACATATTATTGATGGAGCTAATCATGTTTTAGGAGGTTTTCATCCTTATGATTTAGAAAAATTCCCAAAAGATTTACAAGAAGCAATTGATGTGACAATTAAATTTCTAAAAGGATAGTCGAGCTGAAGGAGTTTCGCTTTGGTCAGCAAAATCTTTATTTAGATATTTAAAATAACCGGTTATAGCAATCATAGCAGCATTGTCAGTGCAATATTCAAATTTTGGAATGTAAAGCTGATACCCTTTATCTTTTGCTAACTTTTCTAATTCACTTCTTAAGTAAGAATTAGCAGATACACCCCCAGCTATTGCTAATTGTTTTATACCTGTTAGTTTTATTGCTTTCTCTAATTTCTTGAGTAAAATACTTACTATACTGTGCTGAATAGAAGCACATAAATCCTCCAAATTCTCTTCAATAAATTTTGGATTTTTTTGTAAATTATTCTGTATTTTATAAAGGATAGAAGTTTTAAGTCCGCTAAAGCTAAAATCTAATTCTTTTATTTTAGGTTTCCCAAATTCAAAAGCATGAATGTTTCCCTTTTTTGCATGCTTATCAATGTGTGGCCCTCCAGGATAGGGTAGTCCTAATATTTTTGCTGATTTATCAAAAGCTTCACCTGCAGCATCATCAATAGTAGTTCCAATTACTTGCATATTACTAGCGCTTTCAACTCTTACAATTTGAGTATGTCCACCTGAAACTGTAAGGCATAAAAATGGAAATTTGGGCATTGGTTCTCCTTCATCAATAAAGTGGGAGAGGATATGACCTTGCATATGGTTCACTGCTATAAGTGGGATATTCATACCCATAGCAAAGGATTTTGCAAAAGAACTTCCCACTAGAAGAGAACCTAAAAGTCCAGGACCTTTTGTAAAGGCAATAGCAGAAATATCTTCTTTTTTAATATTTGCTTTTTTAATTGCTGCATCTACAACAGGGATAATATTTTGTTGATGTGCTCTTGAAGCTAATTCAGGGACAACTCCACCATATAATGAATGCACCTGTTGGTTCGCTACAATATTTGATAATATTTTTTGTCCTTGTAAAATAGCAGCAGAAGTATCATCACAGGATGATTCTATTCCTAAAATAATAGGTGCTTTAGTCATTTAACTTTTTAAGAGAATGACCCATTTTATCTCTTTTTGTTTTTAGGTAAAATTCATTATGAATATTAGAATCAATTTCTAGAGCAACACTTTCTACAATTTCAATTCCATAACCCATAAGTCCAACTCTTTTTTTAGGGTTATTACTTAGTAATCGAATTTTACTTACTTTCATTGCTCTTAGTATTTGAGCGCCAATACCATAATCTCTATCATCAGCATTAAATCCTAATTCAGTATTTGCCTCAACAGTATCTCTACCTTTTTCCTGCAATTCGTAAGCCTTTAACTTTCCTAATAATCCAATTCCTCTACCTTCCTGATTCATATAGACTAACACACCCTTACCTTCAGTTTCAATTTGCTTTAGTGCTGTTTGCAATTGAGGTCCACAATCACATCTGCATGAACCAAATATATCTCCTGTCATACAAGATGAATGCACTCTTACAAGTACGTCCTCATCTGCTTTCCATTCTCCTTTGTAAATAGCTAAATGTAATTGTCCGTTTGTTGTTTGTTTGAAAGCCTTCATCTTGAAATCACCATAATCAGTTGGTAATTCAATGTTAGCTTCTTCCGTTATTAATGATTCATTTTTCATTCTATATGCTATCAAGTCCTTAATCGTAATAAACTTTAGATCAAATTTTTCAGCAATTTTATGTAATTCTGGGGTTCTTGCCATTGAGCCATCCTCATTTAATATTTCAACAATAACTCCAGCAGGCTCTAGTCCTGCAAGACGAGCTAAATCAACAGCAGCCTCAGTATGTCCTGCCCTTCTTAAAACGCCTCCTTCTCGCGCTTTTAAAGGAAATATGTGTCCTGGTTTACCTAGTTCATCAGGATTAATGTTAGGGTCAACAAGTGCCTTAACTGTTTTTGCTCTATCAGAAGCTGAAATACCTGTAGTACAGCCATGACCCATTAGGTCGACTGAAATAGTGAAAGGTGTTTCGTAAGCAGCTGTGTTTTTTCCAATCATCAATTCCAAACCTAGTTCTTGACATCTGCTTTCAAGTAGGGGAGTACAAATTAATCCTCTACCATGTGTTGCCATAAAGTTAATCATTTCAGGAGTTGCCATCTCTGCAGCAGCAACAAAGTCGCCTTCATTTTCTCTATTTTCATCATCAATTACTATGACTACTTTACCTGCTTTAATGTCCTGAATTGCTTCTTCTATAGTATTGAAACCCATGTTGTAATTTTAGTTTGTAAAAATACTAAGATTTACTGTATTTTTCTCTTTTTAACTAAGGGAATAATTCTTTTAAATACTGAACTGAAATCGAATAATTGAGAGTCATTTTTTGCCTTGTAAACTAAAAACAATGCAATTGGTAAAAACACAATATTAGCTAGCCAGATTCCCTCATAGGCAAGCATACTTAAATCCTTTGCTGATTTTTCACCAATCATGCTTAATACATGATAAATTATAAAAAAGAATACTGAAATCAATACGGGAAGTCCAAAGCCTCCTTTTCGAATGATTGCTCCCATTGAAGATCCTACCAAGAATAATAATAAGCACGCCACAGCTAAACTAATTTTTCTGTGCCATTCTATTTCGTGCTTAGTAATAATTATTTTACGATATTCCAAATCATCCTTATTGGACTTTACAATTGACTTAATAGTTCTCAATTTATTAATCGCTATATCAAACTGTTGTTTTTGTTTTAATAAACTCAAATCATCAAAAACTACCAAGCTGTCCATTTCCGATTTTGAATTATATTTATCTATAATGTTAACTGTAAAAGTTTCTTTTCTTTCTTCAAGTTTAATATCTAAGGAGTCGATAGCTATGGCTAATTGTTTGTTGCTTAACATAGCATAATGTCCTTTGTATAAATCCTCACTATTGTTCATTGTGCTGAAGCTAGATAAATTAAACCGTATTAAATCTTCTTTAAAATGGGTGGTTCTAAAAGGTTTTTTAGTTTTTCTATTATTTTTAGCAATGTCAATGTAGGAGTGACCATTGTATAAAATGAGCTCTAAAAATTGCTCATCCTTTGTTAATTGCATTATTCCACTTTCAGCAATAATAACTTTATCGTTACCATTGTTTGCTGTATGATCGTAAATAATAATGTTGTTTAAGGTTTTACCATCAGCATCTTTTTTAGTTACTTTAATACTAAATCCTTCAATGTCTTTATAAAACATTCCTTCTTTTATATTCAGTGCAGGTTTCTTTTTTTGGATGTCATATATCATGCTTCCATTCTTAAGATTAGCAATTGGCATTACATAGTTTGAAAACAAAAAAGAAGAATAGCTTATTATAATAACAAATATAGTAAGTGGGAAAAGTATCCTGATAAGTGAAATTCCTGACGCCTTTAGGGCTGCAAGTTCATAGTTTTCGCCAAGTTTTCCGAATACCATTACGGACGAAAGCAACATAGCAATTGGAAGAGCTACAGGAACAAAGCGAGCTGATGCGTAAAAGATAAGTTCAGCAATTTGTGTGAATTCAAGCCCTTTTCCTACTAGGTCGTCAATATACTTCCATAAGAATTGCATTAATAATAAAAAAATTGCAATAAAAAATGTTGCTATAAAAGAGCTTATAAATGCTTTGATTAAGAAAAGGTGTAACCGCTTCATAAAGAAGATAAATTAAGAATTATGAACCAATAGCCATTTTAAGAAGACTAATTTGCTTGCTCCAAAGACTAGTTTGTTCTTCTTGGTCTTGCATGTCTTCAGCAAAATCAGTAATAATCAAAGAAACATCTGAAGTCATTTCATCAATTTGGATTAGGAACTCGAAATAATCTTTTTTAGTGTCATCGTCCTCCCATTTAAAACGAACAAAATGATCAGTTTTTAATTTTAATAATTTTGCTTCTTGCTCGCTACCTTCCCAAAAAAAAGTAAATATTTTGTCTTTAACTATTACGTCATCAGCAAACCATTCAGCTAAACCACTAGGTGTA
>Ga0307995_1002185_pt1 | contig 11569 bp, 12 predicted proteins | sample EllFjometagen262_FD_203132 | JGI IMG/M metagenome (GOLD analysis project Ga0307995, IMG submission 203132) | Marine microbial communities from Ellis Fjord, Antarctic Ocean - #262 | ecosystem: Environmental > Aquatic > Marine > Unclassified | place: Southern Ocean | collected 2014-11-02
TATCAAAATCATTTGCAACAGATACAACACCAATAGTAGTTACACCATTAACAGTTAATCCGTTTTCAATAGTAACGTTGTCATTAAAGTTAACTACGCCAGTACCGTTTGCTCTAAGTTCTAAATTAGCATTTGAATCTTTTGTACTAATTACATTACCGCTTAAAGATATGCCTTCAAATATACTGCTACCAACACCTGTAATTCCAGTAGCAGTTATATTATTTGCAGTAAGTGTATTAGTTACTGTAGTTGATTGCAATGAAGTTTCTTTAGTTGTTGTTAAGTTATTACTAACAATAAAGTTTTCTTTAATCTTTACGTTGCCTGTTCCAGTACCGCTTAATGTAAGATCACTATTACTATCAGTAGTAGAAATTTTGTTTCCACTAAACATAATGTCTTCAAATATAATTTGTTTATTTTGAGAGTTTAATGTTTGTACAATTAGTGTAGTAGCACCTAAGTTGTTCGTCGAAGTGTTAACAACACTACTTGTTGTTGGTGTTATAACATCACCAGATAGTTCGACGTTATTTTTAAATCTAACACTACCAGTGCCTTGTGCTCTAAGCTCTAAGTCACTATTACTATTTCTACTTGATATCATATTATCAGCAATAGCAACATTTTCTATAACTGCATCGCCTGTTAATGTAATATTTTGTGTAATGAATTCTTCAGCAACAACAGCATTAAGCCCCGACACACTTGCTAAACTAAAACTAGCAATAGGCGCTACTAAGTTTCGACCTAGTACCAAGTCTGCCAATACCTTAACCTTGCCAGCACCGTTTGGATCAAGTATTATATCAGTATTTGCACTAGTGCCTTTTAAAGAATCACCAATAAAAGATATGTTATCAATTACAACAGTACCTTGTGCAGTTAGCGTTGATGCTGTAGTAGCAAGTAGTGTTGTGTTACCTGTTGAACTAATATTGTTAGCTACACTTACATTACCGGTTATGTCAGCATTAGTAAATGTGTTTGTTGATCCGGTAGTTTGTGTAAATGTATTATAAAATCTTGCAGGTCCTATAATAGACACATTGCCGGATCCAACAGCTTCTAATTCTAAATTTGCATTAGAAACAGTAGTTGAAATACTATTACCTGTTATGTCTACACTATCAAGTACTGTGTTACTTCCTGCTAACTTGCCCCAACGCTTTGTGCCACTACCAATAGTATAACTGTTTAAGTTTGGAATTAAATTGCCTTCAATGTCTGCGTTGAAGTCAATAGTATCTGTGTCTGCATTACCTAGTCTAACTAATGTTCCTGCTAAAGTAACGTTGCCCGATATATCTAAATTGCCCTGCGCTATAGTATTACTAGTAAACGCAATATCGTCTGCATTTGCATCTATTTTTAAAGTGCCTACAATCGATTCCATTGTAGATCCTGAGAATCTAATAAAATCTGTTTCTACTTTTTCGCCTCTTAAACTAACAGATTGCCCGCCTGTCGATACCGATAATTTCTCAACACCACTAAAGTCAAAGTTAGTTGAGTCGATAATTGTTTCGCCAGTTTCTTGGTTTACTATTAATGCTGACCCAACTCGATAAGTACCATCTTGGTCCATTGACGTGAATAATATATTAGCACTATTTAATTCAGTGACTTCGTTTGCAGGCACAAGTAGTGTCTTATCGTTACTTGTGTCTTTGCCAGTGCCAATATATCCAAAGTTATGATTTACTAAGTAGATTAAATTACTTGCGCCGTCAGCTTCGATGCCTTTAGTGCCGTATACATTTGCACTACCAATACATCGTATTTCTGCGCCAAACTTTACACCTTGTCCTGCTTGCCCAGTAGACCCTTGTTCAGCTTTAATTCCAATTGATGCAAAGTAAGCAAACGAATTTAACCATTCAATCCTTACACCGTTTCTTGCTGTTAATCCTTGTTGTCCTGGAGTAATAAATGTTGCCGCATGGAATAACATGCCTGCTTCTTTAGATACTGTTGTAACACTTGCTCCGTCAACTAACGCTCCGCGTCCCGCATCTCCTTGATCAAACCCTCTAGGATCTCCTGCACTTGTTACACTACCTTTAGTAATAACTGTACAGTTTCTAATATAAGGACTTCGTGATGTTACTACAGAACTTGCTTTATATCTAAATCCATAACCAGTATCAGCACCACTATTATAGTAGAAGTCTTTAACAGTTAAGTTTTCAATAGTCACTTCACCGTTAACTAAAAATGCATCATTAGATTCTGTTGCTCCTGTTGGTGTAATAATAACATTGCGCATATCTTGCCCGGTTATTGTTACGTTAACCGGAATAGTTAATGGAAACGTTTCTACATATGTACCTGGTGATATATGGATTGTATCACCCGAGGAAACTAATGTTAATGCCTTTGTTAATGTTAATACAGGATCTAATTGATGGTCGCCTGTAAATGTATCGTTGCCATTTTTAGCAACATAGTATATATTACCTTGTCTGTTAGTAATGTTAACACCGTTAACTATTGCTGTAGTTCCTATAATATCAGTTGCTGTTACATCGTCTGCCCAAACATTTGACCAGCGTCTACTAGTACTACCTAAGTCATAAGTTGCTGTTACATCGGGTACAATATCACTTACAAGTTCGCCAGCAAATGATAAATCATCATCAGCATCATTACCAATAGTAATCGAACCATCGGAAGTAATTGTTCCTGTAGCATGAATATCACCAGTAACATTTGTGTTTGTTAGAAACTCAATAGTGCCAGATGCGTTTGGATTTAATTCTACGTTTGCATTACTTTCGTAACTATATATTTTATTGTCGCGTAGTAATAATTGATCAGTAGCAATACCGGTTGCAATAACACCAGTACTTCCACTAAATGTTATTCTTCCAGACAACGAATTAAACCCTGCTGGAGTAAGTTCTAAGTTACCAACAGTGATATTAGTTGCTGTTTTTAAGTGTGTAGATTGTGCTGTGTTTGCAATAGATAAAGATTGCGAGGGAGAAGTAGAGTTAACACCAATTTTGTTATTAACTACATCAAGTTTAAGAATCGGAACACTAGCATTTAAATTTCTAAAATCTAAGTTAACATTTTGCCTTAGGAGGTCATCCTCTAAGACTTGCCCGCTTATTCTTCCTAATTGACTCATATCTATCCCTTACTTGTTATAGTATTTAGTCGTAAAAAAAGGCACACTTGGTGCCTTTTATTGTATACATTTAAATGTATTGTTTATGTTTCAACATACTTAATACGTGCCGCACCACCGCCGCCACGTCCGCCACTATCTCTAACGCCTGGACAAGGTACAGCCGCTGTGCCGCCTGCACCGTAAGGAACATGTTGCTGACAACCCTGCATCTGGTAACAACCACAAGCTCTGTTACCCATCCAACACGATCCGTGGAATACGCCCATTGATGGATTTCTACTTGCCGCATTTAGTGCATTGTTATATTGGTGAATTCCCATGCCTGACCATCTGGAGTAAGGATTTTCAGTTTCAGTGGCGTATGTTACAGTTCCGCCTTCTTTGGACATCACTCCTGCTGGTAGTGCCGCATGGTAATAGAACATACATGTACATGCTGGATAGCATCCTAAGAAACTAGCACAACTAATACGACCACAGCAATTTAAATCACCGCCATAGCCGCAAGGAATAAATCCTCCACTACATTGATTACAAACTAATCCACAGTTTGGACCTCTGTTTGTTGTACAATATCCGCCAGCTCTAAAGCAACAATACAAACTTGGTGATGATGAGCAAAAAGTAGTTCCAGCTCTTCCACCTTGTGTGCATATACAACCATTTGATGATGAACTAACCCAACATATTGCCGAGTGTGAACTACATCCTCTGTTACAAAGACCGTCTGCGTTTCCACACGATTTACCTACGCACCCACAAGATCGATTTCCGCTTATAACGTTAAAAGTTTTTCTACTGTATGCACCCGAGTTACCTGGCAATCCGCCACCGCAACAGCACATTTTAGATCCGCTTCCTCCGGCGCCCCATATATCAAGCGTGACTGCGCCAGATCCGGGTGCAATCCAACAAAATCCGTTGCATAAACAGGAATACATCACCCCGTTGTCAAATGCCCAAATCTTTCCTTGTTCTAAGTTTCCTTCTACTGCCGTGAAGTTTTTACTTCCTAGTAGTGTTTTTAGCGATGCCATTTAGCGTATCTCCTTACAATTATTTATCAAAGTTATGAAGCACTGTTACCGGCTTACCAACTGGCGGTGCTGAACTAAATCTAATATACCAGCCGGCTTGTTTGCTTGCTGGGTTTTGTGCTAACGAATAGTTTGTTCCTGCAATTTGAAATACTGTTTCAACTAACACCAGTACGTTTTGTGCGGCTGTTGGAACAGGAAAGTCAGGATCGCCGTTAGCCAACGGACCAAAATCAAGTTCACTTCCGTCACCTACTCCTAAGTTTTGCTGTACAATAGATACAGGCTCTTGTCTTTTTAATCTAGCCCAAGTACCATTTGCATACGATTCATGTGCTTCAGTTTCTGTATTGTATCTAATCATTCCATTAGCCGGAAACAACGGTCGACTTGCAGTATTGCCCATCGGAACAACTACTGCTTGCTCACCGCCTAGCTGAACAATTTGATTGATATCATACCTAATACCGTTAGCTTTGATATTTCGTACGCTAGTACTTTGTGCTTTAATTAATCTCATTTTTTACACTTCCAAGAAGCTTACTGTTGCACTTAAATTAGTAGGTGATTGTGATATACATACAATCTTGTCGCCTGCATCTAATACAATTTTTTCACTATCAAACGTAAACGTTTCGCCTGCTGGTAATGTAAGATCGTTAATAACCATATTAACATCGCCTTTAGCCGCGCCACTTGCTATAAAGTGCATGTCAAACATTGTTTCACCGTGCTCTAAGTGTAGCGGGTTAGTTGTGTCGGTATTACATACCATGATTGTTAGTACAGCATATTGTTTTGCTGCCGGAACTAACAATATGTTTGTGTCTGTACTTCCTATTTGTGTGCTTACTATAGCCATTATGTTTCCTTTTTAAAACAACATACTCAATAAAAGAGCATTCTGTCTACTTATTATCTCTCCTGATTTAGAAGCACTATGTTTAAAGAATAAACCAGTACCTCCAGCCGCAGGTGCTTTTACATATACTTTAAGTCCATCAGTAGGACTAGCTGGATCAGATCCTTGCAATGTTAGTGTAAAGTTATCTTTCACTACAACACCGCCAGTTCCTTGTGACTCTAAAGTTAAATCTGTATCCGATGAAGTAGTTGATATAGTGCCGTTTTGTATTCTAATATCTTCTAACTCAACCCTGTTACCAAATACTTGTCCTTTAGTAACATTATCAATTTGGAAGCTAACTACACTAGGTGCTCCGCTTACTTCTGTATCTCTAACTTCTACAAACGATTTACTAGCTGAACCTTCCTCAATTCTTCTTTGGAAAGTACTTGTAAGTTGCGTTATAATAGTATCATCAACATATTTCTTGTTTGGAATATCGTCATCGTCAGTAATTTGTGTTTCGTAGTTGTTTGTTCCAGTAACACTAATAACACCAGTACCAGAGTTAATAAGATATAAATCTCCTCCGCCAGTTGATATACTATTAATGCGTAACCCCTGTAGTGTACCTGAAGCATTTGTTAATGTAAATCCTCCAGTTATAGTTGTTGCACTTATTGGGTCTGCCCAAGTAACAGTTTCGTCGAATGTAAATAATGCATCCGGTAACGAGCCTCTGTCCATTTGTAGTCCAGATTTGTTCAGCGTAATGCCTGCTCCAGACTCTCCAATGTTTAGTGTAATAAGGTTATCTTTTAGGTTTAAGTCTGTGGAACTAACTTGTGTTTGCGATCCAAGTACTACTAAGTTTCCTGTAACCGTAACCAGCCCGTTTGCAACTCCTGTATCCAATGTTATATTGCCACCGGATTGTACTTTAACAGTGTAGTCACTATTTGGAAGGGCTAAAATTTTAGAAGACATATATAATTCCTATTGCAAATATATGGGGGAAGTTACTCCCCCATTTTACTTTTACGATGTTATCGGTGTTACTCTCATAACTGATGTAGTTGAGTCGTTTTCAATAACCCAAGTATGTCGGTTGTTTGAATAGTCTCTAACTGATCTGTTGTAAAGTTTAGCAATTCTAATTGTACCGCCAGCCGCATCTTGTGAGTTAATTGACATTTCATTAGCGCCTAAAGCACCGTTTACTTTGTCAACTAGTGTACAAATACCTACATTACCTGTACCTGTGCCTCCAACTGATGTTTTAGTGCCGTCTTTAGTATCGTTAACTAAAAACTTGTTTACTGATCTTTGTGCAATAATAAAGCCTACCGCTGATTCTGCATTGCCAGCTACTTGGCAGTTAATAGTAATGTTTGTACCATCAGCTAAAGCGCCAAAGTACCTTTTGTTTAGTGGACGTCCCATTTGTTTCTCCTAATAAGTTACGTTCTAAGTAATACGCAGTGGGTCAGTTCTGCATAAGTCTATATAGTATAGCACGATTTGTGACACAAGTATTTATCATTAAAAGAAGCTAACGGAAATTAAGTCATAAAAAAACAGAGCCCGTAGGCCCTGTTTTTGTTTTTAAAGCAAAGTTTAGCTAAAGCTAACGTTTGCAGATGTTATAGCAACATTCGCTAAGTAATCAGCGGCATTACCCAATGAAGATGCTGTGTTTGATAACTCAACATATCCATAACGAGTCATAAAGCTCACTACTGGTTCGAATGTAGATGGATCCATTACAACACCACTTGACATCAACGGGATGTATGGGCAGTAAAATGCTGGAGCATCTGATTCACTATTACCTTTGTAACCAACAAGCGCCATAGCGTTATCGGCTGCGTAAGTATCTACATATACACGCATTGCATTGTTCAATGTACCAACAAACTTAGTGTTTGTAGGTGCTTCAAACGTGCCTTCCGTAGTACGTGCAAAAGCACTTGTAGTAGCAGACTGTAGGATTGTTAGTGCAAAAGGACTAACAACACAATAGTTACCTGCGCCACGACGTGTACGCTGAGCAATCAAGTTAGCCGCTCTGTTGATCTGAACTGCCAATGCGGCATGCTCGTCACCAACGAAAGTTGCTGTACCTGAAACGGCTTGTTGGTTGTACGTTTGTACAGCCGTGCCACTCAATGAACGCAATGAAGCAATAACTTCCTGGTCAATCTCAGCAGTAATCTCTTGTGCAAGAGCTGCCATGATTTCAGCTTCGACATCAATGCCGTGCTGTGCTTGTGCATCCTGAGCTGATTCAAAAGTCCAACGAGCACTTAACTTACGTGTTTTCGCTTCAACTGTTTGCTTCAAGATCTGAATGCTAAGTTTGTTACCAGCAGTACCTTCTGCTAAACTTGTTCCTTTTGCTTTACCAGCATCGGAACCAGCTTCGTCACCTGAATAACCAACAGCAATTTTGAATGGGCTTAAAGCCTCTTCGCCACTTGTTGCATCATCAGCTGTATCACTGTAACGTACTCTTAATGTGTGGATTTGTCCCACAGGACCGGTCATCGGTTGTACACCAACTAGCTCATTTGCTATTACTGTTGGCATAACACGTCTGATAACTGGTAAAATAACTCTGTTAAGAGTTGCGACATTACCGGCAGTAGTCGAACCAGCGGCTGATGTTTCAGACAAATACTTGCGAGTATTTTCTAAAGTTGCTGACATTACAGATTTTTTAGTTCCTGAAAGGCCTTCCATCAATGCTGTTTTCGTCTCTTGCCAGCGACTTTCTAGTAATTCTGACATAATTATATCTCCTTAATTTAATCCAGCTAAACGACGAATATCGATGACATTCTCGTCTTGCTTTTGTCTACTAACGTTAGTTTCTTGTTTGTTGCCTGTTATTGCTTTGCCTTCTGTTAGGTTCGCCTTCTTCTTCGCTGGACTATTACCCTCAATAACTGTTGGTAAATACTTGTTAAACGCCGACTTTAATTTCGGTGTTTGAACAGATTCCAGTAAGTCTGTCATTATTTCACGCTGTGCTACACTTAAAGGTGCAACCAATTCGTTCATAACTTTTGCTCGTTGTACTGACTCAGTAATCATTTTAATTTCAACAGTCTTTGCTTCTGCAAGTACTGTAGTCTTATCAACAATAGTCTTCGCTTCTGATAGTTGACGATTTTTAGTATCGATAACTTTCATTAACTTTGCTGTTTCACTCTTCTCATTCAAGTAGCTTCCTGCATACTCGGACGCGAATGATTCAAACAGCTTACGACCGAAGTCATTCTGTCTTGCAATTTCAATATCTTCTTTAAGTGTAGTAATTTCTTTATTCAAGTTCTTACTTACTGTTTCAGATACTAATTTTGCACTCTTTTCAATAAAGTTAGCTTTAACTTTCTTGAAGTGTGTCTTAGCTTCACGTACTAAACGTACTTTCGTTTCAGCTAGGTCTTGTTTATCCTCGTAGAATTCGTGGATTTCTTTAGCAAGAGCGTCTACAATAAAACTTTCTAACTGTCCAAACTTGTTAGACATAGTTTTTTGTTCTTCGTGTAGTTCAGATACTTCTTTTCCTAACTGTTGCACTACAAAACCTTTTAATAGGTCTGCGTTTTCACGCATTGCTACACCGTATTTTGCTTTAGCTTCAGCTAGTTGTTTGCGGTCATCTGCAAACTCAGAAATTTCTGCTTGAAGTCGCTCACTAAGCATAGAATCAATGGACTCAACCATTTGACCCTTGTCATGCTCATATTTTTTAGCAAATTCTTCACGAAGTTCAGCAGTTACCTGCATTTTGTTCGCTTTAATTTTGCCTTCCCAAGCTTCTTCAATTTGCGCTCTGATATCTTCAGAAACGACATCGTTTTCAAAGAGTGTTTTCAGTGCATCTATCATACTATTCTCCTGTTTCATTGGAGTTTGCTAATAATATTTATTAGCGATTCCTTAAGATACTTTTGTGCCTTTGGGTCGTGTCTTGTTGCCTGTGCCAATTCATATGCCTGGTGCCCGCCTCGAGCATTCATTAAGTGTTCGTAAATTGCTGTCGGATATGCTCCTGGCGCACTTGGCTGTGCCACAACGTCCACTGTAATAATTTCAAAGTCCGATACATCACCGGAATCTGTAACTTCACCAGAGCCCCTAGATGAAACACCTAGTTTAACACCTGCTTCTAACATAGTTTTAACTAAAGTGCCCATCGGGGTTGGTAATATCTTCAATTTACCATAACCGTTATTATCTTCCATCCACATTTCTGTGATCATGTGCGATACACGGTCAAGGTTTATATTAAGGCCTTCTGGATGATCAACTTCGCCGAGAACACTATATCCCCCAGTAACTTGATCGTTAAGAGTTTTGACAGCCCTACCAATTTCATTAACGGGGTACACACGCTGGTTAGCGTTACGTACTCCGCCCTGTATGCAAATACCTTTCATAAAAAGATCCTTGCCTTCGTTAGCAGATTCTACGACGATGTTCGCCTGTTGGAATGTCAAGTTCTCACTAAGTAGTCTCATTCAAACTTCCTTATTTGCCAATGATCGATTTTTTATCACTAGCTGTTTCGCCTGCGCCTTTTTTCTCAGCACCGTGGCCTTTTGACATAGCTTTCATACCTGTTTTTCCGACTTTAGCACCCGGAACGTTTATGTTGCCCATGTTGTCAACTTTAGGAGTTGGGTCAGCTAAGCCGCCTTTAGTTCCTTCAGAATTGGATTCGCCACCTTGGGTTAAATTACCTGATGTGCCGTTGCCCATTTTGTTAGCACTTGCTGTTGGGGATTTAGTGTTTGCACCGTTGTCGCCCATTGTAGCACTTACTTTTTCAACATATTCACGCATGGTTTCTGCTTCTGATTTATCAGCTTCTTCGACTTCTTCATCAGTTGCTTCATCTACGTCAAGATCAAAACTCTCTTCTTCAGGAGCTTCTTCTTCGTCACCGTCGTCACCTTCGGCATCGTCTTCTTCGCCTTCTTCGTCATCATCGGAATCCATATCGGAACCCATTTCTGCATCAAAAGCCGCTTTTAATTTTTCAATTTCGTCTTGCAAGTCTGCAATGTCGTCTGCCATGTCACCTTCTTCGGCGTCATCATCGGCATCAGCATCCATATCAGGCATTTCTAAGTCGCGCTCAAAGTCTGCTGATTGATCCATATCCATCGGATCTGCTTCTACTTCAAATTCGTCTAGATCAAAGTTTTCTTCTAACTCTTCGTCTGACTCTTCTACTTCTTCGTCTGACTCTTCTACTTCTTCGTCACTAGATTCATCAACTTCTTCATCAGTTGCTTCATCTACTTCTTCGTCAGTTGTTTCGTCAACTTCAAGATCATCTTCTAAAAGATTCTCATAAATATCTCTGGATTTTTCTACAACTATTTCGTGAAATAGTGCTTCCGCTCCAGCACGGTCTTCGTTTACTAATTTTTCGAGCATTTCCTCGAATTTATTACGTTCGCTCATTTTGTTCTCTCCTAAATGAAATATGTTTACCTACGGTGAGGCTGTCTAATGTATTTACTCTTAATGTAAAATATGGGTGTATAATAGGCTCAAAATGGTTCATTTTGAAATGCATGTGGATATATTAAATGATTTTGCAAAATCTTCTACTGTCATATGTGTTAAGTTACTATAATTATCAAATGGTTCTGGAATAAACGAATCCTTTTCTTCTAACACTCTTATATATCTCTTTTCCGGAGATTTCTGCATTACATTACATGTTTGACGTAACCAATTGCCAAAATATGTTGCTCCGTCCTCAGATCTTTTATAATTTGCTGTACTTGAATATATATTATTAACTCTTTTTTCTTCTGGGCCAATGCCTTTATAGTCAAATCCTAAAATATATATAGTTTCATGATCATGCGATGCGGCTAAATGCATTGCTGTTGGCCCACTACTCCAACCTAAACTAGGTTCAAAGTAATTAAAACCTGTATATTTTTCAAATGACTTGTTATAATTAGTCCACACTTGATGATCATTTTGATATCTTGACATGTTTATTTCATTAACCATCTTAATATCAACTGCAACAAGGTAGTCAGGTTGAAACTCTCTATACACTGCATTGCATGCATATATAGTTCCGTATTTTTTTAAAGGTTCTAAAGGTATAGTAGATCGGCTTGTGCCATTACCTAATACAAACGCTACGCTCAATTATCATACTCCGCCCTCTGCATTCGAGGCTAGTCCATACATTTGTCTTACAAACAATAATTCTTTTGCTTGCTCTTCAGTATGTAGCTCTGCGGCTTTTCTTACACGGTTAATCTGGCGTAGTGTCAATTTAGTTTTACGTGTATCGTCTAAATCTACAGGGGAGTCATCAAGATCAGCTTCGTACCGCTTGTCTTCGACTGGGTCAACAGTCTCTTTGTCAAAATAAAATAATTCACGTAGTATCATAATAGTATTTATACAGTTACGCCAGTATTACTTGCGTCCCCTGCATCGCCTCCTGCTGTTGGATCAGCACCGGTGTCCATACCACCTTCAATTGGTGCTCCTTCT
>Ga0307995_1002198_pt1 | contig 11519 bp, 15 predicted proteins | sample EllFjometagen262_FD_203132 | JGI IMG/M metagenome (GOLD analysis project Ga0307995, IMG submission 203132) | Marine microbial communities from Ellis Fjord, Antarctic Ocean - #262 | ecosystem: Environmental > Aquatic > Marine > Unclassified | place: Southern Ocean | collected 2014-11-02
TATTTAAAAATATTTTTGCCTCCAACACTAAAAGTAAAAGTAAAGAACATATATCTAAGCATTACGACCTGGGAAATGAGTTTTTTTCTATCTGGTTGGATAAAACCCTTACTTACTCGAGTGCCATTTATGACAAACCTACCGATGACTTATCAAATGCACAAATTAATAAATACAATAAACTAATTAATCTTATAAAACCAAAATATGGAGATAAAGTTTTAGAAGTAGGATGTGGCTGGGGTGGTTTTGCTGAACATCTTGCAAAAAATTATGATGTTAAATTAGATTGCATTACAATCTCAAAAAAACAATTAGAATTTGCAAAAAAAAGAATTTTTAACGCGGGTCTAAATGAAAAAGTGGATATTAAATTTTTAGATTACAGAGATGTAAAAGGACAATATGACTCAATTGTTTCTATCGAGATGATCGAGGCAGTCGGAGAAAAATACCTCAACAAATATTTTTCAATGATCAAAAATAATTTAAAGACCGGAGGTACCAGTGCGATACAAGCTATTATTATTAAAGATGAATTATTTGATCAGTATAGAAAAAGTGAGGACTTTATTCAAAAATACATATTTCCAGGGGGTTTTCTCCCGTCACTTCAGTCCATAAAAGATCACACTGAGAAGTCTGGTTTACAGTTAATGGTATATAATTCTTATGGAATTCACTACTCTAATACATTAAAAAATTGGAGAGAGAACTTCATTAACTCTTGGAGTGATATTTCTAAACAAGGTTTCGATCAATCGTTCAGAAAAATTTGGGATTTCTACTTTTCTTATTGTGAAGCGGGATTTAAATCAAAAAATATTGATTTGATACAATTCTCTTTGTGTAATAAGTAACTGTATATGAAAATTTTATTTACATTATTAATTACTATTTTATTAACCAACTGTTCAGGAAATCAAATGAAACCAACAGATTTTAAAGACAAAAAACCAAGATTAATTATAGAAGACTATTTATCAGGCAATGTGAAAGCTTGGGGAATATTACAAGATAGATCAGGTAAAGTTACAAGACAATTTTCAGCTGATCTTAATGGTAAATGGGACGGTAAAAATTTAATTTTAGATGAAAAGTTTAATTGGTCAGACGGAGAAGTTCAAAAGCGTCAATGGCAAATCACAAAACTAGATGATCATAATTACGAAGGCACAGCAGGTGATGTAGTTGGTAAAGCTAAAGGATATTCTTACGGACCAGCTTTTAAATTCGAATATGTTTTATTAGTGCCAATTAAAGGAAAAGAAATCAAAATTACTTTTGATGACTGGATATTCAAGCAAGATGATAGAGTTGCAATAAATAGAGCAACGATGACAAAGTTTGGGTTTAAGGTTGCGGAACTTACAGTAATGTTTGTAAAAGATTAATCTTAAGATTTTACCAACAGAAGCACAGTATTTACTTTTTAAAACAATACTATAGATTCAAAATATGATTAGAAAATTAAGAGATTGGATGATTGATTGTGCAAACATTATGTTTGACGACTCCAAGTCAGATATTAGATCATTGCCCAAATCTGTAAGGTTGCAAATACTAATTGTCCTTTCATTTGTTTGGACCACTGTTTTTAGTTTATATGTTTTTAGTGTAACTACTTTTATATGGGGCTGGGCTGGGCTAGTCATGGCCCATGTTGGCTTAATAATTGCAGTGTATATTACTTTTAAATTTTTTCATAAGGCCGATAAAGAAAAAAAAAGTGTCTTTGAAACAGGAAATTTTAATCCTGCAAAAATATTTGTAGTATTTTTTTTAATTTTCTTTATTTTTATTTTCACTAAAGGCATACAGGTTCTTACTAAAACTCAGTCATACACAATTAAATACGATGGACCAGAAAAAACAACACTTCAAAGAATAAAAGACTTCGTTAAGTAAAATATTAAATGGCAAAAAAAATATGTGTTGTCTTTGGACATCACAACACCAAAACATCTTTCAACTCATCAATCAGAGACACTTTCATAGATGAAGCACGAAAGTGTGGTCACGTAATAGATCTAATAAATTTACATGAAGAGAAGCAATTAAATTTTTTTGATGGAAGCCCACCCAATGAAATGGTTCTTGATTATAGAAAAAGACTAGAAAGAGCTGATATAATGTTTTTAATTTCACCTTGCTACAATCTTAGAGCAAGTGCTATTTTGGAAAATTGGATTGATCTTGTGCTTGCGCCAAAGTGGTTCTTTGCCTTTAAAAGAGTCGTTGGTAATTGGGGCTATCCTGTACCTGGAGCAATGAAAAACAAACTTGCCATTATGTCCATGTCATATGGTGGAAATATATTTTCTATTCAAACATGGTTTCAGAATATGCCTTTCAGAAGAATTAAAGCTGGAGTCCTTAAACTTGGTGGTATGAAAATTGAATACGTTAGATTTTACGAAGTACTTCCTGGCATGAAAGAAGAAAAATTCGTAAAAGATATGGAAAAAGTAAGAAAATTAGCAAGACAGTTATAGAGTTGTTTTATCAACTAAAAGAAATTTTATCTAAAAATGAGTTTTTTATTATTAGGTTTTATTACTGGGTTAAGTCTAATTCTGGTTTTGGGAGCCCAAAATATATTTATCATCGAACAGGGATTAAAAAAAAATTATATTTTTCTAGTCTGCTTAATTTGTGCAATTTCTGATTTTTTATTAATTTTTTTGGGAATTTTTATATTCAAGTACTTACAAAATTTCTTTATTGAAATTATTCTAAATCTATTACTTCTAATATTTTTACTGTATTTTATATGGTCTAAGGTTAGAACGGAAATCTATAAAATAAACTTTACACCTAAAAAAAAAAAATATTCGCTAACAAATACAGTAATAAAAACTTTAAGTTTTACTTATCTCAACCCACATGTGTATTCTGATACAGTTTTTTTTCTGGGAAACTTTTCAAAAAACTTCAATTTAATAGAAAAAATATTTTTTGGCTTAGGAGCGTCAGTTTCTTCTTTTTTCTTTTTTTTTATTCTTGGCTATTTATCAAGGTATTTATCTAAATATCTCCAAAGTAGTAAAGTTTGGAAACTTATAAACATTACGATTGTATTATTTATGTCTTTATTGTCTATTTACGTTTTAAAAAATATATTAAATTTTTTTTAATCATTCACAATTGGACTTTATTAAATTCTTGGTTTAATAAGCATGCAGTATTACTGTTTAAAACTAATATAAGTCAAATAAATTTTGAAAAAAGGAAGACCTCCATCACAAGTTTCATCACAAGGCTTATTAGATATGGCAAAATCTATAAGCTTTAATGCAAAAAATTATATTCCAAAAGACGGAGCTTCTTTGTCTTTATTTAGAGTAGAAATTTTAGCAGGATTAACAGTTGCTTTAGCGTTGGTGCCAGAGGCCATTGCGTTTGCTTTTGTTGCTGGAGTTACACCCTTGTCAGGTCTTTATGCTGCATTCATAGTTGGACTAATTACAGCTTTAATTGGTGGACGTCCTGGAATGATTTCTGGTGCTACAGGTGCATTAGCCGTTGTAATGGTTGCCCTTGTTGCCGATCATGGTTCACAATATTTATTTGCTACTGTAGTTTTAATGGGAATCCTACAATTGATTGCCGGAATATTTAAGCTTGGAAAGTTTATTAGAATGGTCCCCCAGCCTGTTATGCTAGGTTTTGTAAACGGTTTAGCAATAGTAATTGGGATTTCTCAGCTCAGTCAATTTAAAACAATTAATTCTATTGGAGATTCAGTTTGGATTGATGGTGATATGTTGATGTATTCAATTATATTTGTTGTTTTAACTATGTATATTATATGGCTTATACCAAAAATAACTAAAGTATTGCCATCCACACTTGTGGGAATTTTATTTACAACTATTTTAGTTCTAGTCTTAAAAATCGACATTCCAAGTGTAGGTGATCTCGCTAGCGTAAAAGGTGGATTGCCAAACTTTTCACTTCCATCTGTCCCTTTAAATATTGAAACATTAAAAATTATTTTTCCTTACGCTTTTATATTAGCGTCCATTGGTCTAATAGAAAGTTTATTGACTTTAAATCTAGTAGGAGAAATTACCAATAAGAGGGGTGGTGCAAGTCAAGAATGTTTAGCACAAGGAATAGCCAATACAGTTACAGGTTTTTTTGGAGGAATGGGTGGATGTGCAATGATTGGACAATCAATTATTAACGTTAAGTCCGGTGGAAGAACTCGGATTGCCGGAATAGCTGCTGCTCTATTTTTGTTAATTTTTATTTTATACGCCTCTAGATATATTGAAATGATACCAATAGCAGCCTTGGTTGGGGTCATGTTTATGGTGGTAATCGGAACATTTGCATGGAATTCTTTAAAAATTTTATTTTTTGTACCAAGAAGTGATGCACTAGTTACAGTGCTTGTGACTGTAGTAACAGTACTAGAAGATCTAGCCGTGGCTGTAATAGTTGGTGTGATTGTATCGGCATTAGTTTTTGCCTGGAAATCTGCCTCAAGAATTAGAGCTATAGAAAGATCATCAAAAACAGAAAAAGGTGCAAAAGTATACGAAATAGAAGGCCCGCTTTTTTTTAGTTCAACTAATAGTTTTATAGAAATCTTTGATCCAAATAAAGATCCAAAAGTTATCATTATAGATTTTGCTAGGTCAAAAGTAATTGATCAGTCAGCCTTGAAAGCAATTGAAGATATTGCGGATAAATACAATAAAATTGGAAAAAAAGTAAAACTTAGACACCTGACTCGTGACTGCCACAGATTGCTTAGTAGGGCGGGGCAACTTGTTGTTGATAGTGATGACGATCCAGATTACGGAATTGCTGTTGATTATGATGTTAAACTAGGGATATTTGGCAGATAATAGAGGCAAAAACCTAAAGTTGTGCAAGACAATTATTGTTGCAGATATTTAGATTTATAGTAAATTTTTAAAATAAATGAAAACAATCAGAATAAAAAAACATTTAAAAAAAATAAAAAAAAATCTTTCTCCGAAAATGAGTCTTAGTAAATTAACTAAAAAAGTTAAATCAAATTTAGACAAGACTTATAAAAAATTAAGCAACACTCCGAAAAAAAATAAAAAATTAAAAAAAACCAGATCTTTATCAACATTAAAGGCTCAAAAAAAATTAAGAGAAATAATAGCGAAACAAAGAAAAAGAGAAAAAAACATCAAAGCTCAAGCTATAAAAGTTAGACGTCAAGATAGACAAAGACTAAAAGATGAAGAATTAAAAATTAAAAAACAAGAATTGCGATTAAAGGAAGAAGAACTAAAACTAAAAGTAGCAGATCAAAAATTAAAAGAACATGCGGAACAAAGATTACAGGATCAAGAAAAGAGAAAAAAAGAAGAGGAAAAAAGGATTAGATTAGAACAAAAAAGATTAAGAGACGAGGAAATAAGATTAAGAGAAGTTGCGGAAAAAAGAATAAGAGATGAAGAACAAAGAATACGAGATGAAGAACAAAGAATAAGAGACACAGAAGAGAGAAAGAGACTTGAAGAGGTTCAAAGGAAAAAAGATGAAGAACAAAGAATACGAGACGAAAAACAAAAAATAGTAGACGAAGAAGAAAGAGAAAAACTTGTTGCCACCCAAAAAATAGAAGCTGAAGAACAAAGAATTAGAGACGTAGAGGAAAGAAAAATAAAAGAAGTGGAAGAACAAAGATTGAGAGAGTGGGAGTTAAAATTTGATCAGCAACGAAAAAAAAGAGATGAAGAACAATTTTTAGAGGAAGAACGCTTAAGAGAAAAAGAAGAAGAAAGAAAGAAAAAGTTAGAATTTGACCTTAAGAATCCTGATAAAAATCAAGATAAGTTGAATTAAAACTTTAATCCCTTTTCACAAATTTATTAATTAAAAATAAATATATTCGATAAGGTAAGATTCTTAAAAATTTTAAAAAAACAGTTAATTCTTTCGGAAAGTGAATTTCAAAGGCATTACTTTTAATTAAGCCATTGTATATTTTATTAGCTGCAAATGTTGGTGTTTTAATAAAAGGCATATTAAAGGTATTTTGATTTGTTAATGGTGTTTTAATAAATCCTGGGGAAATTAGAGAAATTCTTACATTATGTTTCTTAAAATCAAAATATAAGCTTTCTGTTAAATTTGTTAAGGCAGCTTTAGAAGGGCCGTAACCACTAGAATTTGGCAAACCTCTATAGGCCGCGACCGAAGAAACAATTGAAATATGTCCTTCTTTTTTATTTTTAAAATACTCTTCAACAGTTTTAATGCAATTCAAAACTCCAAAAAAATTTATATTCATAATTTTTTTAATTTGTTCTTTATTTATTTCCTTTTCTAATTTTGGGTCATATGCTCCACTACAAAAAACGCATAAATCTAAATTACTAAATTCACTTAATATATTTGAGAAAGCTGTATTAACAGAATTATCATTTGTAACATCCAGAGGAAACGATGATATATTTACATTTTGAGCAAGTTCATCTAGGAGCTCTTTTCTTCGAGCGGATATCGCAACCTGCCAATTTTCTTCGGCAAATTTTAAAGCTAATGCTTTACCAATTCCGCTGCTAGCCCCTGTGATCCAAATTTTTTTCTGATTTTCTATCATGAATTAGCTATATATCATTAGATGACAAAAAATAAATATTTTTCTTTATTCTTTATATTGATTATTACCTTCACAGCATCTGGCATTGGGGGTTTTGTAACTGCATCTTTTAAAGAACCTTGGTACTCAGAAATAATACTACCTGGCTTTAATCCACCTAGTTGGGTTTTTGCCCCCGTGTGGACAACACTATATGTTTTAATGTCAGTAGCAATTTGGAGAATATGGGTTAATTTTTTTGATCATAAGATCTTAAAAATATATTTCATTCATTTATTCTTCAATGCCACATGGAGTATTTTCTTTTTTGGTTTTCATCAAATTGAATTAGCGTTGTTAAATTTGATAATTATCTTAATATTTATTGTTGTGCTAATGAGAATTTATTTTAAAAAAAATAAATTGAGCTTTTATCTTATGCTCCCTTATTTTTTCTGGACTTCTTACGCTTTTTTCTTAAACTCTTCGATTGCTTTTTTAAATTAGATTTTATTTTAGAAAATTTTCTTCCTAGAATAAATTTATTAATAATATATGCTAAAATAATTAAAACAATACTGCCCGAGACAACTGGAAATAAAATAAACTCATAAGATACATCTGCAAATATGGCTATAAGAGGATTAGCTGCAGCAGGCGGGTGGACTATTTTTAAATACATCATTAATGTTACACAAACACCAACCGACAACCCCAATGAGATATATGAAACCCCCATATACTTATTAAAAATAATACCAACAATAATAGAAATTAAATGTCCAAAAAAAACATTCTTAGGTCTTGCAAATTCACTATCATGAAAAATAAATAGAATTAAAGCTGATGAACCGAATGAAAACATAAGCCAAACACCGAGTGGGGAATCAAAGGTTAATAAGGACAAAACACCAATAACAAAAGCTGCTGCTAGTCCATTTAATACTGGTTCTAATGTTTTCATTTCAATAATTTTAAATGTACGTTATATATAATCTTATTTAAATCCAATATACTTATTATTTAAAAAATTAAACAAAGAAATTACAATGATATCATTATTTTTAAATAGAATTTTTCGTGCAGTAAAAATTGATCCCGAAGTTTTTAATGAGGTTCAGAAAGATAAAAATGCAACTTTATCAGCTGCTGTTGTTGTAATACTATCAAGCACTGCTGCTGGCATAGGAGCAGTATCATTAGGCGTTGGCAACTTCATATTAGCACCTATTTTTTCATTAATAAGTTGGTTTGTATGGGCATATATTGTTTACTTTGTAGGCGTTAAACTATTTCCAGACCCAAGAACGAAGACTACACAATTTGCTCTTTTAAGAGCTATAGGGTTCTCAAGTGCTCCCGGAATAATTAGAATTTTAGGTTTTAACGAAAGCTTAATGACCGTTACATTTGTTGGCTCTGCATTTTGGATGTTAGTATGCATGGTTGTAGCTGTTAAAGAAACATTAAACTATAAAAGCCTTTGGAAATCGTTAGGTGTTGTAATTATTTCTTGGTTTGTTCAAGCTTTTATTCTTCTGGCTGTGCTAGCTATAACTAGAAATTTTTAGATAGGAAATAAAGTCTTTGATGTCTTACAACTATTACAAACTTTGTAACCATGCATAATTAGATTTGATTTTACATTCACATCTTCTTTCTTGCATTCCTCACAAACATTATTCATCTCAACATAGTTCAAAACTTCATTTGATTTAACCGAATCCTTTTCAAGATATTTGAATTGATAGCAGTCCGAACAAAGAAATTTCACATCACCACAATTACTAACTTGAGTAAGAATAGTCTCACTCTCTCCGCAATCATCACAGCTTGGTAGTTTTTTCATAAATAAAATATTACACTTAGTTTAAAGAAAACTATATAATATAATATATGACAAAAATTATTTTTTTTATAATTATTTTATTTAATCTTAATATATTCAATTCTTTAGCCGGCACGCTAACTGTGACTTCTGGGGACAGCAAGAAGGAATATAAAAAAGCTTATTTTGCAGGTGGCTGCTTTTGGTGTATGGAAGAATCATTCGATAAGGTAAAAGGAGTTGTAAAATCTATATCTGGATATTCAGGAGGACATGTAAAAAACCCAACTTACAAACAAGTCATTTACAAAGACACAGGACACGTAGAAGCTATCGAAGTTTATTACGACCCTAAGCTAACTAACTACGAGAAGTTACTAAAAGTGTTTTGGGTAAATATAGATCCTTTTGATGCTAAAGGACAATTCTGCGATAAAGGAAAAAGTTATAGGTCAGTTGCATTTTACCAAAATATAAAACAAAAAAAACTTATAGAAAATTCAATGACTAGTATTGAAAAAAATTTTAATAACAAGAAAATTGTAACTCTAGTTTGGGAATTTGAAAAGTTTTATCCTGCAGAAGATTACCATCAAAACTACTATCAAAATAATTTTTTAAGATACCTGGCGTATAAGTCTGGCTGCCAAAGAGAGGAAATACTAAATAGAATATGGAATTAAAAAAATTCTTTATATTTATCATCATATTAAATTTTACAAATTTTTTATTCGCAGATATTATTAAACCTACCAAAAATTTAACTGCCTACGATGTAATTAAAATTCAACTGAATGCATTAAAAAAAAATAATAAGCCAAATAAAAACTCTGGAATTAAGCAAACTTGGATATTTGCACATCCTGAAAATAAAAAAAATACAGGACCGTATGAAAGGTTTCAAAAAATGTTACTTGGAGATCAATATAACGTTTTGTTAAACCATGAGTCTCATAAAATTAAATTGATCATGAATTCAAAAAAAAAATATATTTATAATGTTGAGTTAGTTTCTAGTGATAAAAAGATGTATTTTTATGAGTGGCATTTAGAAAAAAGCACTATTAAGAACTGCAATAGTTGCTGGTTTACCACAATTGTTTCACCTCCAATCGAAAAAGGAAATATAATTTAATGAAATTTCATACCTCTAGGGATAAAGCTTTAGAATCTTTAGATACTTTTATAAATAACGATATTGTAAACTATTCATCAAAAAGAAATTATGATTTTGGACCGACAGAAAGAAGTAATGTTTCGTGCTTATCTCCCTATATTTCACATAGACTTATTGATGAGTATGAAATTTCTAAAAAAGTTTTAAGTAAATATCCATATCAAAAAGTTGAAAAATATATTCAAGAAATTTATTGGAGAGTTTATTGGAAGGGTTGGCTAGAGCTTAGGCCAAAGGTATGGGATGATTTTACAGAAGATTTAAATACAATTGAGGAGAGTGAAAACTATTATCTAGCAATTAATGGGCAAACTAAAATTGAATGTTTTAATGACTGGGTGAAAGAAATTAAAGAATATAACTATTTACACAATCATGCGCGTATGTGGTTTGCAAGTATTTGGATTTTTACTTTAGGCTTGCCCTGGCAAAAGGGTGCAGAATTTTTTATGAAGTATCTACTTGATGGTGACGCTGCGTCCAATACTTTAAGCTGGAGGTGGGTTGGGGGTTTACAAACAAAAGGAAAACACTACCTTGCACAATCTTGGAATATTAGTAAATTTTTAAATAAAAAATATCAAAATATTGAGCTTAAAGAAAATATGCTCCCTTTAATTGACAGTAGAGAATATAAAATTTCACCAATAGAAATACAAACAAATAATAGTAAAAATGAATATTTAATAGTTTTTGAAAACGACCTAAGTATAGAAAGCTTCAAAATAAAAGATTATAAAAAAATTTATTTTATCTTACTTGACAATAAAAGCAGACTTTTAAAGCTAGATACAAAAGTTTTAAATTATAAAAAAAACATCATAAAAGATCATATCAAGGAAATTGATGATAGTTTTGTATTAATCAATAAAAACGAGACCGAAGAACTATTAGAAAGTGTAAAAAGTTTTGATATTGTTTATCCGTCAATAGGTGAGAATATGTCCTTTATAAAAAAAAAAGTTATAGAAAAAAAATTGAATTTAAATTTTATCACTAGAGATGAAGATATATTTTGTTGGAATTTTTCTAATAAGGGGTATTTTAATTTCAAGTCAAGCATACCCAAAATATTAGCAAAATTTCAATTGAATTAATTTGATCCAGAACATTTCTTTGAACAGTATTTAACTTTATCCCAATTAAGCTTCCATTTTTTTCTCCAATTAAAAGATCTCTTGCAAATAGGGCAAATTTTTTTAGGTAGATCGAATTTTCTCATTACATATTTTTAAGTTGATCTTTATTTTTCAGAAACAAAAAATAAGCAATAAATTCATAAATGTAGTGAAAAATAAAAAAAAATGGTTTTATTTTAAGGATCTTATAGAGAATATTGTACCTAGGTATTTTAGACCAAACAACTAAGAAAGCACCAGCTCCTGAAATCACTTTACCATCTTCAATTACGTGCAATCTTCTTAAAAGTTCAGATGGTGTTTTTGAAGTTATTAATTGAGCTTCTTTGTTATTTGTAATATCTACCCACTCCAAATCATTATTTGAAATTTTTTTATAATGATTTATTTCTAGCCTGCAGACTTTACATGAATCATTAAAAAATACTTTAACTGGCATAAGTATTTTCTTTTATAAATTTTTTAGCTGCTGTAAATATTCTTTCTTTTCTTTCTTTATCAATTTTTTCTAATATTTTTACCATCATGGATAGACGAAAATTTGCTTGAAAAAATTTTTTATTATTTTCTATAAAATTCCAATAAAGCCCATCCATCACATCGCACCAAGGACCTTTTTTGAAATCCATCATTTTTAAAAAATAACTTGATCCACAAATGTAGGGTTTAGTAGCAAATATACCTCCGTCACTAAACAATCCCATACCATAAACATTTGGACTCATTACCCAGTCAGATGAATCCACAAACATTTCCATAAACCATTTGTAGACCTCTCTAGGTTCAACCTGACAGAGGTTC
>Ga0307995_1002200_pt1 | contig 11509 bp, 9 predicted proteins | sample EllFjometagen262_FD_203132 | JGI IMG/M metagenome (GOLD analysis project Ga0307995, IMG submission 203132) | Marine microbial communities from Ellis Fjord, Antarctic Ocean - #262 | ecosystem: Environmental > Aquatic > Marine > Unclassified | place: Southern Ocean | collected 2014-11-02
GTTGTTTGATGGAATGTTCATCGCCTCAGGCGGCTTTGGCTTGTGCGGCATCCCCGAATTGTTGCTTGAAGCGATAAAAGTTGCGGGCACTAAGAATTTGACCTTTGCTTCGAACAACGCAGGCGTTGATGATTTTGGCATCGGCATTTTACTGCAAACTAAGCAGGTCAAAAAAATGATCTCGTCTTATGTAGGCGAGAACGCAGAATTCATGCGCCAATATTTAAGCGGTGAACTTGAACTAGAATTCAATCCACAAGGCACCTTGGCAGAACGCATGCGTGCTGGTGGCTGCGGCATTCCAGGCTTTTACACTAAGACAGGTGTGGGCACGGTGATCGCCGACGGTAAAGAGCATAAAGACTTCAATGGTGAGACCTACATCATGGAAGAAGGCATTGTTGCTGATCTGGCCATTGTCAAAGCATGGAAAGCCGATGCAACTGGGAACCTTGTGTTCCGCAAGACTGCGCGCAATTTTAATCCACCTGCAGCGATGTGCGGCAAGATGTGTATCGTTGAGGTCGAAGAGATCGTGGAAACTGGTTCACTCGACCCAGACACTATCCACTTGCCCGGAATTTATGTGCACCGCATTTTCCAAGGTGATCATGAGAAACGTATCGAACAACGCACAGTACGGGAGGCCTAAGTCATGTGGGATCGCAATCAAATGGCGGAACGCGCCGCGCAAGAGCTGCAAGACGGTTGGTATGTAAACTTAGGAATCGGCATTCCAACCCTCGTGTCCAACTACATTCCTGAAGGAATCGAAGTAACCCTTCAATCTGAGAATGGCATGTTGGGTATGGGTCCCTTTCCTATCTCTGGTGAGGAAGACGCTGATCTGATCAATGCGGGTAAGCAAACGATAACTGAACTACCCCAGACCGCCTATTTCGACAGTGCACAGTCCTTTGGTATGATCCGTGGCGGTAAGATCGCTATGGCGATCCTTGGCGCGATGGAAGTGGCTGAAAACGGTGATCTGGCGAACTGGATGATTCCCGGCAAGCTCGTCAAAGGCATGGGCGGTGCAATGGATCTGGTTGCAGGCGTTGGCCGCGTAGTGGTGGTGATGGATCACACGAACAAGCACGGCGTCAGTAAGTTGCTAAAAGAATGCACCCTGCCACTAACCGGTAAGTCCGTAGTTGATCGCATCATCACCAACCTTGGTGTCCTGGATGTAGTCGAAGGTGGTCTAAAAATAGTCGAAACAGCAGATGGTGTTTCTGAAGGCGAATTGCGCGCTGCGACTGCGGCCACAATCGTCAAATGATCGGTCTTGCTGGCTGTGGGCGCATGGGAACGCCAATGCTTGCTTCACTGCGCAGCGTGGGCCTGCGTTCCAAAGGCTTCGATGTGGTAGATCACGATTCCGATTGGATCACGACAGATCCAAAACGTTTTGCACAAAACCTTAGAACATTGATCACGGTTGTGCGTGACATCGATCAAACCGAAGATGTGCTATTCAACACTCAGGGCTTTGTAACCTCCGCCCCAAAACTTAAGCGGATAATCGTCTGCTCAACTTTATCTCCCAAATACGTTTGCACCCTTCGCAAACGTGTTCCTGACCATATTACGTTGATCGATGCCCCAATGTCTGGTGCGCAAGTCGCGGCACAACGCGCCGAGCTTAGTTTTATGTTGGGTGGTACAACTGCGGATTTGGACGACGCACAAATGCTATTTGCTTCCATGGGGACCACCTTTCATCGCATGGGTGAGTTTGGTGCGGGAATGCAAGCAAAAGTATTAAACAACATGTTAGCAGCCTCACATACCGCCATGACGCGCATGGTTTTGGATTGGGCCGATGAAGCTGGGCTAGACGAAAAAGCCATGCTCGAGTTGATAGACACCTCATCTGGGCAGAATTGGCTAGCCTCTGGTTTCAATAAAATTGAATTTGCACGTGATGGTTACACTAATGAAAATACGATCGGCATTCTGGTCAAGGACGTGGAGGCAGCAATCGACGCAGCCCCAATTGGCGCAGATCTGACACCTGCCAAAATAATTCAGAAAATGATCTTTAATCTAAAACCTCGTCAATAGCGGTCAAAATCCTGCCTATAGAATTCCGAGGACCCCTAAATCAGGTTCATACTTCCGACACACCGGAACAATGTCCCCGTTTGACAGCACTAAACAGGGGCGCCCTTTTTCTGTTATCGTCTCCACTATTTCAGCAAGAGCAACCCAGTGAGATCTATGGGCACAGATGCCTGTGATTTCTGAACCTTCATCGACCGCATCTGAAAACTGCATTCGTAAGTCAAAAGTTCCAACAATAGTAACAACCCGAACAATATGCCCATCAATCGCAAATGGACAATCTTTCCACAGAAATCTTCGGGTAGACGGCGAACTAGACGCGCAACCATCGGCTCATAAACCATTGTAGAGCTAGGCTGTATTAAGAAATTGGCTATCCCAAATCAAAAAATACTGGCCGAAACACAGATCGCAAAAACAACCAAAGTCATCCCAAAAACTGTGGGCAGATCGCCTCGTGGCCCTGGAATGTCTACAGCCACAAAAATGGTGTGAATAAAATTGTTGTCCCGAATATGACAGAGCCTCCTTTTAAAAGGGGATGCCAATCGCTTCGGTACTTCCAGACCAGATTTTGGAGCGAAAGTGCTATAAAAATGCTAACAGGAATCAATACAAACCAGTAGATAGAACGCAGTATCACTCCACCTGATCTATAGGTGCCAAATGGGCCTGACAAAGACAATAAAATGCCTGCGACAGTTAGCAACCCGAACCGGATCAATAAAGTTTTAAGGTGGGGAGATGTTCCAAAACGGGAAATCACTACTCTTAACTTTGGTAAAAACAATTTTTGGCTCAAGTTTTGAAAATCAATCAGTTGACGCACTTTAACGCCACCCTTAAAAATTATACCAAAGGTAGTAATTTACAAAAAAGTTAAAGCAGAAAGTGGATGAAGCCTGTACTTGAGGAGTTTCGATAAAACCGCGTAAGAACGTAGCGCAGGGTAGCAATGCCGCCCTGCGCTACGTTCTTACGCGGTTAGGCCCTCTGGCTCAGCCAAGCCATTTGCACGGCAGCACGCCGTGATCGTATTTGCAAGTAAACAGGCAATCGTCATGGGGCCAACGCCACCCGGAACAGGCGTAATCGCTCCAGCAACAGCTGAAACTTGCGCGTAATCTACATCGCCCAGCAGCTTACTTTTGCCTGGTTTGTCGGGATGCGGTGTGCGCGTAATACCAACGTCAATCACAACCGCACCTGGCTTAATCCAATCAGCCTGCACCATCTCAGCGCGCCCCACGGCCGCAACTAAAATATCAGCACGTGCACAAACTTCTGCCAAGTTTCTTGTACGCGAATGCGCAATCGTTACTGTACAGTTTTCTTGCAATAACAGCTGGGCCATCGGTTTGCCGAATAAGTTTGATCGACCAATAACAACAGCGTTTTTGCCAGACATGTTTCCAACTTGGTCGCGCAATAGCATCAAGCAACCCAACGGCGTGCAAGACACCAAACCAGTCTCTCCACTAGCCAACAAGCCTGCATTGACGACACTCAGGCCATCAACGTCTTTGGAAGGATCAATACGCGCTACAACCGCGCGCTCATCTAAGTGATCAGGCACAGGGAATTGGCACAGAATACCGTGAACACTATCGTCATCATTTAATTTTTCGATAAGGTCGAACAAGACCCCCTCGGATACATCTGCAGGAAGTCTGTGCTCAAAGCTGTTCATTCCAACTTCAACCGTCTGTTTGTGCTTAGCAGCAACATAAACCTCAGACGCGGGGTCTGCACCCACCAGAACCACAGCCAAACCCGGTGTAATCCCGTGATCAGTTTTCAAGCGGGTAACATGTTCCCCAACTTGACCACGCACATCGGCCGCAAAGGCCTTTCCATCAATAACCGTTGCTGCCATAGCGTAATTCCTTTTGGTTTCTTTAGCCTAGAAGGCCCGCACCACCGGCAAGGGCAACCCAATTGGGCTCGTTCAGAGCGACAGGGGCTTTATAACCCTTATCGCTCTGAATTGTGACTTAGAACAAGCCTTCGACTTCACCTTTGTCATTCAGCATGATGTTTTCCGCTGATGGTACACGTGGCAAGCCTGGCATCGTCATAATTTCACCGCAGACTGCCACGACGAAACCGGCACCTGCACTTAGGCGCACTTCGCGTACTGGCACCGAATGACCAGTTGGTGCACCGCGCAAGGTCGGATCAGTTGAGAAGCTATATTGTGTTTTGGCCATACATACTGGCAGATGACCGTAACCTTGGTCTTCCCACTGCTTCAGCTGATCGCGGATTTTTTGATCCATCAATGCTTCGTCCGCGCGGTAGATGCGCTTACAAACAGTTTGGATCTTGTCTGCCAATGACATTTCATCAGGATAGATCGGAGCAAAGTTTGCAACATTAGCATCTGCGATTTCAGCAACGCGTTTGGCCAAATCAGCAGAACCTTCAGAACCAAGCTCCCAGTGACGTGACAAGACTGCCTCGGCGCCTTGCTCGGAGACAAAGTCTTTGATCGCTTGAACTTCGGCGTCTGTGTCCGTGACAAAGTGGTTGATCGCAACTACAACAGGCACACCAAATGATTTAAGGTTTTCGATGTGACGCCCAAGATTCGGACAACCAGCTTGTACCGCAGCGACGTTTTCTGGACCAAGATCAGCTTTAGCAACGCCACCGTTCATTTTCATCGCACGAACAGTTGCAACACAAACAACAACCGATGGGGCCAAGCCCGCTTTACGGCATTTGATGTTCATAAACTTTTCAGCGCCCAAGTCAGCACCAAAGCCAGCTTCAGTCACAACGTAGTCGGCTAATTTCAACGCAGTCGTCGTTGCGATGACAGAGTTACACCCATGAGCGATATTCGCAAACGGGCCACCATGGACGAATGCTGGGTTATTCTCGAGCGTTTGTACGATATTTGGCTGCATTGCGTCTTTCAACAGAACAGTCATTGCACCGTCTGCTTTTATGTCACGTGCAAAGACGGGTGTGCGGTCACGGCGATACGCCACAATCATGTCACCCAGACGTTTTTGTAAATCTTGCAAGTCATTTGACAGGCACAGAATGGCCATGACTTCAGAGGCAACAGTGATGTCGAAGCCAGTTTCACGTGGGAACCCGTTAGATACACCACCCAAAGAGGCCGTGATTTGACGCAACGCGCGATCGTTCATGTCAACGACGCGGCGCCAGACAACGCGACGTGTGTCGATCTCTAGAGAGTTGCCCCAATAGATGTGGTTGTCGATCATCGCAGAAAGCAATGAGTGCGCAGATGTGATAGCGTGAAAATCACCTGTAAAGTGCAGATTCATTTCTTCCATTGGGATAACTTGTGCGTAACCACCACCAGCAGCGCCACCTTTCATGCCAAAGTTTGGACCTAGCGATGCTTCGCGGATACAAACACATGCGTTCTTGCCAATGCGGTTTAGACCATCACCCAAACCTACAGTAGTTGTGGTTTTACCTTCGCCAGCTGGCGTTGGGTTGATCGCAGTCACAAGGATCAACTTGCCATCTTCGCGGTCCTGAACAGAGTTGATGAATTCCTGACTTACTTTGGCTTTGTCGTGGCCATAAGGTAGAAGGTCATCGCTGGAAATCCCCAGCTTTGCGCCAATCTCTTGGATTGGCAACTTTGTCGCTTCGCGTGCGATCTGAATGTCAGTTTTATAAGCCATGGGATTTCCTTAGGTCAGTGATACAGACGATAATGCTTAATCCCGCATACACCTCAGTCTCGCTTCAGGTAGGTTGCATTTCCGACATTTCCCAAGGTGGTTGCGGCGTCAGGTGCATTGCCAGTTTCTTTTTGAAGACCAAAGCAACCGAATTATTCACTTAATCCAAAGCTTTTCCGATCCGTGGCAACCGGGCTTTTTTGAACAAGCTGCGCATTTCCCAATCCTCACCAGACAGTCGGCGCGCGGTTTTAAGTACTCCATCCGCCACCGATCTGACAATTTCAGGTGACGCCTGCCAAACTTGGTAAAGGTAACTATCAGGATCGATACGTGTCAGACCTTCTTCAGCCAAGATATTGCGAGGAAAATCCTTAGCATTGAGCGTCATGATCGAATCTGCTGATCCTGTAATAGCGGCTGATAGCACGTGAATATCATTTGCATCAGGCAACCAAAGTCGCGCCTGAAGGCCTGGGTTTGGCATGATTTCGGCCCTTGGCCACGTTGCATTCAAAAGCGCAATTTCGCCGCGTGCAAATACTTCGGCCTCAGGCCCAATCTTCAAAGCTGCGCGGGCCCATTCTTCTAGAACGCGCGGTGACCATTGAGGTTCGAAAACCCCGGCGCGTGCGACCCCAAGCAACATCTCACGAGTTACGGTGGGGAATAATACGCACGCATCGAGGAAAATCTTCATAGACGGAAGAACAATGCCTTGAGGTATCCGCTTTCCGACAATTGCGGAAGCAAAGGATGGTCTGCACCGGCAAAGCCAGTGTGGATCAAGGATGCGCGGCGTCCACCGCGACCAATACCGCGAACCGATGCTGCACGGAACTGTGCAAGATCAGCAGCGTGTGAACACGAACAGAGACCCAAAATACCGTCTTCAGCCACCAATGGCGCAGCGAGGCGTGCGATACGCTCATAGGCGCGCAAACCAGCTTCTACAGCTTGACGTGACGGTGCGAAGGCTGGTGGATCGCAGATAATGACGTCAAACTTGGCACCTTCAGCGCGCAATGATGTCAAAACATCGAATGCATCGCCTTTGCGTGTGCTAAACTTGTCGCCAAATGCTGCTGCCGCAGCACCTTGTGTTGCGAGATCAAGTGCAGGTGCAGAACCGTCAACAGCCATTGCTGATGCCGCACCGCCAGCCAAAGCGGCCAAACCAAATCCGCCAACATGGCTAAACACGTCCAAAACACGCGCCCCATTTGAAAGGCGTGAAACAAATTCGTGGTTTGGGCGTTGATCAAAAAACAGACCCGTCTTCTGACCACCAATTAAATCTGCCATGTAGGTTGCGCCGTTCATCGTAACGGGGATCGGCCCTTCTGGCGCGGCACCGATTACAACGCCAGATTCATCATCCAATCCCTCCAAAGCGCGGGTACGGCCAGCAGCATTTTTCAAAATGTTGCTGATGCCTGTCACTTCAGCCACCGCAGCTGCCAACATTGGCAAGTGCGTATCAGCCCATGCCGCGTTCGGTTGGATCACGCAAGTGTCGCCAAAGCGATCAATCACAACACCAGGAAGGCCATCTGCCTCTGCGTGGATCAAACGATAGAATGGTGCGTCAAACAATTGTTCACGCAATTTCAGTGCGCGTGCAATTTTGGCAACAAACCATTCATGGTCCAATTGTGCATCTGGATCCGTATCCAAAACGCGTGCGATGATTTTGGAGTTCGGATTTACCGAAACCAAACCAAGCGGCTGGCGCAATTCATCTTGCAAAACGGCCAAAGCACCAGGAGCCAATGCCTTAGTGCGACGGTCTGTAACCATCTCATTGGCATAAACCCATGGAAAACCATGGCGGATGGCACGTGCGTTTGCTTTGGGCATAAGCCGTACTACGGGGCGGGTGATATCATCAATAAGGGGCGCTGTCATAGCGCCCCCTCTAGTCTGCTTTCCCGCTTGGGGGAAGCTTAGATGTTGTTTTTGGTTTTCATGAAGCCCAATTTGGGGTTCTGGAAGCCTCCAACGCCACCAAGTTCTTGGCGGATAACCTCAGCCAGGTGTTGCGTGATACGATCTTTCTGAGTCAAAATAATAGATTTAGATTCGATCGCTTTCTGGCCGCCAAAGCCAGCTAAATCAGCTTTGATTGAGCGCTTCTCACCGATCACAGCACCTGTTGTAAGATCACGAATGCGAATCGCGAATGTAATCGAATGGATCCCACCAGTAGTATACCGTGCCCTCTGGGTCAGAGCATGAAAACGTTCCACCCGAACATCCAAACCAACATTTGCAAAACCCTCAAGGGTCTCAGTACCATGTGTGAAGGCCGTGTCAAAAATTGCTTTAACCTGCTCATGTCGGTTGCCCAGGGCATCTCCACGCCAGACAATATCACCACCTGGAAGATAGCTAATCCGCTCATATACTTTGAGTGTTTTTAGAACCATGGCATTAATTTAGCCAACAGTTATCGAGGCAAAACTTGGACAAAGCTAGGAGGTTCTGGTTCAAATCCTGCGTTGCGCGTTGCTGTATCGACAGATGCACATGCGGACACCATTGTACCCAGACCTAGCATCATAACCAATTTCAGAATTCTCATGTTATCCTCCGGCCGAAACTCCACGGCTATTCTTGTTTTGTTGGGACACATTTGAGCTTCAATTGAGGCGGCATTGCGACGAGTTCACTGCATTTTTGTGAGATTTTCGGACTACGAAATAAAAATTTCAGCTGCAAACCTTTATATTTATGACCTTTAGCTTGGGCGAGTTCTCGAACGCCAACCACCGCGTCTGCGTGGCGCAGCCATTCCGACCAAGCCTTCACGCATCACCTCACGCATCGGATGACCAGGCGTTGGTTCACCGTATTGAACCAACAACAGTCTTAAGGTTTGGGCAGTATCTTGCTCCATTGGCAAACTGAGAGCCCAGTCCAAAAAGATGGTGCGGCACTCACTTTTGGTAATACCATCCATACGATAAGCCTCGAATATAAGACCTTTGGGATCGTTCAAATCACCTTTTTTCATTTATCTGCCTTACTTTCATTTGAGCCAATCACACGGTCAATCACATCTTTCGCCGCGTCAAAGTTAGTTACCAAAGCAAATTCCAAAGCGACCAAATCTTCATATCCCATTGTCCGACAAACAAAACCCATTGCACCTTCACCAATTTCTGCAGGCTTCAATGCTCCATCTGACAGCAGCCTCGAAGACAATTGAAGCGCCCAACACATGTCATAGCTTGCCTGCAAAACCTGTCTGTCAGCGTCATCGATTAACCCATGCACGACACAAGCGTCCAATCCACTGCTTGTCTCACGAGCTGGCGATCCATTAAGCAACGCACCCGCCTGTGCGAACAGCTCAATGTCCTGCATCCGACCAGCACCGATTTTAGGATCCCAGATACTTTCTGCAGGCTTTGCTTGCGCAATTCGCGCCCTCATTGCTTTAACTTCGGTTAAAACGTCCTGCGATTTCCGTGCTACATTGAGCGTACCTTGCCTAAAATTCTCAATATCAGATCCCAGATCAGTTGAGCCGGCTAGGTAATCAGCGCGAGTTAATGCAAGATGCTCCCAAACCCATGCATTATTTTGTTGGTAATCTTGGAAACTTGTCCAGCTGGTCGCAACTGGCCCTTGATTTCCAGATGGGCGCAGCCGCATATCGACCTCATATAAGCGCCCTTGGGCCATCGGCACTGTCAATGCCGTGATCATCGCTTGCGTCAGGCGAGCGTAATAAGCTCGGGTTTCTAGTCCACGTGGCCCTGTTGAAACGTCAACACCTGCTGGATCATAAATGACTATCAAATCAAGGTCGGAGCCCGCATTCAACATGCCAGCCCCCAATGACCCCATGCCAAGGACGACCGCCCCGCGGCCTGGGGGCGGGCCATAACGGCGCGTAAATTCATCAACCACTGCAGGCCAGATTGCTCCGACGACCGCCCTCGCAAGATCATTGTATTGAACGCCCGCTTCTTTTGCGTCGATTAAGCCACGTAACAGATGCACACCGACCCGAAAATGCAGTTCTTTTGTCCACCGCCGCGCGGCATCAAGTTTAGCCTCGTAATCACTCTCACGAATAAGCAAATCCATCAAAGCCGACTGCAAAAACGCTTGGCCAACCCATTCACTAAAAAAGTCACCGCCAATAACTGCATCAAATACAGACGCATTTCGTGACAAGTATTGGGCCAAGGCGGGTGAGGTACTGACGATATCGACCAGCAATTCAACCAGCTGAGGGTTAGCATCAAATAACGAAAACAATTGAACACCTGCAGGCAGCCCTCTCAAAAACCCGTCCAACGCCAATAATGCTTCTTGGGGTTTTGCTGCTTGAGCAAGGCGCGCCAGTATTGCTGGCTTAATGCGCTCGAACACAGCCGCCCCACGCTCGCTGCGCAAAGCAGGATAGGTCCGCCAGCGTTCCATAATCTCAGGATTAAGAGTTTGTTCAGGTACCGCAGCAACTGCATCCGGCGCAAAAAATCCCTCCGTCGCATCATGGACTTCGCTTAGTCTGCGATGAAGATCCTGCTCTAAATCGGAACGGTTCATATCCATCAATGCTGCAAGACGGTCAAACTCTGCTTCCGAAGTGGGCAGATTATGGGTTTGTGCATCACGCACCATTTGCAAGCGGTGTTCGACAGTTCGATGCACTACATAGTGATCCGATAGGGCTTTTGCTAAATCTGGCTCGATCCAGCCCTTTTGTGCCAGCCCTGCCAATCCTTGGCGCGTTCCACTCATCCTCAATTCCGGATCACGCCCACCTGCAATCAGTTGACGAGTTTGAGTGAAAAACTCGATCTCACGGATACCACCGCGCCCCAGCTTCATATTGTGACCAGCCAAGGTGATTGGCCCACCCAAACCTTTGTGATGGCGAATAGCCAAACGCATATCATGTGCATCTTGGATGGCAGCAAAATCCAAATGTCTGCGCCAAACAAATGGTCCCAATGTTTTCAGGAACCGATCACCCGCCTCTATATCGCCGGCAGAAGAACGCGCCTTGATAAATGCGGCACGTTCCCAAGTGCGCCCAAGACTTTCATAGTAGCGTTCAGCCGCTTCCATAGCGATACACACCGGTGTCGCCGACGGATCAGGACGCAGACGAAGGTCCGTGCGGAACACATAACCTTCTCCCGTAATGTCGCTAAGTAATGCGGTCATCGCTCGGGTTGCACGCACAAAGCCCATTCGGGCATCCGCAAAATCACGAGCGTCAAACCGAGTTTCGTCAAACAAGAAGATCAGATCGATGTCCGATGAGTAATTCAATTCATGGGCACCCATCTTGCCCATGGCCAAGGCAACCATGCCGCCAGCAATCTCGATGTCATCCTCACCCTGACCAGGCAATTTTCCCCTTTTAATTTGCTGAGCGATGGCGGCACGCATCGCAGTTGTACAAGCCGTATCGGCAAACCGACTAAGCGTTCCTGTGACCTGCTCCAAAGACCAGACCCCGCCAAGGTCAGCCAGTCCAGTCAACAGGGCGATCCTCCGTTTTGCTTGACGAAGGCGTGTGCCGACAACGTCATAGCCACAGGACAAACATTCGGCAAATTCGACCTCGACCGCGACTTCCGGGCAATCAAAGGCTGCAGCGAGCCAATTAGTTTCTTTCACAACTAAATTCGCCAGATACGGACTGCTGCCAGCAGCACCTTTTATCAAGTCTAAAATAGAGGGCGAAACCCCGTGAACCAGGGCAGCCGTTTCAGCACCCCTATCATGATTAAAAGGGCGCGGGC
>Ga0307995_1002204_pt1 | contig 11492 bp, 8 predicted proteins | sample EllFjometagen262_FD_203132 | JGI IMG/M metagenome (GOLD analysis project Ga0307995, IMG submission 203132) | Marine microbial communities from Ellis Fjord, Antarctic Ocean - #262 | ecosystem: Environmental > Aquatic > Marine > Unclassified | place: Southern Ocean | collected 2014-11-02
TCCTTCTGTTTTTCCTTTATCTCCAACTTCTTCATCGTCTCCTTCACCTTGACTCGATTCCTCTGATTTATTTGAGTTGTTGAATAAATTAGAAAGAACTTGTTTGGTTGATTTAGAAACCGTCGGTTTGGGTGATTCTTGTATAACTTCCTCCTTAACTTCGTTTGTGGGAGTTTTGGATTCTGATATTTTTGGGGTTGAAATTTTTTCTGCCTCGTTCTTTATAATTGGCACCGAAGGGTGTTTTTGGGTTAAAACTTTTGGAGCTTTTACCTCAGTCACCTTAGGGGTGGTTTTTGTAATTTCTACTTTTGCATTTACCTCTTGCTGTTCAACTTGTTTTGGTTGATTTTTAGTCGGGGTTTTTCCTTTTCCTTGAGATGTTGTTCCAAAATTGACCTCCATTCCGTATGATATTGGGGGATCAAAATAAGAAAGACCTATCCACGAAAACACAATTAGAAGCAACAGCATTATTATGCTCGTAAGCATTGCTGACTTTTTTTTATGTGGTGTGTCAAGAAAACTCATAAATAAATTTTTACTGGGAGTCTACTGCTAAAACAACTTTGATTGAATTCTGATTGGCAATACTCATTACAAATACTACTTCTTCTATAGAAACATTTTTTTCTGCTCGTAAAATTATTACTCGTGAATCTGACTTGCCTAATGTACTGAGGAGCTGAGCTTTTAGTTTACTTTTTGACACGGTTTTATCGTCAATATAAAAACGATTATCCTTGTTAATTGAAACCGTAATAGAGCTTCTGTTTTCTGTCTTACCTTTAGCCTGCGGTAGCTTAACTTCAATAGTATCCAATTGCTTTGTCAAGGTAGAAGCAATCATAAAAAAGATAAGCAACAAGAAGACAATATCCGTCATAGAAGACATATTGAATTCAGGGGTTATTTTATTTCTTCCTCTAAGGTTCATTAGGCTGCAGGTTCATTAAGTAAGTCTAAAAATTCAAAAGAAATTGCTTCCATTTGATATACTACTTTAGAGGTTTTAGCAACCAAATGGTTGAATGTTATATAACCTACAATCCCTACTATAAGTCCAGCTACTGTTGTTGTCATTGCAGTATAAAGTCCGTCTGATAATAATTTCATGTCGATATTTCCACCTGCGTTAGAAATTTCAAAAATAGACAGAATCATTCCAATCACAGTTCCCAAGAACCCGAGCATTGGAGCTGCACCTGCAATTGTTGCTAAGACGCTTACGTTTTTTTCTAATTTATAGACTTCAAGTCTCCCGGCGTTTTCTATAGTTGTGTTGATATCTTCTAAGGGTTTTCCTATTCGAGTGATCCCTTTAGCAATAAGTCGCGCTACAGGAACATCTTCTTTTACACACAACGCCTGCGCTGTTTCTATTTTACCTTGTGAAACATACAAGCGAATCTGATCCATAAAATTATCGTCTATTTTCAAGGCCGAACGAATGGCAAACCAACGCTCAAAATAGATATATAAAGCGATGATCAATAGTAAAAAAAGTAAGCCTATGATAAACTGACCCCCTAAGCCACCATTTTTTATGAGTTCAATAAGAGAAAGTGTTTTCTCTGTTCTAAGTTCTTCTGTAGTTTGAATAAAAAAAGACATCATCATTCTGTTATATAAAGGTTTTAACTATAGAACGAAAAAGCTGCCATTTAAGTATATATTAAGCAACAAATCCGCGCAAAAGCATAAAGGTTATTGATCCTGAAATAAATCCAAGCAAGGCGAGCCATGATATATTCTTGAAATACCAAAAGAAATCAATCTTCTCCATACCCATAGCAACTACTCCTGCTGCAGATCCTATAATCAACATACTACCGCCTGTTCCCGCTGAAAAAGCAATAAAATGCCATAGCCCGCTATCTGTTGGCTCAGAAAACATTCCAATACTTGCTGCTACTAAGGGCACATTATCAATAACTGCAGAACCAAAACCTAATAACATAATAACAATATCCGTATTTGGAATGGTAGTATTAAGTGTTTCTGCAAAAGCAAACAACATTCCTAAAGATTCTAATGCAGCAACTGCTAATAAAATCCCCAAGAAAAAAAGGATACTGGGTAATTCAATCTTAGATAAAGATTTGTGAACTGGACTGTGGTGAGAAGCTGCGTCACTCTCTTGGTCAATAGACGTAATATTTATTTTTGCTGCACTAAAAATTTCTGCAAAAGTAGATACAAGCGCTAATGAGAACATCATTCCAACATAAGGCGGAAGGTGTGTAATTGTTTTAAAAACTGGAACAAAAACAATTGCCGAAAGCCCTAAATAAAGCATGGTTGAACCATGTTTATGAATCGCATCGTCATCATCGATATTATCCATTTTAATATTTCCTTTGAATGCAGGTAAAAAAGATGCCACAAAAACAGGGACAATAACACACACAACCGAAGGAAGAAATAAATAAGAAATTAGTTTAATCGTGGTTACTTTATCAGCAATCCACAACATTGTAGTTGTTACATCTCCAATTGGAGACCAAGCACCACCTGCATTTGCAGATATTATGATTAGACCTGCAAACCAAAGCCTTGTGTCTCTATCTATAATAACCTTTTGCAGGATAGTAATTAATACAATCGTTGCGGTAAGGTTATCAATTATTGCAGATAAAATGAATGCTAGAACAGCAAAAATACAAAGTAATGACCTCTTGGATTTTGTTTTTATAAATGATTTTATAGTCGAAAATCCATTGAAATAGTCAATAATTTCAACAATGGTCATAGCCCCAAGTAAGAAAATTATTATTTCAGCAGTTTTACCTAAATGGTGTAATAAAATTTCGTCGATGTGGGTGGGGTCTAATTGTTTAAGAGTCGTGTTTACTTCATAAACGGGCATATGCCCTAGGGCAATAATTGCCCAAAGTATAGCCATGATGGCTAAGGCTGGGATTAATTTATCTATTTTGAGAGTATGTTCTAGCGTAATCGCCAGGTAACCAAGAGCAAAAATAGATACCAAGATAATTTCCATAGGGTTTGACTTAAGGCTCTTAAAAAATTAAAGAAAGGGTTTTGTGGTCTCTTGTGTAGTCTAAAATATAAATTTAATCTCAAATATAGCTTAAAAAATTTCAAATATAACTCCCGAAGAATGATCTCTGGATGATCCTGTTACTGAGGCAAAACAATTATGTTGCCCCAACGACCTTAAAAGCCCTAGAAATCCAAAAACTATAGCCTCTTTAAAATCAATGATAGTATCACTTGGAATGCATATTTGAGCTGAACATTTATCTTGAATTAGTTGCATTAAAAAAGTGTTATGAGTGCCTCCTCCTGTAAAAAGTATTTTGCCCGAATCGGGTAAAACTTTTAAGATTTGAGTTACCAGATGCGAAGCATAAGTATGCATTAAATCTTGAATAGATTCTTGTTCATAAGAACTCAATAATGGAGTGACATTTTGAGCCAACCATTCAACTCCCAAAGATTTAGGAGGTGCCTCAATATAAAAAGACAAAGCATCCAATTCATCTAACAGGGGTTTAACTATTTTACCCTTTGAAGCAATTGCTCCACCAGCATCATAAGCTAGGTTTAATTTATGCGCATAGAAGTTGAAAATCAAATTTGCTGCTGCTATATCAAAAGCAATTGGACTAAAGTCACCGAGCAAACTAATGTTAGCAAAACCACCTAAATTAACGCAAGCTGCATATTCAGAAAAAAGATGAACCTCCCCACCAGGAACTAATGGAGCGCCTTGACCTCCAAGTGCAACATCTTGAACCCTAAAGTCACAAACAACCCTATGCTGAAGCAGATCTGCAAGTTGCTTTTGATTTCCAATTTGATAGGTAAGTCCTTGTTTCGGGTGATGAAAAACTGTATGCCCATGAGAACTTATCAAGTCTATCGTATGGTCGGAGTTTTCATTTATAAAAAGCTGAATTTGCTCAGCCAAGAAATTTGTATAATTCAAATCTAAAAGTGCCAGCTGCTCAGATTTCATTGAGTGGGCTTCAGTAAGCCTCTGTTTCCATTGCTCAGTGTATGATTTTGTTGTTGTTGAGATTAATTGGTATTCCCATTTTTTATTGTCCAAAACAAATTCAATCAAAGCCAAATCTAAACCATCTAGAGAGGTTCCAGACATCACACCAATTACACAATAACGCCCTTTATTTTTCATAATCTAATTAATATGAAGTTATATAATCCATATTATATAGAGCGTCTTATGGGATACTATTTTGAATTAATCATAAAAATAGGGGCTTAATTTAATAAATTCTAAAAATATTGGCCCTGAAAATCAAGACTCTTTAACTAATCAAACTTTAGATATCCAAAATAGCACAAAAGTGTTTAAATCAATTATTTTTGATTTACAAAAACCAAGAACTATGTTACCAAAAAAACAAGGACTCTACTCTCCTAACTATGAACACGACAACTGCGGTGCAGGATTCATTTGTAGTTTAGAAGGGGAAAAAACCAATGACATCATTGGAAAAGCATTGGATATTCTTGTGAAACTTGAACATAGAGGAGCAGTAAGCTCTGATGGAAAAACAGGAGATGGTGCTGGAATCTTAATTGAAGTTCCCCATGATTTCATGGTCAAGAATTGTTTGTTCGAACTTCCTGAAGCACATCAATATGCAATTGGAATGTCTTTTTTACCACAAAAGGAAAATCAACGTGATTTTTGTACGCAACTTTTTGAAGAAGAAATAAAAAAACAAGGCTTATCAATTTTAGGCTGGCGAAAAGTTCCTGTTAATCGATCTGTTGTTGGTCGTATTGCTCAACAAACAGAACCTTACGTTGCACAGGTATTTGTTGGCAAGGGAAATCAAACACTTTCAGACCAAGAATTTAATGTTAAATTATTTATCGCTCGAAAAATTACAGAACATAAAATCATTGCTTCAAAACTTTCTCAAAGCAACTATTTTTACTTTCCTAGTCTTTCTACACATACACTTATATACAAGGGCTTATTGGTTCCCGAAGATATTGAAGCTTACTATTTAGATTTATCAGACCCTTTGGTTGTAACCCGATTGGCTTTAGTTCACCAAAGATTCTCTACCAATACCTTCCCAACATGGGATTTGGCTCAGCCCTTTAGATATATGTGTCACAATGGAGAAATCAACACTTTCAGAGGGAATTCAAGTCGTATGCAAATGCGTGAAGAACTTTTCAAAAGCGATTTAATTGGAGATGATATTAAAGAAATACTTCCAATTATTTTAAAGGGAAAGTCAGATTCTTCATCAATGGATATGGTTGTTGAATTATTACTAGCTACCGGCAGATCGTTGCCTGAAGTAATGATGATGTTAGTTCCAGAAGCATGGGAAAAGCACAAGTCGATGGATCCTCTTAAAAAAGCATTTTACCAATACAATTCCTGCATAATGGAGCCTTGGGATGGACCCGCGTCTATTCCTTTTACAGACGGAAAATACATTGGAGCTCTACTTGACCGAAACGGACTTAGACCCTCAAGATATACCGTGACCAAAGACGGTTATGTTGTTATGTCATCGGAGGCTGGAGTTCTTGACATTGAACCTATAAACGTGGTTAAACACGGTCGTCTAGAGCCCGGAAGAATGTTCCTTGTGAATATGGATGAGGGACGAATTATTGAGGATGAAGAAATTAAAACCAAAGTTGTTTCTGAACGTCCATACCAAGAATGGCTGGACAAACATCTTTTAAGACTTTCTGAAGTCCCTTACACAGGCAATCATGTTACGGTTGAATCAGAAGATTACAATACACGATTACGAGTTTTTGGTTATACACAAGAAGATTTCAAAACTTTAATACTCCCAATGAGTATTCAAGGAAAAGAAGCTATTGGTTCGATGGGAACGGACACTCCTTTGGCTGTATTATCAGATCGTCCTCAGTTACTTTACAACTACTTCAAGCAACTTTTTGCTCAAGTAACTAACCCACCTCTGGACGGAATTCGGGAAGAAATAGTTACCGATACTTCTTTGTCAATCGGAAGTGATATTAACCTCTTTGACATCACTGAAGATCATGCAAAAAAGCTTAATATTCAAAATCCAGTAATCTCAAACGAAGATTTAGATAAAATCAAATACATTGAGCATGCAGACTACAAAACCATTTCAATATCTACCTTATACCCTATCGAAAAAGGGGTTAATGGACTGGAAAATGCGTTAGAAAATATTATTTCTAAAATTGAAAAAGAAATTGAAAATGGTGCTAACATTGTTATACTATCCGATCGTGGTGTTTCTTCTAAAATGGCTCCTATTCCGATTCTACTAGCTTGTGCTCATACACACAACTCGTTTAAACGCCTTCAAAAAAGATCTAAATTTGGAATCGTAATTGAATCCGCAGAACCACGTGAACCACATCATTTCTCTTGCCTATTTGGCTATGGTGCAAGTGCAATTAACCCCTATATGGTTAATGAAATTATTGAAGAACAAGTTGAAGTAAAGAATATAAAAGGATTTAGTGCTCACGATGCAATACAAAATTACAACAAAGCCATAGCAACAGGGATTGTTAAGGTTATGAATAAAATAGGAATCTCCACGCTAAACTCCTACCGTGGCTCTCAGATATTTGAAGCGCTCGGACTGAGCGAGATCCTTGTAGACCAATACTTTTGTAATACAGCCACTCGAATAGAAGGAATTGGTCTTTATGAAATCGAAAAAGAAATTTCTCGTCGTCACAAAAAAGCATTCAATATCGAAAGCCTTTCTGGACTTGATTTAGAAATCGGTGGAGAATATCGTTGGCGAAGAAACGGAGAGGCACATATGCTAAACCCTACTACCATAGCAAAACTTCAACAAGCGGTAAATCAAAATAACTTTGAGAGTTATGAGGTATACTCTAAAATGGTTAACGAACAAACAGAAAAGCTAATGACCCTGAGAGGTTTATTTGAGTTTGCTAGTTTTGATCCAATTCCAATCGAAGAGGTTGAGCCTTGGACAGAAATTGTAAAAAGATTCAAAACAGGCGCTATGTCTTTAGGATCAATTAGCGCAGAAGCCCACGAAAATTTAGCCATTGCGATGAATCGTATTGGGGGTAAAAGTAATTCTGGAGAAGGAGGTGAAGATCCAAAACGTTTTCAGCCAGACAACAACGGAAACTGGAGGAACAGCGCAATAAAACAAGTTGCTTCTGGACGATTCGGGGTAACCAGTCACTATTTAAGTTCTGCAAAAGAAATTCAAATAAAAATGGCTCAAGGAGCCAAACCTGGAGAGGGGGGACAACTTCCTGGCCCAAAAGTAAATCCTTACATAGCCTCGGTTCGAAATTCTACTCCTTATGTTGGGTTAATTTCCCCACCACCTCATCACGATATTTATTCTATTGAAGATTTAGCTCAGCTCATATTTGATCTAAAAAACGCAAACCGAGAAGCTAGAATAAATGTAAAATTAGTCTCTGAAGTCGGAGTTGGAACAATTGCAGCTGGGGTAGCCAAAGCAAAAGCAGATGTAATTTTGATTTCTGGATTTGATGGTGGAACTGGAGCTTCTCCACTTACCTCTCTCAAACACGCTGGACTTCCTTGGGAACTTGGAATAGCAGAAGCACAACAAACATTGGTAATGAACGACCTTCGTAACCGAATCGTTTTAGAGTGTGACGGACAAATGAAAACAGGCCGAGATGTAGCCATAGCATGTTTATTAGGTGCCGAAGAATTTGGCTTCTCTACTGCACCACTTGTAGCGTCTGGATGTATAATGATGCGTGCATGTCACCTCAATACTTGTCCGGTGGGTATTGCAACTCAAGATCCGGAATTGAGAAAGAATTTTAAAGGAAAACCTGAGCATGTAATCAACTTCATGTACTTTGTTACAGAAGAATTGAGAGGAATTATGGCGCAATTAGGTTTTAGAACCATCAAAGAAATGGTGGGACAATCGCAAAAAATCAATATGAAAAAAGCGGTTGGTCATTATAAAACTCAAGGAATTGATCTTTCAAAAATATTATATAAACCTGAGGTTGGAGCGCTTGTAAAACTTCATAATACCCAAAGACAAGATCACGGTCTTGATAACGTTATTGACTTCAAAATTATAGAAGCGGCACACCCTGCTATCTACAGAAAAGAAGAGCAACATCTAGAGTTCCCTATTTGCAATACCGACAGAACAGTCGGAGCAATATTGAGTAATGAGATTTCAAAAATGCACGGTGCTCCAGGACTACCTGAAGATACATTAAGCTTAAAGTTTTCAGGAACAGCAGGACAGAGTTTTGGAGCATTTGCTGCAAAAGGCTTGTTCATGAAAGTCTCAGGAACTTGTAATGATTACTTTGGAAAAGGACTCTCTGGAGCAAAACTTATAGCTCAAGTGCCAGAAGAAGCTACTTTTAAGGCTGACGAAAACATAATCATTGGAAACGTTGCGCTATATGGAGCAGTCACTGGTGAAGCTTATATCAACGGAATTGCTGGAGAACGTTTCTGTGTTCGAAACTCTGGAGCAATTGCGGTTGTTGAAGGTATTGGAGATCATGGTTGTGAATATATGACCGGAGGTATTGCCTTGATTCTTGGAGAAACAGGGCGTAATTTTGCTGCTGGAATGAGTGGTGGAGTTGCTTACCTATTCAATGACGATGGAATTTTTGATGAGAAAAAATTTAACTTAGAAATGGTAGAACTCGAAGACTTAACTGATCAAGATAAAGAAACTGTTCAGGGTTTACTTCAAAACCACAACGACTATACAAACAGCTCTAAGGCTGCACAAATACTAAAAGATTGGCCGGATAGTTCTAAGAATTTCATCAAAGTAATGCCAACCGATTATAAAAATGCACTAGCAATGCTTGCTGCAGAAGAAGAAAATAAATTAAAGGCTTAAGCGATGGGGAAATTAAGAGGGTTTTTGGAATACGACAGAATCAAAGAAGAGGTAATTGATCCTAAAAAGCGAATTGACAACTACAAAGAATTTACAGTTGCTCCTTCTAACGAATTACTTCAAGAGCAAGGTGGACGTTGTATGGATTGTGGTGTTCCCTTTTGTCATAGCGGTTGTCCTTTAGGAAATTTAATTCCTGATTTTAACGATGCTGTTTATAAAAATCAATGGAAAAAAGCGTTACACATATTACAAGCTACAAACAACTTCCCAGAATTTACAGGTCGCCTATGTCCCGCTCCTTGTGAAGAAGCTTGTGTTTTAGGAATTACGAATCCACCTGTTTCAATTGAATTAATTGAAAAATATATAGTTGAACGTGGCTTTGCAGAAGGATGGATTAAAGCACAACCACCTGCAGAAAGAACAGGAAAAACAATTGCAATTGTTGGATCAGGTCCGGCTGGTCTTGCAGCTGCACAACAGCTTAATAAAGCTGGTCATACCGTTACTGTTTTTGAACGTGACAACAAAGTTGGTGGTTTATTACGCTACGGAATTCCAGATTTTAAAATGGAAAAAAATATAATCGACAGACGTCTTGAAATTCTTGAAGCTGAAGGGATTATTTTTAGGTGTAATGTTGAAATCGGAAAGGACATTAACGCCGAAACTTTAGAATCAGATTTTGATGTCATTCTTATTGCTGCAGGAGCTTCTATAAAAAGAAATCTGCCAATACCTGGTTCTGAACTTAAAGGTGTAGTTCAAGCTATGGACTTTTTGCCACATAACAACAAAGCTGTAGATGGTCAATTAGAACGAGAAGCTAAATATACAGCTAAAGATCGTGATGTAATTGTTATTGGTGGTGGTGATACAGGTTCCGATTGTATCGGAACTTCTAATCGTCAAGGAGCAAAAAGTGTAACTAACTTCGAAATAATGCCCAAGCCTGCAGATGGAAGAACAGAAGAAAACCCCTGGCCTTACTGGCCATTTAAACTCAAAACTACTTCTTCTCACGAAGAAGGAATTCACAGAGAATGGAGCATTCTAACCAAAGAATTTGTTGGTGATGCTAAAGGAAATGTTGTGGGATTAAAAACAGTTGAAGTACGTTGGAAAAAAGTACCTGGAGAACGTCCACAACTTACAGAGAAAGAAGGATCTGAAAAAGAATGGCCTTGTGATATGGCATTACTGGCTCTAGGTTTTACAGGACCCGAAAAAACTTTGCCAGAAAAGTTGGGTGTGACTTTTGACAAACGGGGAAATGTAGAAGGAATTAAACAATACCAAACAAATAAGTCTACTGTTTTTGCTGCGGGTGATGTGCGAAGAGGTCAGTCTTTAATTGTTTGGGCAATTTCTGAAGGACGAGAGGCAGCACATCAAATCGACACTTACCTCATGGGGGTTTCGACCTTACCTAAAAAAGAAGCCTCTGGAGATTTAGTTTCAGTATAATTAGTGAAACATTTTGAAACCCGATCCCTAGTATTGCGAGGGTTTTGTTGGCTGAAATTCATTGTTATTTTAATTATTTAAAGAAAGTAAAAATAGTTTACATTTGACAAATGAATTGATGTCTTAGTATCAATCATAAAATTCTGTTATAGATTAAATTCTCAATACAATGAGTTTAAGTAAAATAGTATTGGGTAGTGAGGAATGGTGTGGACTACCACAATTGAATATTCTCGCAATTAAAGCCCGCGTAGATTCTGGTGCAAAAACGTCTGCTCTGCATGCAATCAACATTATTCCATTCAAAAAAGATCGAGATCCTTGGTTTGGATATGAAGTTCATCCTCTTCAAAATGATGGGAAAACAAGCATCCATTGTGAATCTCCAGTAATTGATAGAAGGAAAATTAAAAGCTCAAGCGGCTTTTCTGAATTACGTTATGTAATTAAATCTATTATCTCTATTGCAGAAAGTACATGGGAAATTGATTTGAAATTCACAAAAAAAGATAATTAACTTATGCGTTTTTGGATTTTAAATCTTATTGTTTTTCTTGTCTCTTTTCAGGCTTTTGCTCAAAGAGAAACAACACCAGTAACTAAAACTACCCTAGTTGTTTTGGGAACTGCTCAAGACGCTGGAAGTCCTCAAATAAACTGTACAAAAAATTGTTGTAGAGCAATATTTGAAGGGGGGGAAAGACGAATTCCAGTTGTTTCTTTAGGAGTAATTGATCCAATAAATCAGAAACAATTTTTATTTGAAGCTACTCCCAACATCACACAACAGCTGCGTGTTCTTAAGAACAATGCGCCCAGTAAAGTAAACGAAATTCCTGCAGCCATTTTTCTAACCCATGCTCATATCGGTCATTATACTGGGCTTATGTATTTAGGGAAAGAAGTAATGAATGCAAAGCAGGTCCCTGTTTATGTATACCCTAAAATGAAGGGATTCCTCGAAAATAACGGTCCATGGAGTCAGCTGGTGTCGAACCAAAATATTGATTTAAAATTAATGGACAAAGACAATTTGGTGCAGTTAAGTTCTGAGTTATACGTCCGTCCTTTTCAAGTTCCCCACCGAGATGAATTTTCTGAAACAGTAGGATATCAAATAAATGGCCCTGAAAA
>Ga0307995_1002209_pt1 | contig 11472 bp, 15 predicted proteins | sample EllFjometagen262_FD_203132 | JGI IMG/M metagenome (GOLD analysis project Ga0307995, IMG submission 203132) | Marine microbial communities from Ellis Fjord, Antarctic Ocean - #262 | ecosystem: Environmental > Aquatic > Marine > Unclassified | place: Southern Ocean | collected 2014-11-02
CGATAGGTCAAAAAAAAATTTTATCTATAAGGTTAATATAATTAAAAAAGATTATTTAAAGATGATACAAAAAAGATATATATCAACTTTATTACCCCTGACTAAGAAAGAACTTTTAAAAGGAATGGAAGAGATTGATTTAAAGTATAGAGATAATATAAAGTTCAATGATAAACTTACTTGTATAATTCTATAAAATTCGTTTAAGTAAATTTTCCTTAAATACAATTTTGTGAATAATAATTGCTAGAATATGCAATGAGATTAAAGCAATCAGTGTATAATTTCCAAAAATATGAATATTGTAAAATAGTTCTGCTAACTCAAAATTATCTTTTATTTCAAGATCAAAGAAAAAAATATTAAGTATTTCACCATTAAATAATTTTTTTAAGATACCTGAGATCGTGATTGTTAGAACTGAAATATATAAAAAAATATGGTTTAACTTGGCTATTAATCTTTGTCCAGGAAAAATACTATTTTTTAATAATGGCGTAGGGTTAATAAGTTTGTAAGTTAGCCTTAGCACAGTTAGGTAGAATAAACTTAAGCCAAAGATTACATGAATACTTTCTAGGTTAATTCTCTTTTCATTAAAATCAAGATCAACCAGATAAAATCCCAATGGTATTTGCACAAGTAAAACTGCGGCACTTAACCAATGAAATATTTTGGAAATAAATCCATATTCTGTTAGATTATTAGTTAATCTCATATGATGATAAAATATAACATAATTATATTTAAATATATTTTCTTTATTTTAATCCTAATTACTTTTTCGTTCCGTGCTAATTCTGAGTTACCGGTGGAGGAAATAATTAAAGGAAGAAAAGCATTATTTAGTAAGAATTATAGTACTGCAAAAAAAGTTCAAACTTATGCTTCTAAAGAGGATTTTGAAAAAGCAAAAAGCTCAATGCTTGAAATGAGTGAAAATTACAAAAATTTAATAGAATATTTTCCTGAAAATACAAAAGAGGGTTTCAAAACAGAGGCTTTACCATCAATTTGGGAGAATAAAGATGAGTTTAATAAATTAATGATCAAATCGTCTAAGGACATGATTGAATTAGTTTCTATTATTGAATCATCAGATGATGTCAAAGACAAGCTAGGAAAGCTTATGTGGGGCAACTGCAAAGCTTGTCACAACAAATATCGTGCAGAACATTAAAAGTTTAAAATTAAATTTATGATACCTGAGAAAGTAAAAGAACATCTTGATGAATATATACGTCAAGAAGTATATGTGCAAATTTCAATAATCAAAGGCAAAGAAAAAAAAACAATCAAATCAGCAATTAATAAATATTTGAGTTCAAATCACTTTAAAGATTTTTCAGATGGTAAGCCTTATGATCATTTTATTGATGGTTTGAGAGATAAATGTTTAAGTAAATTAATTAATTCACCCATGAGAGATAAACAAACAGATGATGTGATAATTAAAGAACTGCAAAAAAAATTAAATGAATTAAATAAAGAGGAACTTGAAGATACTTATTGGGAAACAGAAACAGGTAAATTTTTAGATGGAAAACAAATAAGAGAATTAGAACAAGAACGAGACCAAATGGTTAAGAAATTAAACTTCGAAAATAATGAAGTTTATGAAATTATAATTGGTTTTTGCAAAAAGTATGAAGAATTGTGTGTTAAAAAATATCCTGAGGCACCTTTGCCTTTAGAAATTTTAAAATCAATTTATTAATCAAATTGAGGGAGTTGCTTTTTTAACACTTTTGTTAAATGAAACTCTCTATATTACCTACATACTTTTAAAATTTTATTTACATTAAAAACAGATTTGTTAAAAAAAATTTTACTTTTATTTGTCGGTTAAATTTAAAGTTTATTCAAGTATACATATTTAGGTAATATGTATAAGGTTAATTAATGAAATACTTATTTGTATTAAAAAATTTATTACTCAGTCTAGTTGTGTCAACTATTATTATTTATGCCATTAATATAATTGCTGGTTTTGCGGGAGCAGATTACATATTTTCACATGGAGAAATTTTTGTAATTTGGATTTTAATGGCAATTTTGTTTAATAATTGCCAAACAAAATAAACCTTTCTTAAATAATGAAATAGAAAGACTAAATAAAAAAATGAACAATTCAATTAAAACAGATGATGTAGTTTTTAATTTCTTTAAACAAATTTGTGATGAAAAAGACAACCAGAGATGCATAGAATTAGGCAATAGCTGGATTAATGCCATGGAGACTAATCTTAATAATATGGAAACTTCTTTAGAAGAAGTAGAAAAATTAAAACATAATGAAGATATTAAAAAAAATCGTGATCATCTAAATAGTTTAAAAGGGAAAAATCCTCAACAGTGGAGAGAATACGCCACTCAGTGCATGATAGAAATAATGGATAATAAAACTCAATAAATATTAATTATTCTTACCTAGTAATATTTTTTTTATATTGTTTTTTTTTTAATTAAATATAATATAAATTTAAAGGGGTGTCTTAATAGACTGAGAATATACCCTCATAACCTGTCCGGTAATTCAGAAAGGGAGAGCAATGGATAAAACATATTTTATAAGTCAATCAACATCATTAACACTAGTAATTGTAATCAGCTTAATATTTAGTGCACTTGGAATCTTTCATTCCAAAAGATTTAAAGGCATCAATAATTATTTAATTGCAAATAGAAATATTGGTTTATTTTCATTAACAACGAGTCTTGTGGCATCAGCATTGGGTGCATGGGTTTTATTTGGTCCAGCAGCCGCTGCCACTTGGGGTGGAATTGGTGCGGTAATTGGTTATGCATTAGGTACAGCTTTTCCAATGATTTTTTTAATATATTTAGGAAAAAAAATTAGAAATGAATTTCCAAACGGATCAACTTTAATTGAGTTTATAAGAAAGAAGTTTGGAAAGAGTTTGTTTAAACTAATTTTACTAATGACAATATTTTATATGTTTATCTTTCTATGTGCAGAAGTTACTGCCGTAGCAGTTTTAATAAACTATATGTCTGGAACCCAACTTTGGATTACAGCATTAATTGTACTCCTAGCAACTTTGTCTTATACTTTATATGGTGGTTTAAGAGCCTCTATATTTACAGATAATATACAAATGATTGTTATGGGAATTCTGTTACTAATTTCTGTATCATATATAATTTCCTTTACAGGAAACGAATTTTCGTTTGCTTTTATAAACGAAAAAAACCCTCAACTATTAAGTGCCTCTTACATTCCAAATTATACAGCTGGATTAACTTTCTTTATTGCTGTTGCTGCTACTAATTTATTTCATCAGGGAAATTGGCAAAGAGTATATGCAGCAAAAAACTATCAAACTCTTAAAAAAAGTTTAATCATTTCTTTTTTTATTATTGTACCGATTGTTTTTTTTATGGGTTTTGCTGGAATGGTTTCTTTTTCAATAGATGCAAGTAATAGACCAGATCTTGGATTTTTTACATTGTTGTTAAAAGAACAAACTGAATTACTATCAATAATTATAATTACACTTGGATTAGCTTTAACAATCTCAACTGTAGATACTTTAATAAACGCTATTTCAAGTTTGTTTGTTGTTGATGGTAAAGCAACATTTAATTTAGATAAAAAAACAGATTATTTAAAATTATCTAAGTATTTTATTATTTTCTTATCACTAATAGCTTTTGTTATTGCATCAAGAGGCTTTGATATATTGTATCTATTTTTATTAGCTGACTTGCTCTGCTGTGCATTTGTTTTAACTGTTTTTTATAGTTTTTATAATAAAAGCGTTAATGAAAAAACTGCCTACATATCTATAGTTATTGGGTTAATTGGCGGTTTTTTAATGTTCCCATTTCCAGATTTTTCAAAAAGTTTATTAGTTGGAGTTTTGATACCAAAAGAAATGTTTGCTCCATTTATTGTGCAATCATTATTATTTTTATCTTTTATTTTAGCTACTTTTTTGCCTGCAATAGTTTTGAAAATAAATAAAGTCTAGGTATTATTCTAAAGATTTAATTTGAGAATAAATTTTTTCTTTATTAGTTTGACCCATGCTGCGTGATATTTCGCTATTGTTTTTATAAACAACAATAGTTGTCCAGTAGTCAATGCCTAGAGAATCAGCTATGTCTATATCTTTAGTTTGTTCGAAACTTAGGAATAAAACATTACCAAAGTCCTTTTTAGCTTGTTCTAAAACTTTGACTTGTTTGGCGCATGTTGAGCAGGTCTTATTCCATGAATTGATTACCACGGTCTTCCCATCAGATTGCGCTTTTTGAAAAATTTCATTTGTAAATGTAGTAGTTTTGCCAAAAGCAAATGAATTAAAGTTGAAAATAACGAATATAAAGATGAAAATTTTTTTCATAAATTTATTTTATATCAAGTTTTACCAGAAGCATACCTTTTTATAATTTATTGTAATTAAGCAAATAGTATTTATATAAGTACTGTCAAAGATGTCAGAAAATCAAATAGTTATTAGCGACCTATCAAAAGTATATGATAATGGTTTTGGTGCGCTCAAAAAAGTTAGTCTTAAAGTTAAACAAGGTGAAATTCTTGCAATGTTAGGACCGAATGGAGCAGGTAAGACAACTTTAATTAGTATAATTTGTGGGATAGTTACCCCTTCATCGGGCAGCGTTAGCATCGATGGCTTTGACATTATCAAGGATTACCGTGAAACAAGGTCTAGAATAGGAATGGTTCCACAAGAATTAAACCTAGAATCTTTTGAAACAGTTTTTGATACCGTATCTTATTCAAGAGGCTTATATGGCAAATCTCCAAAACCAGAACACATCGAAAAAATTTTAAAAGATTTAAGCTTGTGGGATAAAAAGAATCAAAGATTAAGACAATTATCTGGTGGAATGAAGAGAAGAGTTTTAATTGCTAAAGCCTTATCTCATGAGCCAAAAATATTATTTTTAGATGAACCAACAGCTGGTGTAGATGTTGAGCTTAGAAAAGATATGTGGCTAGTAGTTGAAGAATTGAGAAAAACAGGAGTTACTATTATTTTAACCACCCATTATATTGAAGAAGCAGAAGCTATTGCCGACCGTGTAGCAGTGATTAATCAAGGTGAAATTATTGTAGTTGAAGACAAAAAAGAATTAATTAAGAAAATGGGTCATAAAAAATTAACAGTAGAACTACAGGAAAAGATTATAAAAATTCCAAAAGTATTATCGATGTACAATCTAGATATAGGTAAAAATAACATGTCTTTAGTTTATACTTATAATGTTCAGGCTGAAAAAACTGGCATTACCGATTTATTAAAAGGTTTAAAAGATGCGGGCCTAAGATTAAAAGATTTAATAACAGAACAAAGTTCATTAGAAAAAATTTTTGTTGATTTAGTTAAGGAGAATAATGAAAATTAATTATTATGGATTTAAGGCTATATATATTCATGAAATGAATAGATTTAGAAGAACATTGGGTCAGTCTCTTCTTTCACCCGTGATATCTACGTCATTATATTTTGTAGTTTTTGGCTCAGTTATAGGAAACTATATTCAAAAAATAGATGGTGTGAGTTATGGTTCATACATAGTGCCAGGGTTATTGATGCTTACTTTGTTAACTCAATCAATAAGCAATACGTCTTTTGGAATATTTTTCCCCAAATTTAATGGAACTATTAATGAAATTTTGGCAGCACCTATTTCATCACTTGAAATTGTTCTCGCTTTTGTAGGGGCAGGAGCAAGCAAAACATTAATTGTAGGAGCCGTAATCTACTTAACTGCCTCCTTTTTTGTTGATATGACAATTGAATACCCGCTATTAATGATTTTTTTATTAATATTAGTTTCATTTACGTTTGCTTTGTTCGGATTTTTGATTGGTGTTCTTAGTTCAAACTTTGAGCAAATGTCTATCGTTCCATCACTGGTTATTACACCAATGGTATTTTTGGGTGGAAGTTTATATTCTTTAGATATGCTGCCTCCTATCTGGCAAACAATAAGTTACTTTAACCCAGTAGTTTATTTAATTGATGGACTAAGATTTTCGTTTTATGGAATATCAGATTTTAATATTTGGATAAGCGTAGGATCTATGGTGTTGTTTTTAATGATCTGTGTGATCTCTGTCTCAATATTATTGAAAAAAGGTTATAATATTAAATCTTAAGAATATTCTAAAAGTACCACCTTTGGTAAAGTGGTACTTTAATAAATTAGATTATGCTAATTTTTTTTACAAAGTACGTCAGCAAGTGTTTCATTGCTTCCATCACATTTTTTGAGATTAGGAACTTTATCTTTTATTGAAGCACAAGATGCTAAAGTAAACGAAAGAACCATTATTATAATTATTGTTTTCATATTAAGTGCTTTTAATGGTTTCGTTTTAAAAAGCAAACTCTAAATCCACTTGGGATAGGGTAAACCTTTTTCTTTTAGAAAATTTTTATTAAACATTTTAGTTGAATATTTATCACTTCGATCACAAAGAATTGTGACTATAGTTTTGCCAGGTCCAAGCTCTTTACCCATTCTAATTGCACCAGCAATATTAATTCCACAGCTAGTACCAAGGCTTAAACCTTCATTTTCAATTAAATCATACAGTATTGGAAGAGCTTCTTTATCATCAATAGAGTAGGCATCATCAATCTTGGCATCACCAAAGTTTTTTGTAATTCTACTTGAACCTATCCCTTCTGTAATTGATCCACCTTCAGATTTTAATTCACCATTCTTTATATAGTTATAAAGAGCAGAACCTTTTGGGTCAGATAGAAAAATCTTAATATCTTTATTTTTTTCTTTAAGAGCATTACTTACACCAGAAATTGTTCCACCAGTTCCAGATGAGCAAACAAAACCATCAACCTTACCTTCAGTTTGTTCCCAAATTTCTTGTCCTGTGCTTTCATAATGTCCTTTGGCATTTGCAATGTTATCAAATTGATTAGCCCAAACTACCCCATGATTATTTAATGGTCTTAATTCATCAGCAAGTTTTGCAGCAACTTTCACAAAATTAGCTTCATCTTTATACGGTTTTGCTGGAACTAAACGCAAGTCAGCACCCATATTTTTAAGTAGGTCTTTTTTTTCTTGAGTTTGATTATCATTCATTACAATTATTGTTTTATAGCCAAGTGAATTACCAAGAAGACACAAGCCTATGCCAGTATTACCAGCTGTGCCTTCAACAATAATTCCACCTTTTGAAATTAATTTTTTATCTTCAGCATCTTTAATTAAAGCAAGTGCTGCTCTATCTTTTACGGAGCCACCTGGATTCATGAATTCAGCTTTACCGTAGATATTACAACCAGTAATTTCTGAGGCTGCTCTTAATTTAATTAGTGGCGTGTTTCCTATTCCTGAAATAAAATTTTTTTGTATGTTACTCATCAATCTAATTTAGCATCACTATCAGGAGTAATACCATAAGGTTTAAATTCACTATCAGCTATTCCAACATTTTTTGCAGGAATACCAACCATTACAGATTTTTCTGGAACATCTTTAGTGATTACAGCATTCGCACCAATCTTTGCACATCTTCCAACAGTGACAGGACCTAATACTTGAGCACCTGAACCGATTACAACATCATCTTCAATAGTTGGGTGTCTCTTTATATTACGTTGATCATTTGAATTAATACTTGGGGCAATTCCACCTAATGTTACCATATGATAAATAGTTACGTTGTCACCAATTTGAGAAGTTTCACCAATTACAACGCCCATACCATGATCAATGAATAAATTTTTTCCAATTTTTGCTCCAGGGTGAATTTCTATACCAGTCAAAAACCTTGAAAACTGAGAGATTATTCTCGCAATAAGATCAAACTTTGCAATATTAAAGAAATTTGCAATTCTATGAAAAAAAACTGCTTTAACACCAGGGTAAGTTAAAACTAAACTCAACTTAGATTTTGCAGCAGGGTCTCTATCAATTATAGATTGTAAAAAATTGTTCATGTTATTTTGCTACCTTGATTATAAATTCAAAGTTTATATAATCATTAAACCAAGTATTTAAAGGAGAATTATGTACAAAAACACAAATTGTTTTCATTTGGCTGTGCCATGTGGAGATTTAGAAGTCGCAAAAAAATTTTATAGTGAGTCTTTAGGGTGCAGGTTGGACAATTCAGCCCAAGAATGGGCTGATGTTGATTTTTGGGGAAATGAATTAACTCTTCACGTAAGCAAACACAAAATGGATAGCGAAAGACACGATGTTGATATGGGAAATGTTTCAGTTCCTCATTTTGGAGTTCATTTATCTAGAAAAGATTTTGATTCACTTAAAAGCAGATTAAAAGATAACGGCACCAAATATTATGATGAGCCTTATTTGAGATTTAAAGGAACTAAATATGAGCAAGAGACTTTCTTTGTTAAAGATCCTAATGAAAACATTTTAGAAATTAAGACTTTAACAGCTAATGCTGAATAGTTAGTGGTCATAAATTATAAATCTATAGCTAAAAAACTTAAGTTTGAGGGAAGAGCTTTTATTAATGGTAAATATGTTGATGCTATTGATGGTAAAAATTTTGAAACTATAAATCCAGCAACAGGAGAAAAGCTTTGTGTCATTGCAAAATGTAATCATAAAGATGTTGATCTTGCAGTCAAAGTTTCAAGAAAAGCATTTAACAGTGGTGTTTGGTCTCGATGTGCTCCAGAACATAGAAAAGAAGTTCTGTTAAAGTTTGCAGAATTACTTAGAAAACATGGTGATGAAAATTCAGTTTTAGAATGTGTTGATACAGGGAAATTAATTGTAGATTGTATAAGTGAAGTTGCAAATGATGCGCCAATGCATTTTCAGTGGTATGGAGAGCTAATTGATAAAGTTTTTGGTAAAGTGGGACCAACAGAGCCTTCGATCACAAGTTTAATTGTCAAAGAGCCAATTGGTGTTGTTGCAGGAATTGTTCCTTGGAATTTTCCATTAATGATGGCAGTTTGGAAAATGGCACCAGCTTTAGCTGCTGGCTGTTCTGTTATTATTAAACCAGCAGAAGATACTCCACTTACGGCAATTAGAGTTGCTCAAATTGGAAAAGAGGCAGGAATACCAGATGGAGTTTTAAATGTGTTACCAGGTTATGGGGATGTAGGAGAAGCTCTTGGTCGACACAATGATGTTGATGCGATTTCATTCACTGGTTCAACTGAAGTTGGTGGTTACTTTATGAAATATTCAGGAGAGAGTAATTTAAAAGCAATCGCACTTGAGATGGGGGGGAAAAGTCCTTTTATCGTTTTAGAGGATGCCAAAATTAATAATGATTTAATCGAAAATGCAATTAATTCAGCCTTCTGGAATGGTGGACAGAATTGTTCAGCAAATATGAGGCAAATAGTTCATAAAAAAGTTAAAGATGAATTTTTAGATAAAATTTCCAAAAGAATAAAAAAATTAAAAGTTGGTGATCCTTTAGATTTAAAATCTAACATGGGTTCAATGATTTCAAAAAGTCATCTTGAGACAGTGGATGGATACATACAAAAAGGAATCGATGAAGGTGCCAAACTATTAATGGGAGGTATATCAGAAAACAATCAAAAAGGTTTTTATGCAAAACCAACATTATTTGATGGATTAAAAGAAAATATGACTATAGCTCAAGAGGAAATATTTGGTCCTGTGCTTGGTGTATTGACAGTTAAAGATGATGAAGAAGCTTTAAAAGTGGCCAGTAATTCAAAATATGGATTACATGCAAGTGTATTTACACAGGATATAAATAAAGCTTTTCATTTAGCAAAAAGTTTACCTTGTGGAACGGTTTCGGTAAATACTTTTTCAGAAGGAGACATTAAAACACCTTTTGGTGGATACAAACAGTCAGGATCTCTATCAAGAGACCAAGGCACTGAGGCTCTTAACTCTTTTCTTCAAACAAAGACTATTTGGATTAGCCATAATTAATAATTTAAGGGTTTTAGAGTAAAATCTACTAAATTTTATCAATTATTAGATAGGGTTGTTCAAGGTAAAAAAAGAGTTTAAAAAAAGCAAATGGAATATCTATTACTAGGTTTTGTTGCTGGCTTAAGTCTTATTTTAGCAATCGGTGCTCAAAATATTTTTGTTATAGAGCAAGGATTAAAAAGACAACATATATTTATTATTTGCTTAATTTGCTCTGTCTCAGATTTAATCTTAATTTTTTCAGGGATATTTTTTTTTCATTTTTTTATTCAATATTTAACAACTACGGTAGAATTAACCTTTAATATATTATTAATTATATTTTTAATTTATTTTATATTCATAAAGATTAAATCTTATAAATTAGTTGTATATTTTAATAAAAATTCAAAAAAAACTACTAAAGCTAATATTATTTTAAAAACACTTGCGTTCACCTATTTAAACCCACATGTTTATTCTGATACAGTTTTTTTTCTTGGAAATTTTTCTAAAAACCTTTTTATTAATGAAAAGATTGTATTCGGCATTGGAGCTTCGATATCATCATTTGTATTTTTTTTTTTAATTGGTTATTTATCTAAATTTTTTTCCAAATACGCACAAAATCAAAAAGTTTGGAAAGTAATTAATATATTTATAATTACTTTTATGAGTGTGTTGATAATTTTAGTTACAAAACAATCTTTAATCTATTTTAGATAAATATTTCAATTTTTTACTTTTCAAGAACATAGTTACAAACTTTTAATTCATTTTTGCAATTTATATTATCTATTTCTTTATTATTAATATTTATTTTTGACAGCATTTGATTAAAAATATTGATATCATTTTTTTCTAGTTTAGAGTTTGTTAACTTTATTTCCGCTGGCCCATATTCATTCTTTTTAATATAAGTCGCGACACCTATATTATTTTTAGTAATGGTAATATTATTACCCTCTACTAAAGATTTATCTTTCGCAACTATACCGAAATGATTTTTTTGAATATAAGAATTATTAATATTTACTATACTTTCTTCTCCAACACTCAAAGCTTTATCACCAGCATAAAATATTTTTACATTATCTAATAAAACATTGGAACCTGAAAAATCCACAGAATCATTAATCGAATTATTGAACGTAGAATTAATAATTTTACCATTGCTAAAATCAATATCTAATGCATCGGCATTAGTGTTTTCAAAATAACTATCTTTAATCAAAAAGTTTGATCTTATTATATTCACATAGTCGTCACCATAAATGTTGTCAAAAAATTTTGAATTTATTATGTCTACTTTAGTATTATAAAAGTTTAACGAACCGGAGATTCCATTTATTGATCCTGCATTTGGAGAAGATAAATTTTTAAAAATAGTATTAGTAAATAAAGACTTTGCATCGGTGTTTAATACCAAGATTCCCTCACCATACTCGTCAGAATAGATATTTTTTTTTCTAAAATCACTTAAGGATTGGCTAAAATTTGTTTTAATTATTATTGGTTTTTCTTTTGATCCAGCAGAAATTATTGGGGAGTAAGATA
>Ga0307995_1002217_pt1 | contig 11442 bp, 13 predicted proteins | sample EllFjometagen262_FD_203132 | JGI IMG/M metagenome (GOLD analysis project Ga0307995, IMG submission 203132) | Marine microbial communities from Ellis Fjord, Antarctic Ocean - #262 | ecosystem: Environmental > Aquatic > Marine > Unclassified | place: Southern Ocean | collected 2014-11-02
ATTTATAGAAACTTCCATGTCCACCACAAGATTCATCTTTATTACGAATTCTTGTTCAGGTATCATGAAAATTCTTATGTCTAAATGTAATTTCATTAGAATCCCATATGAAACAGAAATTAACTATATACAATTTATTACAGAACAATGTAAATTATACAATACCCCGTATAACGATAACTTTTTAAAATACAAACACATAGGAACTCTAATAGACGCGATTCTACTTGATAGTTTAGGTGAAACCTACATAGAACCTATCCCACAATTTTGTTGTGAAGTTAACAAAAACATTTCTAATTTTACATTAGTAAAAAATCTATTACACGCTATTATCAAAATGGGATATAACCCCTCCATAATTATGAGTGAATACGCCCGTACTTGTAATGATCCAAAAATAATATCCATTATTGCCGATCATGAACAGAAATCCTGCAACGGATATCGTGAACTAATTTACCTTGAATCTCTATTTTATAATATTCATATATTAAAGAAATAGCTCTAATAAAACGGATTCCATGACATCGCATTTTCGGCAGTCTGTCGCGCTACTATTTCATCTTTTATGCGTTTGTCCTCTGCTATAAAATATGCGGCGTCGTGCATCTCTTGTGTATTCATATCTTTCACTTTCTTGAACACGATCGGTCTTACTGGAACCCGTTCTACTTTGGATGCTGCTACCCGGGCAGCATCTTTCATCAAATCTCTTGATATCAATGCTTGGATCCGGATTTGTTCTTTATCATGATGGTCCTGTTTTCTTTTTCTCTCAGAGGCGACGTATATTTCATGTCTTCTCAACCAGTTTGCTTCTCTCCTCTCTTTCTCTACTGCTTCTTCTGCTGCTTCTTCTGCTACCATTGCTCTTCTTTTTTCTCCTGCTGATCTTCTTGTTTCTTCCACCGCTGTTCTTTTTTCTTCTACCGCTTCTTCTGCTACCACTGCTCTTCTTTTTTCTTTTACGACTGTTCTTTTTTCTACGGCTCTTCTTTTTTCTTTTACTGCTGTTCTTTTTTCTACGGCTCTTCTTTTTTCTTTTACTGCTGTTCTTTTTTCTTCTGCTGCTCTTCTTTTTTCTTCTACTGCTGCTCTTTCGTATTCAGCCTCCTCCTTGGCCCACCTCCTTTTGCTATTAGCTATAGCGACGTCAGTTGGGGACGGTTCATATCGCTCCCCCAACCCGGTGCCGTAAGATGACACATCACTGTATCGCTGCATATCGTCGTTAGTTAATGGTTCAGGTGACTTGGACCGGTCCATTAATTTTTTTGCTGCCACAGATCCTGCCCCGAGAAGTGCCAGTGCCCCCAATCCAATTACTGGGAAGGCTCCACCTTTTATTTTTCTTCTTGAACGCTTAACTCTACGGACCCTTCTTGAACGCTTTACTTGACGTGTTCTTCTTGAACGCTTAACTCTACGGGTTCTTCTTCTTGAACGCTTTACTTGACGTGTTCTTCTTGAACGCTTAACTCTACGGGTTCTTCTTCTTGAACGCTTTACTTGACGTGTCTTTCTCATTGAACGCGAACGCTTAATCTTACGGGTTTTTCTTGCCATTTATTATAACATTATATTTTAATATGTGTATGGTAAAAAAATCTACATATTTATTAAATATGTTTCAGGAAAGAGCATTTTATAGTATTTTATGGACAATGTTTTCTTTGGATATAATATTTGTCTACTACATTCATATATTAAAAAAGAAAAATAAAATATTATCAAGACAACTTAGTCGTATAACCGTTCAAAATAATGGTCTAATAGTAGACGCCAATCCCCTAATAACAATAGTAGCAGAAGAAGTTTCGTAATTAATGATGGACACGTTCACTGCACTGGTGTGATGATATTAACTAGAACATATACATATCATGCGGTATATGTTCAAATGCAGAGGGTGGTAGATCAATACGAGTGAAGTCTTCTATGACAGCATCCATCCTTTCTCCAATGTTCATCTCCGCGAACTTCCTTTCCCCCACCCTTTCTACCGCAGCGTTCAACGCGAACATTGCCCCCGCCTTCTCTGCTGACTGGATAAACTGCTCGTGCCCCGGCGCCTGTGTGCCTGCCCCTGCCCCTTCCTCCACGCGGTGAAACACCGCCACCTCCCCCGCGGTGGGGAAACCAGGGTATTTAGATTCATGTGGATGCAACGTATCCGACAAGTGCTCCCGTAATATCGCGTCATATTCTCCTGTAGATTTAGATTGGTTTATCTCAGATAGTATCTCATCCGGTGTCATTTTATCTAGATCATCTATGCGCTGTAGTCTGTTTGGGTTGTCGCCACCATAATCCTTACGTGTTGTCCAAGGAAAACTTGATTCTGCTCCACCTCTCATTCTTTTACGTCTAGTTCTTCTAACCTTTCTGCTTCTGCTTCTGCTTTTCTTAACTTTTCTAGATTTCTTAACCTTTCTAGATTTCTTAACCTTTCTAGATTTCCGTGAAACTCTACGATTTAAACGTGAACGTTTTATCTTACGGGTTATTCTTGTCATTTATAATATAAACTTATATTTTTTTATTTAAAGCATTAAATCTACAATAAAATGGGGGGAATCCCGTCTTATTTTAGAATACTATCAATAACTCCACACGCTGTTTTTACGAATGATGCGATTCCCCTCTGCCCATCTTGCTTTATGTCTATCCCTCGCTTCTTTGTCTAATGCCCTTTCTTTATTTTTCGCTCTTATTAATTCTTTTTGTGTTTCTTTCATTTCAACTGCTTCTTCCCGTGCCAAATATTGTGCATGTCCGCGTTCAGCGTAGGGTAGTTTTGCTATTCTCCGTTGTGTTGTCGCTTGTGCTTCTACCTGTGCTGCCCGTGACATTTCTGCAGTTCTTCTATTTTCTCTTTGTGTGTCTGTTTCTGCTGCTGCTTTTGCTGCTGCTGCTTCTACTTCTGCTGCTGCTTCTGCTGCTTCTGCTGCTTCCCTTTTCGGTGTATCTACTATATATTGTTCATTCTCTTTCAGACCAAGATCCATCTCAATTTCCAATATCTTGGACATTGCTACCTTTTGCGATTCCATGTCCGCATTTTTTACCGCGGTCTTGTGAGCGTCTTTCGCGTTCTCTAATTTCTTATCGTCTAGCAATGCTTTGATATAATCGGTGGCAGATTCATCCCTGTTACGTGGTCTAAAATCTTCCATATTCATACCGCCTCTTATTCTTCTTCTAGTTCTTCTTCTAGTTCTTCTAGATTTTCTTCTAGATTTTCTTGTTTTCCTTCTGGTACGCCGTGTGGTTTTTCTTGATTTTCTTCTAGTGCTCCGCGTAGTTCTTCTTGTTCTTCTGGTTCTTCTTGTCATTTATAATATAAACTTATATTTTTATATAAAATATATCATGGTCCTTTACCGGTCCGTCGACCAACCGAATTCGCGCTTCTTCGAACTATTAGGATTAATCGTAAGAAAATATTCTTTCTTTGCTTGTCTTTCCTGTCTATCCTGCTCATTTATCTCGTCTCTTGCTGCTGCTGCTGCTGCTGCTGCTGCTGCTGCTGCTGTTATTGCTGCTGCTGCTGCTTTTGCTTTCCTCTCTATCTCTGCAGCAGGGATATTCTCCGCGATTTTCAGTATCACATCCCAGTCTGCGTTGGCAATAGATGAATCTGAACCTGATATATGACCCTTGACCAACGCCAGTCGCTTCTGTGCCTGTTTCAGTTCCTCCTTCTCATTATCCATCTGTTGTATAATACTTTGTATAGTTATACCATTATCATTTCCTTTAGCATCATCTTCCGTTTTATAAACATGAGACCATACCCTCGTCCCATCCCCCATTATTGCGAGCTCTGTTCGTGTAATCTCCTTAATAGTTCCTTTTAGTATAGAATAGTCTCCTTTTTCTGGTTGCCAAGCTGCGCGATCGTTAAAGTAATATTCTTTTCCTATTCCTTCGGCGCCACCTTTCATTTTTCTTGAAACTCTCTTTTTAGTTCTTCTTTTTCTTCCACCTTTTCTAGATTTCCGTTTCCGTGAAACTCTACGAACTTTTCTTGAACGCGAACGCTTTATTTTACGGGTTCTTCTGGCCATTTATAATATAAACTTATTTTTTTTTTATTTAAAGCATTAAAGAGTATATTATACAATACAAATGGGAATCCCTTCTTACTTTAGAATAGTAGTTCAAAATTACGCGGGTGTTTTACAAAATACCAATAAATACAAAAGAGTTAATAGATTGTTTCTGGATCTTAATTGCGCCATCCACCCTTGTTGCCGTGAAATAACCGAGCAAGCAAAAGAAGACAATGTAATGCCAAAAGAAACGGTGATGATAGATAATGTTCTATTAAAAATAACAGAATTGGTTAAATTGACCAATCCAAGATTGCTTTATATTGCTGTGGACGGCGTTGCACCGCTCGCTAAGATTAATCAGCAGCGGCAACGGAGATATAAATCCGCGATGGAAAAACCAATTTGGAATACATCTGCTATTTCACCCGGAACCGTGTTCATGAATAAATTAAATGCGGCATTAGAGGACTATAAGTATAAAGGTGTTAAAATTATAGTGAATAACAGTGATGAATCTGGGGAAGGTGAGCATAAGATAATGGATTACATCAATACAACAGATAAGGAAACGCTGGACCCAGATGTTATTTACGGTTTAGACGCAGACCTTATTATGTTGGGATTAATTGCGAAACATAATAGTATCTTGCTACTAAGAGAAAAAACAGAATATCATATTGAATCTTCTGTTATAGAAACAGAAGGTGATTATTTATATTTAAATATTAATAATACAAAAAAAGGTATCCTCAGTGAAATGGGAAAAGCGTACAAACAGAAATATATAGATGATTATGTATTTATGTGTTTCATGTTAGGAAATGATTTCTTGAAACCTATCCCTAGTCTCCAAATCAGATACAATGGAATGGAAATCTTAATGGATTCCTATTATAAATGTATTAAAGACAATAGAGATTTTCAACTGATATGCGATTCGGAGGTTATTGTTAGTAATTTAAAATTATTCTTAACCAACATTTCAGATAGTGAAGATAAACACATTGCAGAAATAATGAATGTTCGCCAGAAACAGAAGAAGAGCGCTTATTATAGAACGAAGGGAAACGAATCTAAGATTATAGAAAACGCCCCTCTTCTAGACAACCCCGAAGAAGAATCTATTAAATTTGGAGGTAAAGATTGGAGAAAACGTTATCTAATCAACGGGCTATATAACAGAGGATATTATACTTTAAACTCTATTGAACAAGAAGAGTTTATTGTAGATACAGAAAAACTATGTCAAGAATATTACACTGGACTACAATGGTGTGCCAGCTATTATTTCAAAGGATACAAAAGCGTTTCCAATGAATGGTATTATAAATATGTCTTTTCACCGGATCTCAACACGCTATTATCCCATGAACACAAAGTAAATAATATAGAATGGACCCCAGCGCTTAAACATCACGAAGCATTACTGGCAATGATGCCAAATGCCTCAAAAGATTTATTACCGAAAGAATACCAGAAATATATGGAAGATTCATCGCCAATGATATATTATTACCCAGATAAATTCAAAGAGTATTCTGTGATGAAACGATATGCATGGGAATGTGTTCCTCTTCTTCCCAAAATAAATCTTAATCTTCTAAGAACGATTATTGAGTTATAAAATAATTTATTTACGGGTTCTTCTGGTCTTTCTTCTGGTCTTACTCTTCTTTCTTCCAGTCTTTCTTCTCTTTTTTTTGGTCTTTCTTCTCTTTTTACCCGCTCCTTGGTTCGCAAAAGAGTATCGTGATTTTGATCTAACGGAATTACGACGCTTAATCCCGGGTCCCCATTTTTTTCTAATATAATCTTCAGGGGTTGCTGCTGCTCCGGGTGGCATCTGCCATTTATCTGACGCCACTTTATCCGCCAATCTATTATGCACTCTATTCATCCGGTCCTGACGCGTCGCACTATTTTGAACTTCTTTACTCATTTATAATAATACATTAGAAAAGATTTGTATCTTAATCTTCTAAGAACAAACATTGGATGATAAATTGAAACAAAATATAAATAAACTTATCACCTTTGCTTTACTATGACTATCAGAACACTTCTATCTGCAGTAAATGATATTGAAAAAGATTCGGGACTCAGCGGTTGTCTGCACCTCAATGAGACGACTGCTACAATTCATAACATTTCCAGTCAATCCGATTTTATGGACATAGTTCATACCCTTATGCTTATTTCTGGATTTATTGTTACTTTCTATGGCAATAAGATTGTAAAACCAGTTATCTTTCTCGCAGGTGTCACATTCGGATCTATTGTTGGGACATACGCTTCTATGTATTATTCGTCTTGGTTCAATATGAATTGCAAACAACTCTATATGGTTTCTACTATCTCAGGTATTATTGGTGGTTCAATCTCCCTAACGGTGTATCGTATCGCCAATTCTCTACTCGGTATGTCTATCGGTTATTCAATAGGATACTTTGTCTACAATATGGGTCTATACCAGATTAAACTAGGCGAATTTATGTATGAGGACATTATGTACTGGATTTGTGTCGGTATCCCATCAGTAGTACTATCCTATATATGCGTCAATAAGAATCGTCAGATCCTCATGATTCTAACACCTATTCCAGGGGCGCTAATGGTCCTGTATGCCATCGACAGTCTTATTATTAGTAATATTAACGGTGGTGTTAAATATTCATGGAATGGTGATAGCTGGACAGAGTTTGCTTATATGATTTCATGGGTTATTATATCCCTGTGCGGCATTCATTATCAAAATAAAGACCATAAAAAAAAAGATTATGAACGTATGGAGGACAGTGATTAATCCTCTAGATCTGGAATCGGTGAATCTAATGATTCTTGAATAGCCTGTTGAAATTCCCTTGTATCAAATCCCTCACTATCAATATTAGACATTTCTTCTTGAACCAACTGGTGAACGTAATTTCTTAACGTATCCGGTAGATTTAACGGTGGTGGGTCTTCTAATATATCTGAAGTGTTTTCCTCACTTTTTTCTTCTTGTTTTTCCTCGGGTAATTCAAACCGACATATAGGACAGGTATTATGTGCCTCTAACCAAGGTATAATACCTTCACACTTTTCAGGTTCATCCCCCAAACAAAAATAATGGGGTGTCCCTGAACAAGGTAATTTTACTGCTTTTTCACCATTGCCAATTATCTCTTGACATATAGCGCAATGATGAATATCACTAAATACTTCAACTATTGGCAAATTTTTTAATACTTCTTTATCTGTTTTCTTTTGAACTCCACCCGTTTCCAGCATGGATCTTTCTAATATCCCACCCATAGTATTATCCATATTATCCATATTATGCATAATATGCATATTTGACGTATTGATAATATTTGAAAACATCGTATGGGGATTTATTATTATAGGCGTTGAATATACAGTATTTCCTATACCGCGACCCATTGACTGAGTCAATTCACTTATTATATTATGTAAATCTATATTCTCATTTATTCCATCGTCATTACCTGTATTTTCCATTATGTATTATAATATATTTATTTTTCATATTTATTTTTCATATGTGTCATAGCAACTATCGACATTATTTTTGTCCCCATTTTTTTTGGGCATATTCTGCATATTTTGTTTCCAGTAGAGCCCCGACCGCTGGTCCGATACCCGAACAAACCCACCATTATCAACAGCACTTAATGAGAATAAAGTATTGAACAATATTGATAATATGTATCCCACTGCTATGTTTAAAACAGGTTCCTTCATTGCCTCATTACCCTGTGCTTTAAAAATAAATATTAGGTATGACAGTAGTATTATTACATTGAATAAAAAATAGTAATCACGGATACTGCTGCTATATGCATATAAATTTCCAACATAAAATCCTATCAATAATTCTGATAATCTAAATGTATCCATTTTACTATATGATTAGGTTTTTTTTACATATAAAAATATGTTATTTATTTAATGGATAAATATATTATCAGGAAACATTTCGGTAAGGGTTTTAAATATTACAATAAAAGAGATAATGAGATAAAAATGACGCAGGAACTAAAAGCATACATAAACTCTATCTATATCCCACCCGCATATAAAGATGTTAAAATTAATCTTAAAAAAAGGGATGACGTATATGCCATAGGTACAGATAACAAAGGTAGAAAACAATATTTATATAGAAAAAAACACACCGAAAATAGTGCCAGAGAAAAATTTACAAGCATGATAGAATTTGGTAAGGTATATCCCAAAATTAAACATGACATCAAACGATTCTTAAATATGAATAAAGATACAAATGAACACCAGATCGGTATCGCTTTAAAATTAATGATAGATTGTAATTTTAGAGTAGGAAATGATATTTATCAGAAAGATAACAATTCATTTGGCACAACTACTCTTCAAGGAAGACACATTCATAAAACTGATAATGGTGGTATTGAAATCAGTTTTACCGGTAAAAAAGGTGTTAAAAATACAGCGAAAGTTAAAGACAAACGTTTGATTAAAAGTCTTAAAAAAATGCGTGGCGGACAAAAAAATATATTTTCTATTGATTCAAATGATATCAATAAATTTCTAAAAACATACGGTGATTTCTCCTCTAAGGATATTCGAACTTGGCAAGCGAATATGTTATTCATTAAAAAAATATGTTATTACCATCAATTACAAAGTAATGTTAAGCAAATACTCAAATTAGCTAGCGAAAAGACTGCAGAAAAATTACACCACACACCCACCATTTCAAAGAAAAGTTACATATTTAGCGAATTGGCAAACGCTTATGCAAAAGAACCAGTTAAATTCTACAATTACTTCAAACACAATCCCGAAAAACAATTCATTCTCTTTCTCAATAAACATATTTAGTCGTCACGGACACGGTCTATGACATTTTCAGGATCATAAAGGTCTAATATATACCTTTGTTTTCTCTTCAGTAATTGGCATTTTTTTAATTCTTGTTGGCATTTCTTTATTTGTTCTTTGCATTTTTTTATTTCAACGTCTTTCTCTCCGTGTAATTTTCTTGCAGTTTTTCGGTCATTTACAGCTGTCTTATCAACTAATTTTCTACGCTTATCACACATTTCCCATAATTGCATGTTGTCCTTAGATTGTTGCTTGTATTTTTTTATTTCAGCGTCTTTCTCCCCCTGTAATTTTCTTGCCGCTTTTCTGTCATTTACAGCCGTCTTATCCACAAATTTTCTACGCTTATCACACATTTCCCATAATTGCAGGTTGTCCTTAGATTTTTGCTTGTATTTCTTTATTTCCGCGTCTTTCTTATCAGATAACTGTTTTAACAATAATGCTGCCTTCTTCTTATCCTTTTGTGATTCAAATGATCCACCCCGAATTCTTCTAGTTTTTCTTTTTGAACGCATTTATATTTATATTAGATATTATTTTCCAAAAAACTTTAAACTCATTGAATGTTCCAGAGTATTCTTTTCATTTCTAAGCGGTCGATCACGTTTTAATACTACGTTACTATTTATACTAAAATTATCGTTCTTTATATTATTTCCGGTATTACATACCAACAGTTGTTCATTATGTTCCTCAATATTATGTAAAATCGGGATAATAGGTGGTAAATATACCCGCGCTATCTTATTTTCATTTGTTAATTGCCTAAATTCATCAATTGTATATTTTCCATTAAACATTTTCAAGGATATTCTTGGTGGTGCTGATTTTATAATAACATTATTATTGTATATTTTCCTGGATATATCATTTATCATGGAAAATATTTCCCATTTTCTATCATCTGTTGTAGATATATCATCAAAACAATACGCCGTACAACACTCTGGAGAACAAAAATTCCCATATGTTTTATAAACTTTATTTGTATATATGTAGGGCATTCCCCAATTTTGTGTATAAAAACCATGACAACACCACATACACATTTTATTCGTAACATTAGGTTCTTCTATATTATCTAGGTGTAATTCATCACCACCCACTTGATATGGTTTGGGATCATCTTTTTCATCAATTATAATACTCTTCTCTATCTTCTTCGGTATATGTAAAATAAAATTATCATCTTTTTTTACTTCTGGATTCTGTTTAGATGCATCATATATCTCTTTAGGTTTTCTACCCCTTTTCTTCTTAACTTTTTTATCCGTATTATCTTCAGGAGGTTTAATTGCATTCTTTCTGGGTCTTCCCCTCTTTCTAGGTATATTGTCTGTCATAATACTCTTGTATATATAATCCCCTTTATATATATTATAAAAATTGAATTCATATACGAAAGAATATAGTATAATATGTCCACCATCTACGATCAGGTTCATGGATACATTGATATATCCGAATTTCAAAATATAATTGATACTCCCGAATTTCAACGTCTCCGCAATATTAAGCAACTCGGTGCCTGTAATTATGTATTTCCTAGCGCTACGGGCACCCGATTTGAACATTCTATTGGTGTTTATTATCTTACAGACCGCATTATTAATGCCATTGTGAAAAATACACCACACCTTACTCATTCTGTAATAAGTAAAGATAAGTATCGTCTCATTCGACTAGCATCCCTTATTCACGATTTGGGACACGGACCGTTCAGTCATCTATGGGACGACCTCTGTGTAAAAAATGGCAATCACGAGGATCACGAATTCCGAGGCATTGAAATATTTAAATGGATGAATGCTAAATATAGTCTCCGATACACGCATGATGATATAGAATTCTTAAGCGAACTTGTCAACCCGGATATTATGAAACACCCACACAAACATCATGACTGCTGGATGTATCAAATAGTGGCAAACAAAGAGTCTGGACTAGACACCGATAAAATGGACTATCTCATTCGTGACAGCCGTGTTGTTGGATTGGATATTAATAAAGAGGATATCTATCGTGTTATAGATTCGGCTACAATCATTGACAATGTTATCTGTTTTCCTAGGAAAAAATTCTATTCTAGAACTATCTTCCATCTCTTTGAAACCAGATTTAAACTTCATAACGCACTCTATCAACATCCCACCGTTCGTGGCATTGAACTTCAAATTATGGATGCTCTTAATATGAACGACTCAGTATTAGACATTCTTAAACCTGGAAATTTCCAGAATGTTATAGAAGCATTCTGTTCAATTGACGACTCTATCATTGAAAAAATTCAATATATGAAAAAACCTGGGCACAAACTTATAACTTCACTTAAAAGTCGGGAATTGTATTCGCTAAAAGGTAATTATAACGTTGCCGACAGCGAAATAGAAGTCCCTGAAGGGTGGATTCTGGATGCAGTCAAAATGTCATATAATTCAGAAGGAACTAACCCCATGAAAAAAGTTCTATTCTATAGAGAAGAGGGTCTCACTAGTTGTGCAAACCCCGAATC
>Ga0307995_1002224_pt1 | contig 11418 bp, 12 predicted proteins | sample EllFjometagen262_FD_203132 | JGI IMG/M metagenome (GOLD analysis project Ga0307995, IMG submission 203132) | Marine microbial communities from Ellis Fjord, Antarctic Ocean - #262 | ecosystem: Environmental > Aquatic > Marine > Unclassified | place: Southern Ocean | collected 2014-11-02
TGTTCTCTTTTTTAAGTTTTTCTTCCACCATTATTTCTTCAACAATTACATTATTTTCATCTGCATATTCATTGATTATTTCTAAAATCTCAACTCCATATTTTTCAACTCTAATTTTTCCCATTCCGTGAATGGTTTTTAATTGCTTTTTATTTAAAGGCAAAACATCACACATTTCATATAAGGTATGTTGTGTGAAAACCTGAAAATGTGGAATGTCCTCTGAACTTGAAACTACATCTCTAAGATTTCGAAGCATTTCAAATAATTTAGGATGTTCCGTTTCAGCTTTAAATTCTTTGACCTTTTTTGGTTGAGCAATGTTTAACAAAACAGCTTCGGTTCTTAATTTTAAGTATTTTTTAATTGTAAAAGAACCGTTTAACCCATACAAACAAAACAGTTTTATTTTGATGTATTCTTCTATGGTATTTAAATTTTTATCGAAATCTTTTTGAAGCGCTTTATCTTCGGTAGAAAAAGTTAGCGCTTCAAAAGGAGCTTTAATTTTATCTTTAGTATGGTTTATAAAGTAGGTAATGGCTTTATGAATTCTTTCCAAAACAACTGTTTTATTTTCAGGTAAAATAACATCTTCACATAATTTTTTTAATTGATTATTAAAACTATTAGCGATCATCAAAATCGGTTGTACTCCAACTTCTTTTATTTCAGTTAATGGATTGATAATAGTTCCTTGAAAACTATTTTTATTGCGGTTATAGATTTCAATTAATCTATTTATAGGAAACATGAATTGATAATAATTCATTAATTCTGCAACCATGTTTAATTGAAATACTTTTTGTGAATCATTTAAATCGAACTGATTTGGTGGGTTTTCAGCAACATTATTATTAAATGAAGTAACTCGGGAATCTGTGATGATACTCTCTGTAGCTATTTTGTTTTTTAACACAATACCTTCTAAAGTCCTACAACGACTTAATGCTACATAAGTCTGGCCGTGAGCAAAAGCAGCATTGGCATCGATAATAGCTTTATCAAAAGTTAATCCCTGACTTTTATGAATAGTAATTGCCCAAGCTAAACGTAATGGCATTTGCGAAAAAGAGCCAATGGAGTTTTCTGAAATTTCTTTGGTTTCAGGATGTAGCGTATAATTTACATTTTCCCAGGTTTCTGGAGTCACGAGAATATCTTCTAAGTCACCTTTACAAAAAACTTGTATCTCTTTTTTATCCAGCGCTATTATTGTTCCTATTTTCCCATTATAATATCGCTTTTCAGGATTGCTATCATTTTTAATAAACATCACCTGAGCTCCTTTTTTTAAGATTAACTTTTCGTGAGTTGGATAGGAAGATTCTTGGAACTTACCTTGTATAAAGGCTTTATAACTTTGAGACTTACCTTTTAATTTTTCAAGTTCTTTATCATTAAGAACATTAGCCCTTCCATTATGGGTTGTTAAAGTAATGTATCCTTCGTCTTGCTTTGGAGTGAAATCTGGTAAGTATCTTTTATTTAATTCAGTAATCGAATCATCTGAAAGATTGTTATTTCTTATCTCGTTTAATATTTTAATAAAACGCTGATTATCCTGTCGGTAAATATGTTTCAATTCAATATTTACGGTAGCACTTTCAATAAAAGCTTTACTACTAAAAAAATACGGTGTGTTATAGTAGGGTTTTAAGAGTTCCCATTCGTTATTTTTAACAACAGGTGCCAATTGCTGTAAATCACCAATCATTAAAACCTGAAGACCTCCAAACACTTTAGTACGATCTCGGTAACGACGTAAAACTTGATCGATTCCATCTAACAAATCTGCACGAACCATACTTATTTCATCAATTATTAATACATCTAATGATTTAATAATATTGATTTTTATCTTACTGAATTTATGCTGAAATGAAGATTCTTTTTTCTGAAAGGAAGATCCCTCCGGTAAAATAGGACCAAAAGGCATTTGAAAAAAAGAATGAATGGTAACTCCTTTTGCATTAATTGCTGCAACACCAGTAGGTGCTACTACAATTAATCTTTTTAAGGAATTAGATTTTAACGAATGTAAAAAGGTGGTTTTTCCAGTACCTGCTTTTCCTGTTAAAAAAATAGAACGATCTGTTTTTTCAACAAAATCCCAAGCTAAGTCTAATTCTGGATTTTTAGGCATTTCATTTTTTAAAAAGGAAAATGGTATTTCTAGTATTCAAAGATAGAAAATCCAAAAGCTAAAAAATAATTCTTAAATATTAAAATTTAGCGTCTTTTCGTAACTGCGCCATTTTAATAGCGACTATTGCAGCTTCAACTCCTTTATTGCCATGAATTCCTCCACTACGGTCAATTGCTTGTTGTAGTGTTCTATCAGTTAAAACACAAAACATTACTGGAATATCACTTTGCAAATTTAATTGCATAATACCGTTAGTAGTAGCTTCACATACGTAATCAAAGTGTTTGGTTTCGCCCTCTATAACACTTCCAATTGCAATAATAGCATCAAGCATTTCATAGCTTTCTTGCATTTTCTTACAACCATAAACCAATTCGAAACTTCCTGGCACATTCCATCGAATGATATTTTCTTTAATACCTCCACAATCTATAATTGCATCAAAAGCGCCTTGAAACATACCTTCTGTTATCTTAGGATTCCACTCAGAAACAATAATCCCAAACCGAAAATTCTTCGCGTTTGGGATTGTTGTTTTATCGTAAACTGATAAGTTATTATTTTCAGTAGCCATATTTATTACTTCATTGCTTCTGCTTTTCCTTGATATAAGATAGCTTTTTCAGCTTCTGGAGATTTAGGATATTTTTCAATAATTGCATTAAATTGTTTTAATGCTAAGTCTTCCTTTCCTAAAGTAGTTGCCGTAATCCCTGCTTTTAATAAAAAACGAGGCGCTGTTAATTCACTAGCGCTCATTGAAGCAGCTCTTACATAGTATTTTAAAGCCTCTTCTGGCTGTTCTAATTGTGCAAATGCATCACCTATTGCTCCTTTTGCAATTGGAGCAACATTAGTATCATTAGCATTAAATTTGTCTAAATACTGAATTGCTTCTTGGTATTTATTAGTATTTAAATAAGCAATACCTGCATAATACGTTGCTAAATTAGCAGCATTTGTACCACCATAATTATCTATAATATCTACAAATCCAAATTTACCATTAGCTCCATTTAAGGATAAATTAAAAAGCGAATCCTTTTTAGAAGCAATTAATGCTGCTTCAAAGTAAAATTGTGCTTGAAACATTTCGTTCATTGCTTCAGACTCTTTAGGTTCTTGGATCAATTTTTGATATCCTAAATATCCTAAAACACTTATTGCAACAACTCCAACAAGTATTAAAATTGCCTTTTGATTTTTTTCTACCCAAGCTTCGGTTCTTGAAGCTCCTTCATCTAGGGTGCTAAATACTTCTGCCGTAGTACTTTCTTGTTCTATCTGAGAAATCTTCTCGGCTTGATTTTTAGGTTTATCCCCTCTTTTCTTATATGTTGCCATAATCTAACTTTGTTATTGTGCAAAAATATAATTTTTATTACATAATAAAAGCACAACTTTTTATTATTTTTCAATAATTTGCAATCGATTAAAAATACTGCCTTTTTAATTAATAAATTAATACTAAAAAACCTATAAACAGCTATAAAATATGACTTTAGAAAACCTATCGCTTCTTAATTACAAAAACTTTGAAACGGTTTCTTTTCAGTTCGATTCTAAGATTAACTGTTTAGTTGGTAATAATGGGGTTGGCAAAACGAATGTTTTAGATGCAATTTATCACCTTTCCTTCGGAAAAAGTTACTTTAATCCTTTAACGATTCAAAATATCAAACATGGAGAAGCTTTTTTTGTCGTTGAAGGTAATTACACAAAAAAAAATAGAGAAGAAAAAATTATTATTAGCGCTAAAAGAGGGCAGAAAAAAGTAATCAAACGCAATGGAAAATTGTACGCCAAATTTAGTGAACATATAGGTTTTTTACCCTTAGTTATCATATCTCCTAGTGATAGGAATTTAATTATTGAAGGCAGTGAGACTCGAAGAAAATTTATTAATGGTGTCATCTCTCAAGGTGATTCTAATTACCTTCAAACCTTATTAAATTACAATAAGGTTTTAACACAGCGAAATTCACTTTTAAAATACTTTGCAATCAATAATACGCACAATCAAGAAACACTAGACATCTATAATTTACAATTGCATGATTTAGGGACTACAATTTTTGAAAAGCGTAAAGAGTTTTTGGAAGAATTTATGCCTATTTTCTTAAAAAGATACCAATCTATTAGTAATTCAAAGGAGTCGGTTAAACTTTCATATAAAAGTCAATTAAATGAAAATGAGTTATTGGTTTTATTAGAAAAAAATGCTGAAAAAGATAAAATTGCACAATACAGTAATTATGGTATTCATAAAGATGATCTTAATTTTGAAATTGAAGAATATCCTATTAAAAAATTTGGATCACAGGGACAGCAAAAATCCTATTTAATAGCTTTAAAACTGGCACAGTTTGATTTTATAAAAGCGCAAAACAAAGTAAATCCAATATTATTAATGGATGATATTTTTGATAAATTGGATGAACAGCGGGTAGCGCAAATAATATCTTTGGTTAAAAATGAAGATTTTGGACAGTTATTTATTAGCGATACTCATGCAGATAGAACAGAAAATGTAATTAAAAAAATACATCAATCTTATAAAATGTTTAAATTATAAAATGGCAAAAAGAAAAGGCAGAATAGGTGATAATGGCACTATGGGTGATGCCTTAAAAGGATTTATAGATGCTAATAGATTGCAAAAAGGCTTGGATAAGGTATCTATTGAAGAAGCTTGGCATTCGGTAATGGGAAAAGCTATTTCTAAATACACCACCGCTATTAAATTAGACCAAAAGACACTATATATACAATTAAGTTCTTCTGTTTTAAGAGAAGAGTTAAGTTATGGGAAATCAAAAATCATAACTATGATTAATGAAGAAATGGGAAAACAAATAATTACAAAGCTGGTACTTCGATAAAGAACAATTAAAAGTGAATTATAGATTTTCACTTGGTAAGCTACAATCTAAAAGATAAAAAAAAATGCCTTCAAAAATTGAAGGCATTTTTTTGTCATTTATACGTATTAAAACATTTCTCTGCCTGAAAAATGAAAAGCACCCTCAATTGCTGCGTTTTCATCACTGTCACTTCCGTGAACAGCATTTTCACCTATAGAGGCTGCATATAATTTTCTAATAGTACCTTCTGCAGCATCTGCAGGATTTGTAGCACCAATTAATGTACGAAAATCTTCCATGGCGTTGTTTTTTTCAAGAATCGCAGCAACAATAGGACCACGAGTCATATATTCTACTAACTCGCCATAAAATGGACGCTCACTATGCACAGCATAAAAAGCCTTTGCATCGTCTGAAGTCATTTGTGTAAGTTTCATCGCAACAATTCTAAACCCTGAAGCTGTAATTTTTTCAAGTATAGCACCAATATGTCCTTTTTCAACACTATCTGGCTTTAACATAGTAAACGTTCTGTCTGTTCTCATTTTTTTATATTTTTTTTGCAAAAATATGGAAATTGAAGATAATTACAACACAAACATTAACAAATAGTTTAACAAGTTTTTATCTCAATAAATTCTAAATTAATGGTACATTTACTATATATTAAAACATACATTATGTCTAAGGAATCAAAATTTTTAACTGGAATAATTATAGGAGCAATAGTTGGTGTGGCTACAGGAATACTATTAGCAACAGAATCTGGAGAAAAAACTAGAAAAAAAATAGTCGGTAAAACTTCAGAACTAAAAGAAGATTTAGAAGCCAAGCTTAACGATGTTTCTGAAAAAATTAAAAACATCGAAAATAAAGATTTAAGTAGTTTAAAAGATAAATTTTTTGATATTAAAGAAAAAAATAAAGATCAGTATGCTAATATAGTAGACAAAGCAGAAACTATTGAAAAAGACATTGTATCAAAATATAAGGACATTAAAAAAGAAGCTAAAGAAAAATTAGGAAGCACTAAAAACGTATAAATCTTTATGATTGATTCAGTAAAAAAATACATTGAGAATAGAATACAACTTTTAAAACTTGAATTAATAAGTGTTTTAGCAAATGTATCTGCAAACCTTATAAATTCATTATTGATATCATTATTTCTTGTTATCATATTTACCATGTTTAGCTTTTCAATAGCCTATTTTATTGGACATTATTTCGATAACACTGCAATAGGATTTGCTGCAGTTGGTGGAATAGCTATTGTTGTATTTTTAATTTATATGAGGTTTATAAAGAAAAACATTGAAAACAAAGTAAAGAATGCTATTGTAAAAGCAGCTTTAAAAGCTGAGAAAGAAAAAAATGATTAATAAAACAAGTGATATAAAGTCTTATAAAGATTTACAGGCAGCAAAGATTAACCTAAGAATTTCGATTCAAGAACAGGAACAATCTTTTAGAAATAATCCAGTTGTAAAAATTGCAGATTCTATTAAAAACAAAGAATCTGCAAAAAGTATACTTTTTGAAAACCTTCCAGAAATTAAATTTGAAACTGGAGAACAATTTATAAGCTCTTTTCTTCTTGGTAATAAAGTAACTCGCAACTATTTTACTGGATACCTGGTAGCTAAAGAAATGATCCCCTATATTTTTGAAAAAATAAAAGGCATCATAAGTTCCAAGGAATAAAATAATTTAATCAAAATAGCCTTAATACTTTTCTAAAACAATTCAATATTAGTGAGTAAATACTAATAAATTGTATATTTGCAGTCTATGAATTCGGAAGACATTTCAATAACAAATAAGCTATTAAGTACCGCTAAAAAAATCGTTGTGGTAGGTCATAAAAACCCCGATGGTGATGCTGTGGGCTCTAGTTTAGGACTGTGCAATTTTCTAAAACAAAAAGGACATCATGTACAGGTAGTGATGCCTAATGACTTTCCTGATTTTTTAAAATGGATTCCTGAAGCTTCTTCCATTATCAATTATGAACAAAATTTTGAGGAAACAAAAACTGCTATTCAAAAAGCAGAAATCATATTTACATTAGATTTTAATGCACTTGATCGTACTGGAGGTTTAGCAACCGAATTAGAACAAGCAGCTGCCGATTTTATATTAATAGATCATCACCAACAACCCGATGATTACGCACTAGTAACCTATAGTGATGTTGCAATGTGTTCTACGTCCGAAATGGTTTTTCATTTTATGGAAAAGCTAGAAGGTATTCAATTATTAAATAAAAAAATTGCCACACAATTATATGTGGGAATTATGACCGATACAGGCTCATTTCGTTTCCAAGCTACTACTGCTACTACGCATAGAGTAATTGCAGATTTAATGGAAGCAGGAGCTGAAAATGCTAGCATTCATCAAAATGTATATGACACTAATAGTCCAGATCGACTTAAATTATTAGGTGTTGCCTTAAATAATATGGTGATGCTTCCTGAATTTCGCACTGCATATATTACAATATCACAAGACGAATTAAACGATAATAATTTTAAAAAAGGAGATACCGAAGGGTTTGTTAATTATGCTTTATCAATGTCTGGTGTTGTTTTTGCTATCATATTTATTGAAAATAAAAAAGAGGATATTGTAAAAATATCTTTAAGAAGCAAAGGTGATTTTTCAGTTAATGAATTTTCAAGAAATCATTATAATGGCGGAGGTCATACCAATGCCGCTGGCGGTAGGAGTTTAAAAAAATTATCAGAAACTATTGAAGATTTTATCAGTATATTACCGCGCTATAAAAAAGAATTAAATGAGTCATAATGTATGTATTGCTTTAAGCATTCTGTTTACTATACTCTCCTGTAAAAATCCAGAGGCAAGAAGACCAATTCAAAATAATTCTGGATCTTTTATGTCAAATTCCATAGAAAGGAATAAATCAATTTTTGAAAAAGAAAAATTACAAATAATTCAACTATTAGATTCAAATAAAAACCAACCTTACCATTCTTCAGAAAGTGGTTTTTGGTATTATTACAATATAAAAGACACCATACAAACTAAAAGACCAAAGTTTGGAGATCATGTTACCTTTAGTTATGATATTAAAAGGTTAAATGGAACTGCGGTCCTTTCAAAAAAGGAAATTGGCATACAAAATTGTAGTATAGATAAAACAAATCAAGAATTAATTTCCGGAATACGAGATGGGCTTAAATTAATGAAACAAGGAGAAACCATTACTTTTCTATTTCCTTCCTTCAAAGCTTTTGGCTATTACGGAATCGACAATAAACTAGGAACTAATATTCCTGTTCAATGCACAGTAACTTTAAATCAAATAAATCAAACAAATGAAAACTACTAGAATTATGAAAAAAGGAGCATTTTTAATATTAATACTTACTTTAAGCTTCGCATCTTGCCAAGAAAGCAAATACCCAGATTTAGAAGATGGGGTTTATGCAGAATTTAATACCACCAAAGGAGTATTCGTAGCAAAATTACATAATGAAGAAACCCCTCTTACCGTTGCTAATTTTGTAGAATTAGCAGAAGGAAAAAATGAGTTGGTAGATTCAGTATACAAAGGAAAAAAATATTACGACGGATTAATTTTTCACAGAATTATAAAAGACTTTATGATTCAAGGTGGCGATCCATTAGGTACTGGCTCTGGCAACCCAGGATACATGTTCCCTGATGAATTTTCAGATAGTTTAACGCACAGTAAAAAAGGAATACTTTCTATGGCCAATTCTGGACCAGGAACTAATGGAAGCCAATTTTTTATTACCTTAAAAGAGACTCCTTGGTTAGATGGTAAGCACTCTGTTTTTGGAGAAATTGTAATCGGTCAAGATATCGTCGATTCTTTAGGAGTTGTTGAAACTTCAAAACCTGGAGACAAGCCAGTTGATCCTGTTCTTATTAAGGAACTTAAAATTATTAGAGTAGGTAATGTAGCGTTATTATCTTTTAACGAAGCAATGGCTGCTGCCGAAGATAAAGTAAAAGAAGAACAAGCTACTACCCTAGCTATTGCTGCTGCAACTGCTGAAGTTTTAGCTAGTGATCTTGAAAAAGGAGAAGAAATGCCTTCTGGAATTAAAGTATATTTTAATAAAAAAGGATCTGGTGTAAAACCAGCTCAAGGTTCTAAAATTAAAATGAACTATGCTGGATATTTAACAAACGGTACTTTATTCGATTCTAACATAGAAGAAATTGCTAAAAAATATAATGTTTGGGATCACAGAAGAGCTGATGCTGGTGGATATGCTCCAACTGAAACTGATTACAGTAAAGATGCTCAATTAATCCCAGGCTTTAGAGAAGGATTATTAATGATGGATGTAGGTGATAAAATTACTTTATTTATTCCAGCTCATTTAGCATATGGCGATAGAGGAATTCCTAATTTAATTCCTCCAGGAAGCGATTTAATTTTCAACTTAGAAATCGTAGAGATTGTAAAATAAACAATACTAATTTATATAAAAAAGAGGCTTCCATGAAGCCTCTTTTTTTATGGCTGATATTTAAATTTAAAATTAGATTGAGCCTATCAAGACTAATGTTAATCTACAATCAAATGGCTATGGCACTAATAACTTCTTTTACTTATTCTATTGCCTGATATAGCCTTTTGGCAGGAACATTTAAAACGTGAGATGTCCGTAGCTTTTGTGCTCGGTTGGTACGCTTATTGCGTTCCTGATACTGGTGTAAAATTTGTAAATTAAATTGATTCGAGAACTATTAAAAACAAAATTAGGAGCTTGAAAGTTTTTTTTAGTTACTTAACAGGGATTTCTTTTAAAATTTCTATTATAAATTTCCAAAACTTTTGGGTAGAAGAAATACAAGCTCTTTCATCTGGAGAATGCGCTCCTTTTATCGTAGGTCCAAAAGAAATCATATCCATCTCAGGGTAATTGGTTCCTAAGATACCACATTCCAATCCTGCATGACAAGCAGCAACATTGGCTTTTTCGCCGTTCATTTTTTCATATAAAGCATCTAAAACTTTTAAAATAGCAGAATCCATATTGGGAGCCCAACCTGGATAATCTCCAGATAAACTAACGGTAAACCCTGCCAGTTCAAATACTGCGGTTAAAGTATTTACCATATTATCTTTAGAAGAATCTACCGACGAACGGGTAAGACATTCTATGCTAATAACACCATCATTCACCTTTATTTTGGCAATATTATTAGAGGTTTCTACTAAATCTTCAATAGCAGGACTCATTCTAAAAACACCATTATGAGCAGCATAGACAGCTTTAAAAAACTGATTTTGATCTTCAGTACTCAATACCGTTTCTGGTATTGCTACTTTTTCAGCACTAATAGTGATATCGGACTCTAAGTGATGAAATTCATTTTTTATTTCATTTTTCATTTTTTCAAAACCCGCAAGAAAATCAATCTCGTTATTAATAGCAACTACCACAAGAGCATTGCTTTCTCTTGGAATTGCATTACGTAAACTTCCGCCTAATAAGGAGGATAATGAACAATTATCATTCACTTCAAATAAAATACGGTTCATCATTTTATTAGCATTCCCTAATCCTAATTGAATTTCCATACCACTATGTCCACCTTGTAGTCCTTTAATTGTGATTTTATATGCATTGGCATCGGTAGAACTTGGGATTGGGAGGTATTTTTTAGATGCAGTAACATCGACTCCACCAGCACAACCCACTCCTATTTCATCATCTTCTTCGGTATCTAAATTTAATAAGATTTCTCCTTGTAATATTCCGCCTTTTAAGCCTATAGCACCCGTCATTCCAGTTTCTTCGTCAATGGTAAACAAGGCATCAATTGCTGGATGTGCAATAGTGTCGCTTTCTAAAATTGCCATAATTGTTGCTACTCCCAACCCGTTATCGGCTCCTAAAGTGGTTCCATTTGCACGAACCCAATCGCCTTCCACGTACATCTCGATTCCTTGTGTTCCGAAATCAAAATCAGTTTCATTATTTTTTTGATGTACCATATCTATATGAGACTGTAACACAATTCCCTTACGGTTTTCCATTCCGGATGTTGCAGGCTTTCGAATAATTACATTTCGAACGTCATCTTCAAAAGTTTCTAAACCTAAATTCTTTCCGAAATCCTTCATAAACTCAATTACTTGCTCTTCCTTTTTAGAAGCACGAGGCACTGCGTTTAAATCTGCAAAATTATTCCAAAGTTTATTTGGTTCTAAATTTCTAATAGCTTCATTCATTGTATAAGGTTTGTTTAAAAAATTCACACAAAACTACAATTTACTTCCACGAGTAAAAATTATAAAAAGAATTATTTGTAAGTTTGATTTATGCAAAAAAAGACAAAACTAATTTTAGTAGTCCTACTCCCTATTCAAATTTTAGTTTTACAACTTTTAAA
>Ga0307995_1002225_pt1 | contig 11413 bp, 11 predicted proteins | sample EllFjometagen262_FD_203132 | JGI IMG/M metagenome (GOLD analysis project Ga0307995, IMG submission 203132) | Marine microbial communities from Ellis Fjord, Antarctic Ocean - #262 | ecosystem: Environmental > Aquatic > Marine > Unclassified | place: Southern Ocean | collected 2014-11-02
ATCATTCCTTTGCCAAATTTGGCATCGCGAATTTCCTGAGACAAAGCACCTTGAAAAACAAAAAGCAAAATAATTGATACGTAATTTTTCATTTGGTAAAACTAAATCAATCCACACTATGCAATGTCACTAAATGAATAACGTAATGTTATTATTTTAAAAAGATTAAGAACCGCACATTAGACAATCATCATCTTCACTTTCTTTAGCTTGAGACAACATTTGCTTAAGTTCTTGAGGAGTCAAAGGTTCTACGGGAACACTAGCTTCTTTGGGAGCAATGGCTGATGCAACAGAAATTACAGGAGAGTCTGCCTCAACCAATTGTACTTTTTTATTGGTTTTTTTGTTGTCCAAAGTAAACTTAATAGCATCTACTGCAGACTTAGTTCTCAAATAATACATTCCTGTTTTTAAACCTGATTTCCAGCCATAGAAATGCATAGAAGTTAACTTGGCCATCGTAGCTCCTTCCATAAAGATGTTTAATGATTGAGATTGGTCAATAAAATAGCCCCGCTGACGAGACATATCTATGATATCTTTCATACTCATTTCCCATACCGTTCGATACAATTCTTTTAAATCTTTTGGTATAACATCAATACTTTGTACTGAACCGTTATTACGCATTAACTCCTCTTTTAAATCTTCATTCCAAAGGCTCCGTTCTACTAGGTCTTCCAGCAGATGCTTATTAACTACAATAAATTCTCCTGAAAGCACACGACGGGTATAAATGTTTGAAGTATAAGGTTCGAAACACTCATTGTTCCCTAAAATTTGAGAAGTACTTGCTGTTGGCATAGGTGCCACTAAAAGTGAATTACGCACACCTTGTTTCTTAATAGTTTTACGCAAAGCGGCCCAGTCCCAACGTCCACTCAACTCCTCGTCATTCACGCCCCATAGATTATGTTGAAATTTACCTTTTGAAATAGGAGAGCCTTTGTAGGTTTGATAAGGACCGTCTTTTTTTGCTTCTTCAGAAGATGCAGTTACTGCTGCATAGTAAAGAGTTTCAAAAATATCTTGGTTAAGTTGTTTTGCTTCATCAGAAGTGAAAGGCATACGAAGCATAATAAAAGTATCTGCTAAACCTTGAACTCCTAATCCTATTGGACGATGCCTAAGATTGGAGTTTTCAGCTTCTTTTACAGGGTAATAATTCCTGTCAATTACACGATTTAAATTCTTAGTGACCCGAACGGTAACATCAAATAGTGCTTGATGATCAAAAGCTTTATCTTTAACAAACATGGGCAAAGCAATAGAAGCCAAGTTACAAACTGCTACCTCATCTGGAGAAGTGTATTCCATGATTTCGGTACATAAATTTGATGAACGAATTGTTCCTAGATTTTTTTGATTGGATTTGCGGTTTGCCGCATCCTTGTATAACATATAAGGAGTTCCAGTTTCAATTTGAGACTCTAATATTTTTTCCCAAAGTTCGCGAGCTTTAATTGTTTTACGTCCACGACCTTCTGACTCATATTTTAAATACAGAGTCTCGAATTCGTCTCCATGGACATTAAATAAATCAGGACATTCGTTAGGACACATTAATGTCCATTCTATATCCTGTTCAACACGTTTCATGAATAAATCGGGTGTCCACATTGCATAAAATAAATCACGAGCCCGCATTTCTTCTTTACCATGATTCTTCTTAAGTTCCAAGAAGTCAAAAATATCTGCATGCCATGGCTCTACATAGATTGCAAATGATCCTTTTCGTTTTCCACCACCCTGATCTACATAGCGTGCAGTATCGTTAAATACTCGTAGCATGGGAACTATTCCATTTGAAGTTCCATTTGTCCCAGCAATGTAAGACCCTGTTGCACGCACATTGTGAATTGACAAACCTATACCCCCTGCTGATTGTGAGATTTTGGCTGTTTGTTTTAGTGTATCATAAATTCCATCGATGCTATCGTCTTTCATTGTCAACAAAAAACAAGAGGACATTTGTGGTTTTGGTGTTCCTGAATTAAATAGAGTAGGTGTTGCATGTGTAAAATAACGCTTAGACATCAGCTCGTATGTCTCTAGAGCTGATTCTATATCTTCCATATGAATTCCAATAGAGACTCGCATCAACATATGTTGCGGACGTTCAACAATTTGACCGTTTAGTTTTAAAAGATATGAGCGCTCTATGGTTTTAAATCCAAAAAAATCATACCCAAAATCACGATTATATATAATACTAGAGTCAAGCTTTTCTGCATTCTTCTTAATGATTTCATAAACTTCATCTGAAAGTAAAGGAGCTTTTTTTTTAGTTCTAGGATTGACATATTTATAGAGGTCTTCCATCGTTTCTGAGAATGATTTTTTAGTATTCTTATGTAAATTAGATACAGAGATACGAGCTGCAAGTTTTGCATAATCAGGATGAGTTGTAGTCATCGTAGCAGCAATTTCTGCAGCTAAATTATCTAACTCAGAGGTAGTCACACCATCATATAGCCCTTCAATAACCCTCATCGCTACTCGAACTGAATCTACAAGTGGATTTAAACCATAATTCAGCTTACGAATTCTGGCAGTTATTTTATCGAACATGATGAGTTCTTTGCGGCCATCTCTTTTCATTACAAACATAGAATACTCTTTTAACTAATTTAATTATTTTTAAGAAAGGAAAAATGAATTTTATCCTACTTCCGACTAAAAATCAGCATCAAAGCTGATCTTGGTCTCCTTATCTTCGGCATTGAGAACTCCAGCCTTTTGATATTCACCAACTCGCTTTTCAAAGAAATTTGTTTTTCCTTGGAGAGAGATCATATCCATAAAATCAAAAGGGTTAGTAACATTGAATTCTTTTTCTAAACCAAATTCCACCATTAAACGGTCTGTCACAAATTCTAGATATTGTATCATTAGTTTTGCATTCATCCCAATCAAACTTATCGGCAGAGACTCCGTAATGAATTCACGTTCAATTCTAAGTGCATCCAATAAAATTTCTTTTATACGAGCATCAGGGACTTTATTTACTATGTGATGATTATGCAGATGCACTGCGAAGTCACAATGTACACCTTCGTCTCTTGAAATCAATTCGTTTGAAAAAGTTAATCCTGGCATTAATCCTCTTTTTTTCAACCAATAAATTGAACAGAATGATCCTGAAAAGAAGATCCCTTCAACTGCAGCAAAAGCAATGAGTCTTTCTGCAAACGAATCCGAATCAATCCATTTTAATGCCCAATCTGCTTTCTTTTTAATCGCTGGAAAAACTTCAATGGCTTTAAAAAGTTGATCTTTTTCATCATCATTCTTTACATAAGTATCAATCAACAAAGAGTAAGTTTCTGAATGAATGTTTTCCATCATAATCTGAAAACCATAGAAAAATTTTGCCTCAGTATATTGAACTTCGTTTACAAAGTTCTCAGCAAGATTTTCATTAACAATTCCATCAGAGGCAGCAAAAAAAGCAAGAATATGTTTGATGAAATATTTCTCATCGTCTGTAAGTTTGGTATTCCAATCAGTTAAATCTTGATGTAGATCAATCTCCTCTGCAGTCCAAAAACTAGCCTCCATCTTCTTATACCATTCCCATATATCATGATGCTTTATTGGAAATATTACAAAACGATTTTCGTTTTCTTCGAGAATAGGTTCTACTGCTGCCATTTTTGAGTTTTTTTAGAGTTTGATTACAATGATTGATTTATATTTTACAAAGATTCTAAATTGAGGGCAGAATTGAAAGAGTAACTTTTCCACAATGAGGGTTAGTTTTTAACAAAATGGACGTTTTTCATATTTTTTCTCTTAAAAAGAGAAAAAACTACTGTGCTGTACTACAGTTAATTACCCGATAAAATCGTTGACAAGTACTAAAAACATTGAGAAGTCCTAAAGCAACTTTTTTACATATTGCTCGAGAGCGTCATACCACTCTTGTCCAAATTTTCGAATTAAGGCTATTTTGACAAATTTATAAACAGGAATTTTTAACGATTTTCCAAAACTACAAGCATCAGAACAAATCGACCAACTATGGTAATTAACCGCGATCATTTCATCATAGTGTTGTACCCTAACCGGATATAAATGACAGGAAATAGGTTTTTGAAAATCAATTGCTCCTTTGTTATGTGCTTTCTCGATACCACAGGAAGCAACACCCTCTTCAGAAAAAACGGTATAGGCACATTCTGCCCCTTTCACCAAGGGTGTTTCAAAATCCCCATCGTAGCCTTTGACGAAAACTCCTTGGCTCTCAATTGCAGAAATTCCTTTTGGATTTAAAAAGGGTTTTATCTTAGAATAATTTTGTTCTAAAAAAGTAACCTCATCTTTTTCCAGAGGTGCGCCCGCCTCACCAGAAATACAGCATTCTCCTTTACACTTCGAAATATTACAAACAAAATCTTCTGAGATAAGATCCTCAGAAATAAGTGTGTTTTCTATAGAAACCATGAACGCTGTTTTTTATGTAAAATTAATCATTTAAAAGCGTTTCATTCAAAGATTGAAACTACATTTGTGAAAAATTTCAAGCTATGTTTAATGGTAAAGAAATCTTAACCGCTAGTCTTATCCTTTTTGCCGTTATCGACATTGTTGGCAATATCCCTGTCATTATATCTCTTCGTGAAAAAGTAGGGCATATTCAATCTGAAAAAGCTTCAATCATTGCAGCGATTATAATGATTGGTTTTTTATTTTTAGGTGAAGAGATTTTAAAATTAATTGGGATTGATGTTAATTCCTTTGCAGTCGCAGGTTCATTGGTTATTCTTTTTTTAGCTTTAGAAATGATCTTAGGAATAACTCTTTATAGGGATAATGCCCCGGCAACCGCTTCAATCGTTCCCCTAGCTTTTCCTCTGATTGCTGGAGCAGGAACAATGACCTCAATACTTTCACTTCGTGCTGAATTTCATGTAGTCAATATTATAATTGCCATATTAATCAATATCATATTTGTCTACATCGTCCTAAAATCTTCCAAATTGATTGGTCGTTTGTTAGGCAAATCAGGTATTAGTATAATCCGAAAAGTTTTTGGAGTTATTTTGTTAGCTATTGCGGTAAAACTTTTCACTTCAAATATTGGCCAACTTTTATAGAATAGTAATTTTACTATATGAAAATAGTTCTTCCCATTTTTATTATACTATCCTCAGGGATGTTCTTGTTTAATTTAATTCAAATAGATTGGAATAACCCCCTAGCTGGAGAAAGTAGTGTTGCTGTAATCGGTGTAATGGCATCAGCCAGTGCTTTTTTACTTCTCCTTATCCTGATGCTTTCCAAAAAGATTGCTGAAAAGATTAAAAAATAAATTAAAGTGATTCTATTTCTTCAAGAGCTTTTAAAATAAAGGGGTCTTTTTGATTGATGATTCGGCTAAACATGTTTTCACCGAAGAGTTGAATGGCTATATATGCCTTAATAGAATTCAAAACCTTTTCTTCATCACTAATCTCAAAGGGTATATTATTTTCTTTTGAAAAATTCTTAAAAGACTCTAAAAATTCTTTCTTGAAAGGCAAAGGTTCGTTAAAGAATTTTGGAGCATTATCAAAAGAATATATTTTGTTATTAGCATCCAGTTCTGAAAAAACAAATCGATTTACAAAATTTGAGCGTATAAAATAATTATCCCAGGCTTCCTTAGGAGTATCCTCGTTTGAAAGATATATATCTGGAGTAATTCCACCTCCTCCATAAACTGTTCTACCTTCGGGTGTGGTAAAAGCCAAACTGTCATTTAAAGGTATTTTGGCTTGATCTTTCATTTCTCCACTTATAAATCTTTGTTGCACTTCTGCATAATAGTCTTCTTTGGTAGTTGAGTCATATGGTCGCTGAATAGACCTACCGGTAGGAGTATAATAACGTGCAGTTGTCAAACGAACTTGATCACCATCTCCCAGGGGCATCTGTCTTTGCACAAGACCTTTTCCAAAAGTTCTAAGCCCTAAAATTAATCCACGGTCATTATCTTGAATTGCACCTGCAATTACCTCACTTGCAGAAGCTGAATCTTGATTTACAAGAATATATAAACTTCCCTCTTCAAATAAACCAGTTGAGGAAGCCACTGTTTTTTCTCTCATTCCTTTATTTCCTTCTACAATCACAATTGGTTTACCAGAGGATAAAAAATCATCTGCTATTTGTTTTGCTGGTAGAAGATATCCTCCTGGATTTCCTCTTAAATCAAGAATTAAATGTTTAAGATTTTGGTTCACTAATCCTTTTAAAGCAATACTAAATTCCTCATATGTCGTTTGAGAAAAGCGATTTATTTTTATGTATCCTGAAGCATCGTTGATCATATAAGATGATGAAATACTTGGCAAAGGAACAGGACCTCGCAGAATATTAAAAACATAAATCGAATCTGTTTTTTTTCGATAAACCTTAAGTTCAACTGGTATGTCAGAATTTCCTTTAAGCTTAGAAACTACTTCTTCACTTCGAATTCCTTTTTGGAAGAGAGTGTCTTTATCTGCTATTAAAATTCTATCTCCCGATTTTAAACCAGCTTTTTCACTCGGTCCACCCTCCAGAACTCGGACAACGGCAACACTATCTTTAACCATAAAAAAACTTACCCCAATCCCATGAAAATTTCCTCGCATACTTTCTGCAAGCTCTTGTTTTTGAGCTGCTGGAATATATACTGAATGCGGATCTAATTCATCTACAATATCTGCTATAAGAATGCTAACCAAACTGTCCGTATTAATTTTATCAACGTAATCTTCAGAAAGATATTCAATCAATCGATCTAATTTTTGAACACTAGAATACTTAGATTTATTATCTTTTATTTTACTTAAATCATTTGAACCAAATAAATATCCAATTGCTACTGAAAGCAAAACAATCAAAATAAGAAATAAAGAGTTTTTTTTCATTTTTTTACTTTTCAAAAGGAACATGAGCTAATTCTACCCCGGCTTTTTTTAAAAATCCTAATCCACTAATGTCTTTGTATGCCTTTGCATATACAACACGAATAATTCCTGATTGGTGAATTAACTTACTACATTCTTTACAAGGAGAAAGTGTTATGTATAAAGTTGCTTCTTTACATGATTGAGTTGAAGAAGCTACTTTTAAGATTGCATTTGCTTCTGCGTGCAATACATACCATTTAGTGAAATGCTCATCATCTTCACAAACATTTTCAAAACCAGAAGGAGTTCCATTATATCCATCGGAAATTATCATTCGATCTTTTACAATAAGAGCCCCGACTTTTTTTCTATCGCAATAGGAAAGTTTCCCCCAGGTTTCAGCCATTTTAAGATAGGCTCGGTCGTACTTTTCTTGTTTTTTTTCTAGCATTGGTGCCAAGATATTAAATTCGCTGTCAATGTTATTTTAAATTCGTTCAAAAATCATAGATAAAGACTTAGATAAAACCATCGCTCCAATTAAAAATTCCCAATTTCTTTTAGAGTGTTTAAATAAATTAATCACTAATATGGTGAGAACTAATGTCAAAAATACAATGACTATTTGAGCAAATTCAACACCTAAAGCGAAAGAAAACAACGAAAGTGATACCTCATCATCAGAAACAAGCATGCTAAAATAGCGCCCAAAACCAAGACCATGAATTATACCAAAAATGACAGTAATTAAGGGTGGAAATAATCTACTTGAAGCAACTAAAGTCCTCTTTTTAAACAACAGTGACAATGCACTTAACCCAATAGTGATAGGAATTAATAATTCTATCCAATAACTTGAAAAAGATATTTCAGCATAAAAATTACCTACAAGAGATAGTGTATGCCCAATTGTAAAGAGTGTGATCCAGATTAATAATTTCTTAAAATCCTTTAAAGCAAAAGGTATCGCCAAAGTTACGATAAAGAAAAAATGATCCAAGCCCTCCAAGTCTAAAACATGCCAAAAACCTAAATCTAAATAGAACTTTATCAAGTCCATCAAAGTTCTCTTTCTTTTTGAATAATTTCATATGCTTTTTGAACCTCCTGAAATTTTTCTTTAGCACCTTTTACCATTGCAGGATCTTGAGATTGTAACTTATCTGGATGATATTTTTTTGCCATAGATCGATACGCCTTTTTTACATCAGCATCAGTTGCAGATGTAGTAATTTCGAGAATTTTATAAGCATTGTCTGAAGATTTGACAAACATAGCCTTAATGCTTTCAAAATCAGAAAAACGAATTCCCAGTGCTGCTGCAATTTGATCAATTTTGTTTAATTCTAATTGTGAAATAGAGCCATCAGCATTAGCAACTCCGAATAAGAAATGTAATACTTGAAGTCTTGTTTCGTATTGCGTTTGACTTACAAATACTTTAGATAAATTTAAAATATTTTGAGTTTCTTTTTTGATTTGAACATTGAAGATTTCAAAAATTGAAGAAGCATTTTGAGCTCCATAATTTGTAATAAAAAAATTACGTACAAATTGCAGTTCTTCTGGTTTTACATGGCCATCTGCTTTTATCACAGTTGCAGCAAGTGACAACAAGTTTATCTGAAATTCAACTGGCTGGGGAGTTTGAACTCGTGTTTGAAAATAGCTTTTTGAACCACGGCCAAAAAACTGTTCTATAATACTTCCAATAAAATACCCTAAAAGAGCTCCAGGAAATCTAAATGTGAAATATCCTATAAAAGCCGAGGCCCATTTTAACATTATTCTAAATTCATAATTTGATTACAAATTTGACAAATAAAATTGATGCTACAAAATGTTTAGAGATGGCTTTACTTTTATATCTTTGAAAAAAACAATTATGTATCCAGCAGAATTAGTAAAACCAATGCGCGAAGAGTTAACTAATATTGGTTTTGATGAACTTCTCACTTCAGAGGATGTCTCTAAAGCGCTATCAAAGTCGGGTACCACTTTAGTGGTTGTTAATTCTGTTTGTGGATGTGCAGCAGCTAATGCTCGTCCTGGTGTTCATCATTCATTACAAAATGACAAAACACCAAACAATCTTGTAACTGTTTTCGCAGGAGTTGATTCTGAAGCAACCAATAGTGCTCGTGACATGATGGTTCCTTTCCCACCTTCTTCTCCAAGTATTGCATTATTTAAAGATGGTGAACTAGTTCATATGGTTGAACGTCATCACATTGAAGGACGCCCTGCAGAACTTATTGCAGAAAACTTAAAAGCCGCTTATAACGACCATTGTTAAAAAGACTGAAACAATCATAGTAAACTGAGTATGCAAAAAATATTCAGCTACCTTTTTTCGATGTTATATTATATTTCCTTTGGAAGTTGCTTGGTTTTTTTTCATGCTCTACAATCGATTTCATTCTTTACCATAGGATATCGAGCCCAAAAATTTTCTGTGGATATTTTAAACTTTATGATTTTAAAATGTCTTAATTTATTAGGAACAAAAATAGAATTTAACCATCTCCATAAACTCCCTCTGAACCGATCGTTAATTTTTGTAGCTAATCATCAGAGCACTTATGATGTCCCTCCTATAATATGGCATTTAAGAAAACATCATATTAAATTTGTTAGTAAAAAAGAACTTGGAAAAGGAATCCCTAGTGTTTCCTTTAATCTTCGCCACGGAGGGTCAGTTTTAATTGATAGGGATAAGCCCAAACAAGCTATTGAACTTGTTCGAAATTTCGGTAAACAACTCTCAGAAAAAAATCATTCTGCTATGATTTTTCCAGAAGGCACAAGAAGTAAAGATGGTGTTCCAAAGCATTTTCAAAAAACAGGTTTATTAATTTTAATAGAGTGTATGCCAAATGCCCTTATCGTTCCAGTTAGTATTGAAAACTCATGGAAAATGGCAAAACATAAATATTTCCCAATTCCTCTAGGGGTGAGATTAAATTTTAAAGTTCATAAAGCGATGGAAATCAAATCTGAAAAACATCATTTATTATTGGAAAGAGTTGAGGCTATAATCAAAAAAGAACTTCTTAAAAAAGAACACTACTAATTTATTTCGGTAAAACAATAGTAAAGGTTGTTCCTTTTTCAGGAGTTGACACATAAGAGATTTTACCATTATGGTAATCAATTATATTTTTTACAATTCCAAGTCCTAATCCCATTCCTGCTGTTTTTGTTGTAAACTTAGGCTCAAAAATTTTATCTCCTAGTTTAGGAGAAATACCATTTCCATTATCCATAACCGTGATAATAGTTTCGTTTACCTCAGAAGATAATTGAACACCAATTTGAGGAGTTTTATTTTTAGAGACAGACTGTAAAGAATTTTGGATCAAATTGGTGATAACTCTAGTCCATTGTGTTTTGTCTAATTGATGAAAAATATGTGCCTTATCTGATGAGAAAATAATGTGCTCTCGTTCAAAGATATTAACTGCCATTTCTGTAACCTCAACCAAATCAAATTCTTTTTTATTTGTTTTAGATAGTGTAGAAAAATTGGAAAAGGCTTCTGCCACTTCACTCATCGTGTCAATTTGTTGAATTAAAAGTTTTGAAAATAAATTTAATTTTTCCTTATTATCAGGGTCATTATCGTCATATTTACGATGAAAACTTTGAATAGTAAGGCGCATTGGCGTCAATGGATTTTTGATTTCATGAGCCACCTGTCTTGCCATTTCTTGCCAAGCTTGTTCCCTCTCAGTTTTAGCTAGATTTTCTACACTTTTAGCTAAATCATCAATCATTTTATTGTAAGAATTCACTAAACTATCAATCTCTCGAGTTGCATTTTTTAAATATATCTTTTTGTTCTTTTTCTGGAGTCCAGTTTGACCCATTTTCATTCTAATGACTTCAAGAGATCGAGTCACATATTTAGATAAAAAATAAGCGATGATAATCACTCCTAAGAAAAGCACAATATAAATTTGATAGAGATTTTTTAAAAAAGTATTTAGTTCGTTTTCTGAAAAAGAAACATCTTCAAAATAAGGGAAAAATAGAATAGCATATTGTCGATCGAATTTATCTTTTAAAATATGATATGAGGCTTGAAACTTATCTATATCAGAATTGTATTTTTCTAGATATTTACCATTATCACTATTTTGAATTTTATTTAAAATATTTGGATTTATTGAATATTTATTAGCTATAACTTTAAGTGGCGAATGATATATAAACAATGGAGACCCATCAATGTTAAAAAGAGAATATTTAATATTGTGAATCTCATTGATTTTTTCAAAATCTAATTCGGATTTTTTCCAAACACTATCAGGCTGATTATATAAATTATATTTACTTACTAGGTGATCAATGTGATTTTGGATTTGAGCTTCTTTTCTAAATAAACGACCTATATGATAATTTTCTTTTTGTGATTCATACTGAATAGATGTTGTTCCCAATATTAATAATCCAGAAATAATCAACATAGTAATCATTACCATGAATAATCTTGTCCTAAATGAAAATTTATCTGGTATTTTTATTGT
>Ga0307995_1002226_pt1 | contig 11411 bp, 12 predicted proteins | sample EllFjometagen262_FD_203132 | JGI IMG/M metagenome (GOLD analysis project Ga0307995, IMG submission 203132) | Marine microbial communities from Ellis Fjord, Antarctic Ocean - #262 | ecosystem: Environmental > Aquatic > Marine > Unclassified | place: Southern Ocean | collected 2014-11-02
ATCTTTATCTATATTTTTTATCTCTTTTATTAATTTTGCATTTTTATAAATTTTTGGGTTTTGAGTGTAAAGACCATCAACGTCAGAAAGAAGTATTAGCGAGTCAGCACCAGATATTTGTGCAACTCTAGAAGCCAATCTATCATTATCACCGTATTTGATTTCTGTAGTTGCTATAGTGTCATTTTCATTAACAATAGGTACAAAACCTAATTGAAATAAATTATCAATCGTTCTCTTGGCATTTAAGGCTCTTCTTCTTTGCTCGGTATCTTCTAGTGTAAGTAAAATCTGAGATATATTAATTTTTTGTTTAACAAAAATTTCTGAAAATAAATTCATAAGCTCAATTTGTCCAATTGATGCTACAGCTTGACTTTTATCAATTTTAAGATTCTTTTTACTTAGGTTCAGTTTTTTACAGCCCATTGCAATAGCACCAGAACTGACAATAATAACTTTTTTATTTTCTTTAATTAGTTCTCTAATGTCTTTAGAAAATTCTAAAAGCCACTTCTTTCTAACCTTTTTATTATCATCTATCAATAAAGATGAGCCAATTTTGATTACAATTATTTTAGAATTATTAAGATACATACGCTAGTAATTTAGCTTTAACTTTTGATATAGATTTTTTGTCTAATGTCGAAAGGGTTATTACTTCAGAATCTTTATTTTTTGAAAATTTTTTCACAATTTCGTTAACCTCTTCTTTGTCTAATAAATCTATTTTATTTAATACAATTATTTCTTTTTTTTCAAGTATCTCTTTACTGTAACTACCAAGCTCTTTTTTAACCTGTTGATATGCATTCTCAATATCTTCATTAGTAATATCTATTAAATGCATCAGAGTTTTACATCTTTCTATATGTTTTAAGAATTGGATCCCAAGACCCACACCTTCGTGTGCACCCTCAACTAGACCTGGGATATCAGCTAAAGTTATTTCTTTATCATCATAACTTGCAACACCAAGGTTTGGATTTAAAGTTGTAAACTTATAATTTGCTATTTTGGGTGTAGCATTTGTAATAGCTGCTAATAAACTAGATTTACCAGCATTGGGCAATCCTACGATACCAACATCTGCAATAGTTTTTAACTGAAGCCAAATTATGTATTCTTCACCTATTGCACCTTTGGTAAATTTTTTTGGGGCTCTGTTTGTGGAACTTTTAAACCTAGTATTGCCAAGGCCACCTTTTCCACCATTTGCTACAATAAATTCTTCACCTTCTTTTTTAAAATCATGAATTAAAGTTTTATTATCTTCTTCAAAAACTTGTGTACCTATTGGTACCTTTAAAAATAAATTATCACCACTATGACCAGTACGATTTTGCCCAGAACCATTCACACCTCTTCCTGCTTTATGATGTTGTTGAAACCTATAATCGATGAGTGTATTTAAATTTCTTTCGGACCTTAAGAATATAGTGCCACCCTTACCGCCATCTCCACCATCAGGCCCACCATACTCAATAAATTTTTCTCTGCGAAAACTAGGAGATCCGTGTCCTCCATTGCCAGCTTTCACATAAATTTTAACTTGATCAAGAAACTTCATAATACAACTGTTAGTTTTTTAGTTGTACTACTAATTGGGTTTTACGGAAACGAATGTTCTGTCTGATTTGCCTTTTTTAAAGACTACTTTTCCTTCAATGACTGAAAAAATTGAATGATCTTTGCCCATTCCTACATTTTCACCAGGAAAAATTTTTGTTCCTCTTTGCCTAACAATTATATTTCCAGGAATTACTAGTTCACCACCATACTTCTTAACGCCCAGTCTACGACCAGCACTATCTCGTCCGTTTCTTGATGATCCACCTGCTTTTTTTGTTGCCATAATTTATCTGATTTACTTACTTGCTGCTTTAGCCTCTACTTTTTTAGTAGATACTTTAGTTTCCGGTTTTTTAGTTATTTTTTTTGTTTCTGTCACAATTTTTGCTTTTTCAATTTTTTTAGATGGTTTGACCATTTTTTCTGCTTCGGATAAAACTTTTCCATCTTTTGAAAAAATTTTATTAATTCTTATTAATGAATATTGTTGTCTATGACCATTTTTTCTTCTTGAGTTCTGTCTTCTTCTTTTCTTGAAAATTAATATTGTTCTATTCTTTCCATTTTCAACAAGGTCAGCCTCAACTTTTGCACCATTAACTGTTGGTGAACCAACTTCGATTGTTTTGTCATCACCATAGGCAAGGATTTCTTTAAATTCTATTTTAGTCTCAAGTTTAGAATCCTCTAATCTTTCGATTTTAAGAATTTCTCCAGCCTTTACTTTGTACTGTTTTCCACCTGTTTGTATGATTGCGTATGACATTGTTTAACTATTTTTTATAAGCTGCAATATAGTCAGAGGCTTATTATAGTCAAGTCCGAATAAGTTAGAAATTATCCTTTAAATCCCTCAATTTTGAAAAGCTTTCTATATTGTTTGACCTAAGAAAAATATTACACTCTAATTCATCCTCAATAGTTGATGGAATTGTGGGTAGACCACTTTTTAATTTTAATTCTATATCAATCATTTTGTCTTTAAGTTTTTGGTTATTCCCATCATGAGCCATGCAAAATTCTGAATTCTGCTTGGTATACTCATGACCACAAAAAATTTTTGTACTTTGGGGTAGTTTTTTTAATTTTCCTAAAGACTCAAACATCTGAGAGTAAGTTCCTTCAAATATCCTCCCACACCCTAAAGAAAAAAGAGTATCTCCAGTAAAAATTGAATCTTCTTTATAAAAATAAAAACAAATATGACCAAGTGTATGCCCAGGTACATGTATTATTTTCGCTGTAAAATTTTTATGTATCCAAGTTTCTTGATCATCAACCAAGATATCTATTCCAGGAATTCTCACTTTATCTCCTTTGTATCCAATAATACTTGCACCATACTTTTCTTTTAATTTTTGGTTCCCACCCACATGATCATAATGATGATGTGTATTTAGTATAAATTTTAATTCAATTTTATTATTATCTAAATATTTAATAATAGGATCAGCTTCGCTAGGGTCAATTACACAAGCAGTATTATGTTTTTTATCAATTACTAAATAAGAGTAGTTGTCTTGTAAACAGGGTATTATTTCAATTCTCATCTATTTCTCAATTAAAAAAATCCCCAATTCAGCAGATAGATTTTTAATATTTAGATTTACCTCATTAATAGAAGAGATTTTTTCGTTGTGAAGAGCCAATGCCTTATCTAATTTAATTTTTCTGTCATGACAAAAATTATAAAAATCTTTAATTGTGCACATGTGTAGATTAGGAGTGTTATACCATTCATCTGGTAGATTCTTTGTAACAGGCATTGTTCCTTTAATTAATAAATGAAGCCTCACTTTCCAAAATCCAAAATTTGGCACTGTAACAATAGCTTTTTTTCCTACTCTCAATAATTCTTGAATAACGGTTTCAGGATTTAAGAAAGCCTGAAGAGTCTGGCTTAAAATTACAAAGTCAAATGAGCTATCAGGAAATTGTATAAGATCTTTTTCAGCATCTCCCTCGATCACAGTTAACCCTTTACTTACACATTCTTGAGAATTATTCTTAGAAATTTCAATCCCTCTAATATCAATTTTTTTATTAGTTTTTAAATACTCCATTAATGTTCCATCACCACATCCAACATCTAAAACTCTTGTATTAATTTCAATAAAATCAGAGATTATTTTAAATTCTTGTTTCATGGTTAAATTGTTAAATAGGTGTTGTTAATATAATTTTTTAAAGTATTTAAAAAGTCAGGAACATTTAGTAGAAAAGAGTCATGTCCCTTGTCTGACTCAATTTCAACAAATGCAACATCTGCACCAATGGCATTCAAAGCTATAACAATTTCTTTGTTTTCAGATGTTGGATAAAGCCAATCCGAAGTGAATGATATAATAAGAAACTTAGTTTTAGTTTTTTTAAATGCTTTAGATAAACTTCCACCATATTCTTTAGTTAAATCAAAATAATCCATTGCTCTTGTGATATACAAGTAGCTATTAGCGTCAAATCTATCGACAAAAACAGACCCTTGATGTCTTAAATAACTTTCTATTTGAAAGTCTGCATCAAAACTAAACTTTAAATCATCTCTTTCTTGTAATTTTCTTCCAAACTTTTCTTGTAAACCATTTTTAGATAAATAGGTAATATGAGCAGCCATTCTAGCAACAGACAAACCTTTGTCTGGATTTTTATTTTGATTTGAGTAATCCCCACCCAACCAGTTTGCATCAGCCATAATAGATTGTCTTCCAAGTTCATTAAAGGCAATATTTTGTGCAGAGTGGCTTGAAGTAGAAGCGATTGGAATTGCAACTTTTGCTTTGTCAGGAAAATTACTAACAAATTGAAGAACTTGCATACCACCCATAGAGCCACCCGTGACTGCAAATAATTTTTCAATTTTAAAAAAATCTAAAAGGTTAAATTGTGCATTTACCATATCGTTTATCGTGATAATGGGAAAAGTAGTACCATAAATTTTATTTGTATCAGAATTAGTATTACTCGGACCTAAAGAGCCCATACATCCCCCAATTACATTTGCACAAATCACAAAATACTTGTCAGTGTTTATAGCCTTACCTGAGCCTACGGCATATGACCACCAACCATCTTTTTTAGTTATAGGATTTATCCCAGAAACAAACTGATCGCCTGTTAAAGCATGAAAGACCAAAATAGCATTATCTTTTTTTTCATTAAGAGAACCGTAGGTTTCATAGGCTAAAGAAAAATTATTAATAGTCTGACCACAATCTAATTTTAGTGGTTTATCAACTATTAAATTTTTAATGTTCACATGTTTATTCATAAATAATAGCTAAAATTTGAATTGTGAGACAAAAAAACTTATTTAGCGGTTTTTTTTAAGCGCTCGCAATTCAGTTAAATCAGCGCATATTTTTTGTACTAGATAGCAATTCCTATGTCAATTTTTTTTAAAAATAAATTATTCTATTGAAATGATGCTCAATTTTTTATTAATAAATTTTGATAAATGTAAGTTTTCAGCAAATTATGTTTTTAAAAAGTTACAATTAAAAGGAACTATTTTAAGACCCACAAAAGATGGATATAATATTAGAAATAAGCTAAGGCTTACAACTGGATCTAGTATTCAAAATGCTAGGTTTATTTCAGGAATAAAGATTATATTAAATTAATTATGAAAAATATTTTAATTATAGGATGTGGCTTGATTGGCTCTTCATTATTAAGATCAATAGCCAATAGAAAAATAGCAAAAAAAATATTTGTCTATGAAAAATCTAAATTAAATATTTTAAAAATTAAAAAGTTAAAATTACCATGTCAAATTATAACGGATTTTAAAGAAATCATCCCAAATTCAGACTTGATAATATTTTGCACTCCACTAAGTGAATACAAAAAGATAATTTTGAAGATAAATAAATATTTATTACCCAAGACCATCATAACGGACGTTGGGTCATCTAAAGAAAAATCTATTGGATTGATAAAAAAAAAATTGAAAAAGGGTATTTTTTGGACGTCAAGTCACCCCATAGCAGGATCAGAAGTTAGTGGTCCCGAACATGGTACAAAAAATTTATTTCTTAAAAAGTGGTGTGTGTTAATAAAAGAAAAAGATACTAACAAGCAACACCTAAAAGTATTAAGCAAGTTTTGGAAAAAAATTGGTTCGAGAGTTGCAATTATGGATTCCAAAAAACATGACACAGTTTTTTCAATGACAAGTCATTTACCCCACTTAGTTGCATATAATTTAGTTAAAACAGCAACAGATTTTGAAAAACAACAAGGGTATGAGTTAATTAAGTTTAGTGCAGGTGGCTTGAGAGATTTTTCACGAATAGCCGCATCAAATGAAATAATGTGGAGAGATATATTTTTTAATAATCAAAAAAATATCTCAAAAGTTATAGATTTATTCATTAAAAACTTACACTCTTTTAAAAGAGATATTCAATCTAAAAATAATAAATCTATAATTAAAAAGTTAATTGATACTAAAAAAGTTAGAAAAAAAATAATTAAATTAAAACAAGATATTAATAAACCGGATTTTGGTAGAAGTTAGCACTTTATAGAAGATACTTTTTTTATAGTTAGGTTTGCTGTTTTTTTAATTCTTTCTAGTGTCTTGTTGATCAACATGATAACAACTTTTTTTTTAGGTCCATAAGCGTGAATCAACCTTTTTTCATCAATACAAATTGCAACATGGCCTTTCCAAAATATAACATCACCTTTTTTAAATTTTTTTCTTTTAATATTACTTTTTGAATATTTTAATTGGTCTTTTGTATCTCTAGGATAAAATTTATTATTATAATAATATAATAGCTGTAAAATAGCTGAACAATCTATTCCTTTATAAGTTTTACCACCCCAAACATATTTAATTTTCAAAAATATCTTTAATATTTTCAAGTAATCTTTTTCTACATGATCAATTTTCTTAATATCTTTTTTTACAATCCATTGATTTTTTTCAAATTCTATAAAATTCTTATTTTCTTGAATTATTGAAATCTTTGATGCAAAAGGTAAAAAATATTTTGTTTTATTCTTTTTTTTATTAAAAATATTAACCTTTAGACTAAATATTTTATGTGTAGGATTATGATCACGTGTATAATTCTCATTTTTAATATAACCAATATAATTATCGAATGACGTCTTTATTCTTAACCAATGTTTACTTTTTGATAAAACTTTGAATTTTTCACCATATATAATTTGAGAAGTAACCTCAGAAATTTTAGACGGTTTCTTATAAATATTTGATAGGGGTTTTTTATAAAAATAATTATTTCTCACGGAGTTTTAGTTTATCTTTAATAAACCATAGGCAAATCAAAGATGGTATTACCATAATAGCTGTTAAAATGAAAAATATTCCCCAATCTCCATTTAACCAATCCACTAAAGCACCAGATGATGATGCGAGTGTTGTTCTGCCTGCTGTTCCTATCGAGGCAAGCAATGCGTATTGAGTTGCAGTATAGGTTCTATCTACTAGCAATGAAATAAAGGCAACAAATGCTACTGTTGCAAAAGCAGCAGCAATATCATCAAATATGACCGCTACAGCGAATAATAGCTCAGATTTATCACTCCATGCCAAGACAGTGAATAATAAGTTTGTTGCGGCCATTAATATTCCAGCAACAAACATTGCTTTTAAAACTCCAGACCTAATTACAAAAAGACCACCTAATAATGTAAAGATAACTGTAGTTACCCACCCTAAAGTTTTTGAGTAGATAGCTATGTCACCTTTAGAAAATCCTATTTCTTTATAAAATACTATCGACATTCGTCCAAGAAAAGCTTCTCCAATCTTAAATAAAAAAATAAAACTTAAAATTCCAATAGCAACTGAAAATCCATTTTTTTTAAAGAAACTTAATATAGGACCACCTAATGTGCTACTTATCCAAGCAGTGAACTTAGTTATAATATTTTTTGAGCCAAGTTTATTTTCTATAAACTTATCTGTCTCTTTTTGTTTTAGTTGCCTGTTAGTAGAAAGAGGCTCATGAACAAACATCAACCCTATATTCATTAAAATCACTACAACACCTAAAATTAAAAATGTGATTTGCCAGTAATTGCTAATACCAATATTTTGTAAATATTGAGCAGTAAACAAAGCTATTACACCACCTAATTTATATCCACTCCACCACCCAACAACAGCCATAGCTGCACCAGCAGCCATTGATTTACTTTCATCTTCACCTATTTGTTCAATTCTTAAGGCATCAACAGTAATATCTTGTGTAGCTGAAGCTATGGCAATGATTAAACCAATTGTAATTAATAGTGCTAAATTTTCTGTTGGATTAATAAAACTCCAAGCAACAAGACAAATTAAAATTGCAATTTGCATTAAGACTATCCAGCCTCTTCTATGACCAATTTTTTTAGTTATATATGGTATTTGAAGCCTATCAATTAGAGGTGCCCACAAATAGTTAAAAGCGTAAACGGCAAATATTAAACCTGCCCAACCAATTGTTGATCTACTTAAACCTTCTTCCTTGAGCCATAAACTTAAACTACTTCCTATTAAAACCCAGGGAAAACCTGAGATAGCTCCAAGCAATAATATCCTAAGCATTCTTTTATCTAAGTAGATGGAAAAAGTTTCTGAGAGTGATTGTTTTTTTATTTCAATCATAATTAATTTCTCCAAAATGAAGGTAGAAACAATACTAATATAGCAAATAATTCTAATCTACCCAAGATCATTCCAAGACTTAAAATCCATTTAGATACTTCGGGGATACTTGAAAAGTTGCCATTAGGACCAATTGTAGAGCCTAATCCAGGGCCAACATTTGAAATTGATGTTGCAGCACCAGAAATTGAGGTTACAAAATCTAAACCACTTAAAGATAAAAATGCAGTTATTAAAAAAAATATAACTAAGTAAAGAAAAATGAAAGAGATGATTGAAGCCATAAATTTGTCATCTACCTTATTTTTATCATATTTGATCACAAATATACCTCTTGGGTAAATAATCTTTCTTAATTGATTAATAATAAATAGATATAAAATTTGAATTCTAAAAATTTTAATTCCACAAGTTGTTGAGCCAGCACAGCCTCCAATAAACATGAGAGCCAAAAAGAAAATCAGTGGAAAATTTCCCCATCCATCGAATTCCCCAGTGACATATCCTGTGCCAGTTAAAATAGAAATAACGTTAAAAAAGATTACCCTTATATTAATTTGAGAAAAATCTTTATTTTGAAAAAGTGAATAAATAAAAAGTAAAATAATTGAAAAAATAATTATCTTTATAAATGATTTAATCTGAACATCTGAAGTAAATATTTTTTTATTACCATTTAAAAATTTTATATAAGCAATAAAAGGTAAACTACCTAGTATAATAAAAATCATTGATGATATTTCAATAGGCAAACTATTAAAATATCCTATAGACTCATTGTAGTTCGAAAATCCACCTGTTGCTATTGTAGTCATAGAGTGAGTTAAACTGTCAAAAATATTCATACCAAAAATTTTATAAGTTGCAGCACACAGTGTAGTCAGTGCCAAATAAACATAAATTAATCTTAGAGCTACTTCCTTAGACTTTGGTAATAGTTTTTCAGAAGAATCGTTGCTTGAAATTTTAAATAATTGCATTCCACCAACATTCATTATTGGCATCAGAGTTATTGCCATTACAATAATACCAATTCCACCTAACCATTGAAGCATAGCCCTCCATAAAAGTATTGATCTAGGAGCATCCTCCAAACTTGAGATTATTGTAGATCCGGTAGTTGTAATACCAGACATGCTTTCGAAAAAAGCATCAGTAATAGATAGTTCAAGAGTAGAAAAAATAAAAGGCAAAGAACCAAACATTGCAATACTTAACCATGAGAGAGCAGTTAACAAGAATGCTTGTTGTAAATTTAATTTTTTGTCATGGTTTAAATTTGTTAAAAAAAACAAAATACCAAATATTATTGAGATTATTGAAGCTCCTATAAATGAAGAATCCATCTCTGAATAAATAAATTGAGTTAAAATTGGAATCATCATGGATATTCCAAGAATAATTTGTAAAATACCCAGGGTAAAAAAAACAGTTTTATAATTAGACATTTTGAAAGAACATTATTTTATGGTAAATAAATTTCAACTCTATAAGAGTTAATAATAACATCAAATATAAGATATTTCTTATTAAACAAAGTGATCGAAAAAGACAATTTAGATAAAACTAACGCATGGCCCTTTGTTGAGGCTAAAAAAATGTTGCGTGAAAGAAAATCCTTTATTGAAAAAAAAGGTAAAATTATTTTACAAACTGGTTATGGGCCAAGTGGATTACCTCATATAGGTACATTTGGTGAGGTTGCCAGAACATCAATGATGGTTAATGCACTAAAACAGCTAACTGATATACCAACAGAAATTATAACTTTTTCTGATGACATGGACGGTTTTAGAAAAGTTCCTGAAAATGTACCAAATCAAGAACTATTAAATAAAAACCTTCATAAACCTTTAACTCAAGTGCCAGACCCATTTGAAAGATTTTCAAGTTTTGGTGAACACAATAATGAAATGTTAAAAGATTTTTTAGATAAGTTTAAATTTGAATATAGTTTTAAAAGCTCTTCAGTGCTTTATAAGAGTGGATTTTTTAACCCTACATTGCAAATAATTCTCGAAAATTATCAGGGTATAATGGATATAATTCTCCCAACACTTGGTAAAGAAAGACAAGAAACTTATAGTCCATTTTTACCAATATGCCTAGACACAGGTAAGGTTTTAGAAATTCCTGTGTTAGAAATTTTAAAGAATAAGTCAAAAATTATTTTTGATAATAATGGAAAAAAATTAGAAATTAGTATTTTAGATGGAAACTGTAAATTACAGTGGAAAGTTGATTGGGCAATGAGATGGTATGCTCTGGATGTAGATTTTGAAATGTATGGAAAAGACTTAATAGAAAGTGCAATATTATCATCAAGAATAATTAAATTAATTGGAAAAACAAACCCATCTGGATTTGCGTATGAACTTTTTTTAGATGAAAAAGGAGAAAAGATTTCTAAGTCAAAAGGTAATGGGATCACTATTGATCAGTGGTTAGAATATGCATCTCCTGAAAGTCTTTCATTGTACATGTATCAAAATCCTAAAAGAGCAAAAAAATTATATAAAGAAATAGTTCCAAAAACTGTGGATGAATATTTAGATTTTATGGAAAAAGCGAAAAACCAAAATGAATTACAGCTTTTAATGAATCCAGTTTGGCATGTTCACAACGGATCAATTCCACAAGAGGATACGATTATGAGTTTTTCAATGCTTTTAAATTTAGTAGAAGCAAGCAATGCAGATTCTAAGGAATTACTTTGGAAGTTTGTAAAAAAATATAAAAAAGATATCTCAGAAAAAGATCATCTAATTTTTGATAATTTAATTGGCTACGCTATTAAATACTTTAATGATGTAATCAAACCACAGAAAAAATATAAGAAACCAGATTCAAACGAAAAAAAGGCATTAGAGGCTCTAATCAAGACTCTTGATGATTGTAGTGATGAAATGTTGCCTGAGGATATTCAAACGTTAATTTATTCAACTGGAAAAGAAAATGGATATTCAGAAAATCTACGTGATTGGTTCAAATTAATTTATGAAGTTGTGTTTGGAGATGAAAATGGTCCAAGAATGGGTTTTTTTATAAGTTTTTTTGGAGTTAATGAAACTAAAGAATTAATAACAGAAAAAATAAAATGATGTTTTCAAAATTCAGATCACTAATTTTTAAAATTGATCCTGAAACTGCTCATAATTTAGCAATTAAGTCTTTAAAATTAAATTTGACACCAAATTTAAGGGATGAAAAT
>Ga0307995_1002243_pt1 | contig 11367 bp, 8 predicted proteins | sample EllFjometagen262_FD_203132 | JGI IMG/M metagenome (GOLD analysis project Ga0307995, IMG submission 203132) | Marine microbial communities from Ellis Fjord, Antarctic Ocean - #262 | ecosystem: Environmental > Aquatic > Marine > Unclassified | place: Southern Ocean | collected 2014-11-02
TAAGCGCCATGTTGCGCAAGCCTATCTTTGTGCCCGAGAGTAAACGCCTTTCCATTTTACTCAACGAATTCCGCACCAACCGTTATCATATGGCCATTGTATTAGATGAGTACGGTGGCGTTGCTGGCCTTGTGACGATTGAAGACGTATTAGAACAAATCGTTGGCGAAATTGAAGACGAAACTGATTCTGAAGAAGACGATGGCAACATTAGGCCTTTTGCTGACAACGGTTTCTTAGTTAAAGCACTCACCACTATCGATGATTTTAACGAACACTTTGGTACTTATTACGACGAAACCGAATTCGACACCATTGGCGGTATTATCACTCAACAATTTGGTCACTTACCAGCCAAAGATGAAAGTATCCAAGTAGGCGATTTAAACTTCCATATTTTGGCGGCAGATAACCGAAGAATACGGCTTATGCAAGTAAACCCTATTAGCACCGATACTGATGAGCCATCTCCTCAAAGCTAATGTAGCCACCAGTATAATTGCCGGCGCCCTGGCCCCACTTGCCCTTGCCCCAATCAATTTATGGCCCCTAGCGCTATTAAGTGTAGCGCTATTTTGGTACAGCCTTAATCAAAGCAAGCACACCAAGCAAGCTATCTATATAGGCCTTGCCTATGGCTTAGGGTATTTTGGCGTAGGTGTAAGCTGGGTGTTTGTGAGCATGGTTAACTATGGCAACACTCCCTGGCTACTAGCCTCAGCTCTCACATTTTTGTTTTGTGGTGGTTTAGCGCTGTTTTACGCGCTTTTTGCCGGCCTATTTTATCGTTTTAAACCACATCACCAATACCCTACTTTATTATTTATAGGCCTATGGATTAGCCTAGACTTGCTGCGCGGCTGGTTACTGACAGGCTTTCCATGGCTGTACTTAGGTTATGCTGGCGTAGGCACCTTTATGGAGGGTTACGCGCCCATTTTGGGCGTGCATGGCGTTACTTTATTACTACTGGCCAGCGCATTACTTACCTTTGGCGCGCAAGTTAAATTGCCTTTACGCTTGGCGTTGCTCACTGGGTTATGGCTTGCGGGCTATGGACTAAACACCATTTCCTGGACTCAACCAAGCCAACAGGGCCCTATCACAGTCACATTACTACAAGCTGACGTTAGATTAGAAACAAAGTGGTCTCCACAAACCCTAACCCCCACATTAAACTATTACTTTAAACAATCTTACCTACATTTAGAAAGCGACTTAATCATTTGGCCAGAAACAGCCATTCCCACTTACTGGGATCATATAGCTCCAGCGTTCGAATCCCTTCGAGCACTGGCTAAAGAAGAAAATACACAAATCATCAGTGGTACGATAATTAGAGAAACTGCCGAGGCTGGGGCAAACTATTACAACGGATTAATCGCTTTTGGTGCAGAAGATGGAGAGTATTATAAACAGCGCTTGGTGCCGTTTGGTGAGTACATACCACTAGAATCATGGCTCAGAGGAGCAATAGACTTCTTTAATTTGCCCATGTCGGCATTTAAACTGCCACTACACAAGCAAGGGCTACTAACCGACAACATAGCCATCGCTGGCAACATTTGTTATGAAATTGCTTATCCACAACTTGTGGCTCAGCAGGCGGCTCAGGCTCAAATTATCGTTACCGTAAGTAACGACACTTGGTTCGAACACTCATTAGCGCCATGGCAGCACTTACAAATAGCACAAATGCGCGCCTTAGAAAACGGCAAACCGGTTGCTCGAGCCACTAATAGTGGGGTTTCTGCGTTAATCAATGCGGCCGGAGAAATCATTCAGATAGCCCCTATGTATCAGCAGGCAGAGCTAACTGGCAAGGTGACTTTGATGGAAGGTAAAACGCCCTACAATACAGGCCTCAACTGGCCTGTACTTTTGCTTAGTCTCGCTTTAATCCTGTGTGGTTTAAGGCGCAACCTTGTAGGCTCTTTCCCAATCAGGCTCAAACCCTAATATTATATGGGGCTGTGGTTGCTTGTGATTAAAGTGGTAGTTATGGAGTTGGGTAAATTGCGCACGAATATCGTCTGCGGCTAACTGGATCACCTTAGCAGGCACAAGGTAACCATCAGCACGGGCACGGAACACCATACGACACTCACCTGCGTCCAATAACTTTTCAGCATGGGGTGCATCTATTGGGCAAAGTGAGGTCATGGTGGATTGAAAGCTATTTGCTTTCTGATAATAGTCAGAAGACAATTGTTTCACTACCCATTCAAACCTTTCAATTGGATCAACTGTTTTTATGGCGTTGTGCTTATATTGGGCTACCAAATGATCCAGCTCACGCTTAAGAATTAAAATAGTTAACTCAACACCTATATCACCATCTGCGCCGTAACACACTAAAGGTTTGGCTTCTTCTAATGGGAATCCAGCCGCTTGGCGTGCTGCAAATAGGCGGCTTAAGCACTGCCAATGCATAAAATCGTGTTCTAATGTTTTGTCGCTTGAAATCACTTATTAATCCTCATGCCGTGCAATACTGTATATCGTTAATGGCACATTATGCAGCAAGCGTGAGCGCAACAAAAGCAAGCAACCGTCTAAATTTGGAACTTCTGCGACAGGCCATGATAAATAAGCACTAACATTGACCTGAGTTGATCCTCAGCACTACTCCACTGCCCAGCTTTGCGAGTGGTTTGATTAGGTTACAGAGGTAGTGTGTTCTTTCTAACACAGTTAGCTAGGTGCATTTTCCATTTGCTCAACCAACTTTAACCGCTGCACTTTTCCTGAGGGCCCCTTTGGTAAATCGTGTAGGAAGTGAATCTGTTTTGGAGTTTTTACTTGGCCCAACTTACTCTGACAAAATGCAATCAGTTCTGATTCAGTCGTTTCTTTGCCTTTGGCCAACACAACACAAGCCACCACTTCCTGGCCATAGTGAAGGTCTTCAATACCAATTGCTGCTGCCTCCATTACGGCAGGGTGAGTATAAAGTACATCGTCTATTTCACGTGGAGCTATATTTTCTCCACCTTTAATAATCAATTCTTTTATGCGCCCCGTGATAAAACAGAAATTGTCTTCGTCCATGATTGCCAAATCACCCGTATGCAACCAACCTTCAGCGTCAATAGTTTCTTTGGTTACCTTAGGGTTTTTGTAATAGCAACGCATTACACATTTGCCTTTTACTAATAGTTCCCCTTCAATCCCTCGCGCCACTTCTTGCCCGGACCGATTTATAACCTTTACCTGAGTGCCAAAAGCGATCCCAGGTGAGCCATATTTATTAGCTAGTGGAGGTAATGGATTAGACAATATTTGTGCAGAAGTTTCTGTGAGGCCCATAGTTTCAACAATAGGAACACCAAATTTTTCTTCAAATCCTGAATGTAATGCGGGAGGCAATGCTGCAGACGCCGACCGCCCAAACCGCACTTTTGTGGGTGCAAGCTGTAACCGTTCTAGCTGCCCTTCATTGTCTTGATGCATCAAGTAGGAAATAATAGTGGGCACCACACTAAACCAACTGCACCTAGACTCAATCACCCAAGTCCAAAAACGAGATGCACTAAAACTATGGGGTAATACTAGGCTGCTGCCGCTAACAAGACATGCCATAACAGACACACATTGCGCATTAATATGGCACAAAGGCAGCACGCACAAACCCCGATCTGTGCTGGTTAATCCGTGTGCTACTGAAGTATTCATACCTCCAGCTATCAAATTCTCATGGGTTAACACTACGCCTTTAGGTCGGCCTGTAGTACCCGATGTATACATTAAAAGCGCATCACTTTGGGCCGTAATAGGCGCCAACTTAATAGCACTGGCAGAAGCCTTAGCCCAACTGGGACCATGGTCTTCGTGAGCATCAATCAATTGGATTTCTTTAGGCAGTTTGTCGCCTAAGCTCAATACCACAGACTTAGATTCTGCAGACATAAACACTACTTTAGTGTCTGAATGTTGCAAAACATAGGCAATTTGGTCAGGACCTGCCGCAGGGTTAAGAGGTGAAATAATCAGGCCTGTATATAGGGCACTTAAAAACAACACCAAAGCTGTCTTGCCATTTCCCATCATAAAGGAAATAGTATCGCCTTGAACCAAGCCTAAGGCATGAAACTGAGCTGCATATTCCTGAGCTTCTTGTTCCAAATTCCTATAGGTTAAGACACTTTGTGTCTCTGGAAAAACCGCATATATCGCGTTAGGTTGCAGCCTAGCATGCTGGGAGATAAGCTCCCTTACAGTATTAGCAGGTGGAACATATTTAGGTAGGTTCACGACAAATACCTGCGCTGATAGTCGGCAAACATATCCTCAACTGAGACTTCTCGAGAAGGAATAGTTTGAACCACTTTAGTCACGTTCATAAAGTGTCGATAATGCACGTTTTGATCCGTCACATTACCACCCCAAGTACCACAACCCATGGATAATGAGAACGGCAAGCCATTATCAAAGCTACCACCCGTAGCGAAGCAGTGGGGCTGATTTACAATCACACGACATACCGGCATCTCAAGGCCTAATGTTTCTGCTCGGTCAATGGATTGACTGTGCAGGCTCAATGAGTGGCCTTTGCCTTGGTAGTTCAATATATCGCCGGCTACCTGTTTGGCATGATCAAAATCTCGCGCTCGATATATGGTCAGAACTAGGGCCATTTTTTCACCAGAAAACGGGAAGTCGGCACCGGCTCCTGTCTCTTCGACCAGTAAAAAATCAGCATTACAGGCCGCTTTTCGGGTAATGCCAGCAAGGTCACACATCACACCTACGGGCTTGGCCAACATGGCAGCATTGAGATGGCCTTTGTGCCATAAAACTGACTGTAAGCTTGCGGTTTCTTCTGGCGTCAATAAACAGGCATTAACCGCCTCCAATGCTGCCAGCATATCGTTATAAATAGCATCGACTATTACCAAACTATTTTCCGACGAGCAGCTAGTGGCATTATCAAAAGTTTTTGAGGCTTTTATTTTCGCTGCAGCCGATGGTAAGTCTGCAGTTTCATCAATTAAGCTGGTGACATTACCCGCACCTACACCAAAGGCTGGTGTACCACAGGTATAAGCGGCTCTAACGTTATTTTGTGACCCAGTAACTACAACAAGGTCCACTTGCTTGAGCATTTCCATACTCAAGTCTTTACTCACAGGAGTTGGCAAGGTTTGCACTAAGTTACGTGGTGCGCCAATGCGATCCAACTCCAGATATATTAATTCGATCAAGCGTGTACAACTAGGCTGACCTTTTGGTGAAGGCGATAAGATAATAGCGTTACGACACTTAAGCGCGTTCAAAATCATATTCATGGGTGTTGCTACAGGATTAGTAGACGGCACAATTGCACCTACAATTCCTACAGGTCGAGCAATTTCCACAATACCGTTTTGTGGGTCTCGTTTAATAACACCTACGGTTTTAGCATCTTTCAAATCACGCAACAAACCCAATGTTTTACGGTGATTCTTAGTGATTTTATCCGCTACATTGCCTAATCCAGTCTCGGCTACTGCAAGTTCAGATAATTTTTGATTATTAGCTGGGTTAACCAGTGCCCAAGCGGCGGCAGTCACTAACTCATCGACTGCTGCTTGATCATAGGTTTCAAGCTGCTTCTGTGCTTGACCAGCCTGCTGTATTAATTGGGCTACTTGGCTACTAGCGTCCATCTGTGCCATTTAAATCTCCACATCAAACCGCTGTTAACGGTGTGGTTTTAGTTGGGGCAAAAAAGGGCCAACTGCTAAGACTGTGTCTAAGCAGTTGGCACCAAGCACTACAATTACTTCAATTACTTCAATTACTACAGGGTTACTATAAGTCAGATAACAGATCAGTAAGGTAAGCTTGACGCTCAACCCACATTGTCTTAACTTCATCCCGTGACATAATGCGCATCGGCGAACCGCCAGCCTTCATTTTTTTAGCCACTTTAGCGTCTTGGAACATTAAATGAACACGTTCGGCAAGAAAACTTATAACCTCAGGCGGTGTGCCTTTGCGAGCCATAATGCCGCGGAAGTTAACGCTAGAGTCATCTACGTCAATGCCTTGCTCTTTAAAGGTTGGCACATCTGGTAAAAAGCTCTCTTCACGTTGGTTGTCTGCTACAGCAAGAATCTTAATACGATCACCTTGGCGAAAGGCATCACTTAAGTTGTTAAAGCCAGCCATTACTTGACTACCTAGCACCATCTTCATAGCAGCCACACCACCACCGGCAGGAATATACTTAGTGCTAATGTCTGCAGCTTTATCAAGCTGTAAACTAGCGATGTGATGGCCTACATAAAGACCTGCACCACTCACTGTTAATTTACCAGGATTCGCTTTTGACCAAGCCACAAGTTCTGTAGCTGAGTTAAATGGACTATCTGCAGGCACTATAAGTACAGCTGGATCTGCTCCCCAGTTAGCGATAGGCTCTAAGTTATCGATATTGTACGACGTATCAAACTTGAGAGATTGAGCAATAAAGTGTGGCACGTTATAAGCTGCAAGTTGATGCCCATCCTGGCTGGCACTGCTGGCATACCAATTCCAACCTTTTTGACCACCTGCTCCAGGTTTATTAAAGATCACTATAGGCATATTGAGGTATTTTTCATTTCCCGCCATCATAGTGGCAATACGCGCTTGGAAATCCGTAGCACCACCTGGGCCATACGCCACAGCTACTTGGATAGGTGCGGTTGGGTATTCAGCAGCTAATACTGCTGCGCTGGGCGCTAACAACATTGTAGTCACTGCTGCCGTAACGAAAGACGATTTTATTTTTTTTAGTATCATAGGACTTACCTTTTTCATTAGTGGCCAACTCAACCTAAGTGAGAGGCGTTTTATCTGCACTATTTGGACCACCCAAATAACGCGAATCTTTTTATAACAATCCTGGGGTTATCACCCTTAAAGACAAGCTGAACAGCCCGTAAATCGCTGCCATAAAGCCAACGGATACCCACAGTATTCTGGTGACTTGTTGCCGATTCTTACTGCCTGTGTAGAGCATAACAATAGCCGTGAACGCAATCCAAGAAGCTAAGTAGAAGCCAGCTGTTTGCAGGAGCATCAAGTAGCCCACAATCACAGCGATGCCAGCACCAAGGTCTGACCACTCTACTAACCCAGGACCAGATTTTTGGCGGCTCCAAGTACGCAAAACATCAATTAACAATGCTACTGCAAACAACATCATCAGCACTGCTAATAAGAATGGGAAATCGTATGCTTGGCTGCCGTCTGCCGACATCACCATAGTCAACACGACTACAGAGGCCACAACTGCACCTACCGCAGCAACACGAGCGCCCGGCGTAGATCGTTTGAGTTCTGCAGCAACTTCGCGGCGTTGCTTCACCTCCACCCACACGCTATAACCAATCGAAACCAAACAGACAAATATAAGTACCAGGTTGACAGAGCCTGTCATGAAGTAAGGCACCGCGCCTTCACCTACATCGGCAATCATCTTACCCATAGAAAAGTTATCTTCTGCTATAGGGCCCAAAATAATACCCAACACAATGGGTGCTGCACTAAAGCCATACTTATTCAGCAGATACATTAAGCTACCAAGCACCAGCATAAGCACCACATCAGAATAACTGTTCTGAATACTGTAAGTACCAAACACCGCAAGTACCGTCACAGCAGCAGCCATATACTGAGATGGCACACGCATAACCCAATTGCTACTAGTGCGACTCAAGGCTAAACCGATAATCAGCATAAATACTTGAGCCACTAACAAAGAACCAATGAACGTCCAGGTTACTTCGGCGTGCACAGTAAATAAATCTGGGCCTGGGAACAAACCATTGATCAGTAGACCACCTAATAACACGGCCGCCGTTGGGCTGCCTGGAATACCCAAAGTTAGTAGAGGCACTAGAGATGGCCCCACCATGGCATTATTCGCCGACTCGGCAGCGATAACTCCGTCAGGTTCTCCTTGGCCAAACTTACTCGCATTAGGGCTAAATTTTCGTACTTGATCGTAAGCCACAAGGCCCGCAATCTGGCCACCAGCACCTGGAATAATGCCGACTATCACACCAGACAAAGTGCCAATAGTTAAGGCTTTAACACGGCTCAAGTTATATTTAATGGACGACCATAAGGGGGTGTTTTCCGTAGCAAATAGTCCACCACTTGAGGTTTGACGACTAGTCACCAACAATTGGTAAATTTGTGGCACCGCAAATAAACCAATTAAGGCAACAACAATATGCACTCCACCGGTAAGGTGCTCAGTGAATACAAAGCGTGATTCTCCAAATATGGGACTGATGCCTATGGTAGAAATCCATAAACCTAGAACGCCAGAAAACAACCCTTTAATCACAGATTTTGAGCCCAGAGTGCCTATTACAGTGACACCAACAATGGCCATCCAGAACATTTCTGAAGGCCCAAACCTAAGAGCCAGCTTCGCAAGCGGAGGGGTAAAGAAGATCAATACCAACACACCAATAATGCCGCCTACAAAAGAACTAATGAAACAGAAGTGCAACGCTTGAGTAGCCTTGCCTTGTTTTGCCATGGGGTGGCCATCTAATACTGTGGCAATGTTAGCCGGCGCACCTGGGATATTAACTAAAATACCGCTAATGGCACCACCTGCCACCGTGGCAGTGTAAACTGCACCAAGCAGCACCAAACCCGTTGCTGCATCCATTTGAAAGGTAAATGGAATTAACAATGCAACGGCCATGGTTGGACTTAGGCCAGGCAAAGCACCCAAAATCAATCCCCCGGCCGTGGCAAGAATTAACACCGTGAGGTTGCTAATACTAAATATTGCACCAATGTAATCAAATATTTCCACGGATTTTTGCCTCTCAATGACGAGTCATTGACTCATCAAAATTGTTCTAATTTTTATTAGCTCGCTGAACTAATGCGTCAGCGTTACTGCATAGTTATATAACTCATATACATGAGTCAAGTGTTTATGATAATATTTTTTCATCAATAGGCAATAATCTGTTACTCTCTACCCATTAATCCAACGACTAGTTTTTATACAAATCACAGGTTTTCAAACAGTTAATGACACAATGGCCTATCAAAAACGTGCCCGGCACGCCGTTATATAAAGTTGTAGAAAATTTTCTGCAAGAACGAATTACAGCTGGTGAATTAGCCCCCGGGGATTTAATCCCTTCTGAACCACAGTTGGCAGAGCATCTTTCTGTAAGTACAGGCACAGTAAAAAAAGCCATTGAAAATTTAGTTCATCAAAACTTGCTGTACCGTCATCAAGGTAAAGGCACCTACGTCTCTCGGATCGATTTTAATAACAGCTTATTTCGTTTTTTCTCCTACGGCACGCATTCAGGAAATCCAGTACGGATTCGCAAAAAAACACCTGTCAGGGAGCTACGTAAAGGCAGTGATAAAATCTGTCAACGGCTTAATGTTCCTACCAATACTGATATGGTTTACATCGAACGTGTGGGTTTTCGTGACGAAAAAGCAGTGTTGGTGGAAAAATGTTGGTGGGTTGCCGACTTAGTTCGCGGCTTAGAAAAAGAAGAGGTTCATATACCTGATCTGCTTTACGCTGTGGTTGTAGATCAATTCAACCTGCCGATTATTCGCTCAGAAGAATCCCTGACTGCAGAAATAGCAGACCAAGCCACAGCCTCTCGACTAGGCATAAAGGTAGGTGACCCCTTAGTGGTGTTGCATCGCCTCACATATAGTAAAAACAACCAGCCTGTTGAGTTTAGAATCACCAGGGGCCGAGCCGATAGCTTTAGCTATCGCACCGAAATTCGCTAACCATAACCTGCCCAGCCTAACGGAGCGTTTTGACTATGTTACAAAATTCAGACCTCAACCTGCACTGGCAACAGCTTATTGAATTAGCCAGCGCACGTTTCGCAGCGAGTGACACTGGAATTGGCATTGAAGTTGCGCCACTATTGCTAGCGCTTGGGCAAACTAATCCAGATTGGAATGACGTACCTAATACGCTGCCTTTAGAGGTGAGCATTAATGCTATTCCCGACGAAAAGCTACGCACCTCGATGGCGGCTATTATTCCCTACTTAACGTGGTTGGAGCGCGGTGTATTCAGCAATAGTCAAGACGTTAACCGCGCATACATCGAGTTGGTGGGGCCAGAAGGCGTATTAATAGATGACCAATTCCGTTTTGGTATCTATTGGCAGCAAGCCAATACTTTTTATCCAAAGCATCGGCACGACGCCCTGGAGCTGTACCACGTGGTTAGCGGCACAGCACTTTGGCAAATGGCTGAAAAAAACTTTAAGGCAAGGCCACCCGGATCGAGCTTTGAACATCTAGACCGTATCGATCATGCTACTTTAACTAGAGATGAAGACCTACTAGCGCTATGGGCATGGCGTGGCGACTTGAGTTTTGACAATTATACGATGGATAAGTAAGCGTTCAGTCGTGCGTCATTGTAGGTATCAAACAACACGACTCCATTGGTATCACATAGCTTAGCTAGTAGTAAAAAATGCCTGTATCGACTCAATTACCTGCTGCAGAGCCGCATCATCGATTTGCATGTGCAAAACAATACGAGCATTTTCCCCAATAGCTGTGATGGCAATACCACGCTGTGAAAGATAACTGGCTAAGGCTGGCATTTGTGGCGATTGCAAAAACAACATATTGGTTTGTACTCGAGCTCGGTCAAAGTGTAACCCTTGCACGCCTTCAAGTGCTGTGGCGAGTTCCTGTGTGCGCCGGTGATCTTGCGCTAACCGTTCTACGTTGTGCTGCAAGGCATACCTGCCTGCTGCTGCAATGATGCCTACTTGCCTCATGCCACCGCCTAGCATTTTACGCAGCCTACGTGCCCTTTCAATGACGATACTTGGGCCCACTAGCACTGAGCCCAAGGGTACGCCTAAACCTTTAGACAAGCACAAGGACACCGTGTCGATGGATTTAACTAACCTAGCTGGGGGCAGATTTTGGGCTACCGCAGCATTAAATAATCTGGCACCGTCCATGTGTGTAGCAAGCCCATGTGATTTGGCACAGTCTACCAATGCATCAATATGGGCTTGTTCTTGAATGCAGCCTCCCACAGTGTTTTCTAGACACAGCAACCGTGTGATGGGGCAATGGTAGTCGTTTGGCTTCACTGCAGCATTCAACTGTTCAAGGCTAAAACAACCGAACTCATCTGTGTGCAGTGGGTGCATCGCGACACTACCCAGCACCGCTACCCCTGCCGCTTCATCACAACTAATATGATATTTATCACCCACTACAACCTCTTCACCCCTTTGGCAATGAGCTAGCACACCGGCTAAGTTACTCATGGTGCCACTGGGTAGAAACAGGCCCGCTTGCTTGCCTAATAACTCTGCAGTTTCAGACTCTAGGGCGTTAACATTGGGA
>Ga0307995_1002251_pt1 | contig 11330 bp, 17 predicted proteins | sample EllFjometagen262_FD_203132 | JGI IMG/M metagenome (GOLD analysis project Ga0307995, IMG submission 203132) | Marine microbial communities from Ellis Fjord, Antarctic Ocean - #262 | ecosystem: Environmental > Aquatic > Marine > Unclassified | place: Southern Ocean | collected 2014-11-02
CAACCATGACTTTGTGCCTTCTTGCATTTCAACAACTCCCTTTCGCCCCGACAAATCAACATCTCCTACTGTTGCATAATCACCAATTTTAAAATTACCTTGTGCGCTGTCCTTTATACAAACTAAAATGTCGCCATTTTTAAATTCTTCTTGGCTTGTTTCTGCCGCTTTCTTAGATTTTTTAGTCATCATTTTTCCTAATACTAATGCCGCACCTAAAATAAGTCCTGTTTTTATCAATGGTGCATATTCATTAGTATTGATTATGGGCGCACCATCACCTGCATTGTCGTCATCTTCCTTTGCCGGTGCAGTAGCCCAAAAATATCCAACACTTTGAGTCCCATTCGGTTTCGCACAATCTCCTGCCGATTTAGATTTAAACTGAACATCCCACCGACCCGGAGCATTTATTAGATATTCTCTTGAAACTCCGTTGCCGGTATCATCGCCCGATATATCTTCTTGGTGAACGATTTTACCACCATTTAAAATTTCAACTCGTAGTTTATGTAAATATCCGTTCCCATAATGATAGCCGGTTCCCATACCGCCGGTATCTTGCATTTTTGCATTAACTATAATTTTATCTTTATAGGCTTCTGTTCCTGTAATACTTGCAGTTAGGGAATGTTTTGTTCCGCAAAGCATGGCAGTATCTAATTTTAAAACTTCTGTATTACTACCCTTTGTTAAATCTTTACTCATTCGTCATCGCCTCCCTTTCAAGAGAGAGAATAATAAAATGATACCTGCGCCAATTCCGGCTACTTTTGCGATGCCCTTAGTTTTAACAATAATATTCATTTTACTTAAAATGCTTTGGTTCTCATCACTAATGAGTGCATTTCTCGCCGCTATTGCTTCCTCGGATTCAATATTAAAAACATATATTTGATTAAATCCGGCAGTTGGGAAATAGTCTCCACATCTGTTTTCTCCTGCCGCACCCATTCCACTTGCGATTAAACCTGCACCGATTATAGCCATCTCAACAGCAAAAGCACCCCATAAAACAACATTTAAACCGGGAACGAAAGAACCAACAATCAAACCGGCTATCGTAATAATATCCCATGCCACAATCCATGATTTTGAGGAGTTTGATGATTCTAATTCTGCTTGATAACCATAATGGGCATTAAATAAATAAGAAGTCATTGGCCAATTTTCATTAAGCAAAATATCTCCTTTCGCTATTCCATCGCTATCGGTTGTGATTACATCCGACCAAATACCTACATACAAGTTTTCAATTCCGATGCTTTCTATTGTTGTTGCGCTTATATCCTCAAGTAATGTTTCATCCCCGTCTTCTAATTTTTGTAATTCGGCTTCTGTAAGAGCATCCATTTTAGCATTATAAACCTCTAAAAATCTATTCAAGTCAAAATAAGTTAATTTTAGATTCACTCTATCCTCAACACATCCTGTTTTAACTTCGTAAGATAATGTGCAACCGGCAGGAATTGAATCCCAAGTAGGCATTTTATCTTCAACCCTATCCATAGGGATTTTCATACCTTCGGGAGTAGTAATAAATAAATTAGATTTAAAAGAGGTTTTATCTCCCTTTCCTGCCCATTCCCCATCTAATTCGGGATTTCGGCCACTTTGCATCCATGTCAAGGTCAATTTAATCACCTTACTTCTTGATAACCATTACAAGGATTAAAGCACTAATTCCAATACCTGCTACGATGGCATATTTTCCAAGACTTACGAAACTTTCTGCATTTTCTTCATAACAATTTTCAAGGTATGTGGTATGTTCTTCACTATCGGGTTCGTATAATTCACCGGCTTGAACCTCACAATCTTGTTCCCCTAAAACCTTTCCTCCAAGATTAGTTCCGGTCATAGTAGTAAATGCTTGGAAGCCCCCATAAGTAATGATTCCAACAGTTGCCAATTTTACTGAATTTTTAGATGCACCCTTTAATCCTGCCTTAATCGCAGGTGTTGCTCTCTTTAAAGCGACTTTGCTACTTTTAGCGATGGCTTTAGCGGCGGCCTTTGCGGCGGCCTTACTACCTGCTTTAACTCCTGCCTTAGCACCGGCCTTTGAACCGGCTTTAGCACCTGCCTTTGCACCTGCCTTTGCCCCCCCTTTAAGGAACCATCCACCAAGTCCATTGAAAACTCTTCGCTCATCGCTCATAAAAGAATCACCGATTGGGTGTTCATCACGATAATGGTTTTCAGCATGGAGGGATATAGGATTTAATGGGTTTGAAAATCCATTTCCATTGTATCTCGGTGCGGCCATACAATATATTTATTGTTCTCGCTATTTAAAAGCGATTACACCATTTTCCAATAGGTTTTAGGTATTCCTATTACAGATATATTTGGGATTGATTTCATTCGGCGTAAATAATCATCCCACGATATACAATATAATTTATTTTCTATTGTTATAGTTGGTAATATTTGTCCATTTTTTTGTGTCCCTGCTTTACGGACTCTTTCATATTCACCAAACGATAATATTACGAATCCCTGCTGATAAACTGCATCATTTAGTTTCTCTAATGCTAAGGGTGGGCCATCTCCTGCACCTTCTTCCACTAATACAGATATATATGTATCATGCTTTTCTTCGTGGTTGCGAACATCATGCCCACATTGAGAGCATACGGCATAAAACCCCGTTTCATCTTCTTTATATTCAAGAGTTAATTTATAATCATCTTTCTTTATTGTCCATTTATTGCGGTAGCCACCCTGCTTAGTGTCCTTCTCCCGAACCTTTGAACAGTTATTACAGAATAAGGTTGTGCATTGAACGGTTGAATTGCCCGATTTATAAGTATGTTCTTGAAAGTATTCTTCGGGTGGTGAGTCAATAATAGCATCCCCCCAAATCTCCACTGATTCATCATGGCTAATGGTCTGCATAATTATCTATTGTTTAAACACCTATTTTAAATATCAGCATGGACAACTGTATTTTATGACTAAATTATCTCCCTACGAAGCACATAAACAATTCCAAGAATTGATTGATTTCGTCAAGAGTATTAAGGTTCTTAATTGGATGGGTAATAATCAAATAGTTATTAATACTGTCCTCATGCCAAAACTTAAAAATTTAAGAAAATTAATCAATGATGATAATTTGTTTTATGGCCTTCTTGAAGAATTTATTAAAAGGGAATCTTTAGAAGAGTTTGATATTGGGACTGAAATTATTAAATATCCCGAAGATTTCGGCGGCCATGAAGAATGACCTATAAATAATCGTATTACATATTTAGTTATATGGCATCTCGCAAAAACACATGGCGCAATCCAATTTATGAATTGATGAAGAAAAGAGCCATTCCATCTCACGAAATACCCATTATATTAAATGAATTATATCGGGATGTTCCATCTTCGGTTAAAGTATCAGCAGTTTTATCAAGGGATGAACGGTTTAGGAGTCTCGGAAAGCATTATTGTTATGGATTGAGTAATTCTAAAAGCCACCAAGTAATTTTCTTTGGGCGGGCTGATACTAATTATGAGATAGAGCCGCCATTCAAGGCTAAATAATAAGAGGGTTGATATACCCGTCACACAACCATATTAATTGTAGGGATAACTATGGATATTATAGATAAGGATTATGAGTTTTGTGCCGATTGCGGTTCTAAAAACTTTGAAGTAAGTAATGATGGGCATGATTCTTGTAAGGATTGTGGGCTTGTTCGTGATGAAATAGTTATGGATTATGGCCCCGATTGGAGAAACTTTCAATCAACAGGTGGGGTATCTAATGAAAGAAGTGGCCCTGCTAAAGATATATTTCAACATGACTATGGTATTACTACGGAAATAGCACCCGGCAGAAAAGATGCAACAGGTGTTCAATTAAGAGGTGAAATGGGTTCAAGATGGGGTCGTTTGCGCCGACTTGATAACAAAGGCCGTATTCGTAATGCTACTGAAAGAAACCTTGTGACAGCATTACACGAATTAAAAAGAATTGCTACTGTTATGAGTTTGCCAAAACCTGTTGCTCAAGATGCGGCATATATTTATCGTAAAGCGGTGGCCAAGAAACTTATTCGTGGTCGCAGTATTGAAGGTGTTGTAGCGGCTTCGCTTTATGCGGCTTGCCGTATGCACAATAATCCACGCACTCTTGATGATATTGGAAAGCATTCAAGGACAGGAAGGAAAGAGATTGGAAGGACATTCCGATTTTTAAAGCGTGAATTAACTTTGAGTATTGGTTTGGCATCTCCAAGCGAATATATTCCTCGTTTCTGCACACAATTAGGTGTTCCAATAGCAGTTCAATTGAAAGCAGAAAGAATCCTTGCACAAGTTGGCGATGATGCTATGGCGAGTCGTGGCCCAACAGGTATTGCGGCGGCTTCTATCTATCTTTCGGGTATGCTTGAAGATAATACAAGGACTCAAAGAGAAGTGGCTTTGGTAGCAGGTGTGACGGAAGTAACTATCCGAAATAGATTTAAAGAATTATGTAGTGTTTTAGGATTGAATCCCGACAACCCTAAGAAACCTCTTTGACCTTCATATACCTGTGAAGACAACCTTATTTCATGGTCGGAGTAAAGGTTATTGCTGAAAAGGGCGTTGAATATAAAGTTTGGAAAAAGGAAGGTAAGCACCGTATTTACTTCACTCTTCGTGAAGGAACGGGCAAACCTACTGAAATCGGAAACTATGATTTAATTGAAAACAAATTCTTTAGCGATAGAAAGTATTCGGGCGCACATTGGGATATGGTTGAACAAAAGGATAATCCTCAAGCACTTATTATTATTGCTGATGAGAAGAAGGTTTTTGTTGGCCCCCCACAAGGAATGGCTAAGAGTGTCACTAAAACAGCCCACCGAAAGTCCGATACAGTGCAAGAAAGAATCACTCTTGGAATGTGTATTAATAATGCTACGGCAATCGTGGCACAAAGAATTGCACATGATAAAATGATGGGTAGTGCTAAGACGGTTCAAAGTATTTATGATTTAGCCGACCTATTGCTTGAAGAATATAAAATTCGCTATTCGTGATTAAAATGGATGATGTATCACATCCGATTTATTGGTTAGGGACTCAAACCCCTATGGCATCATTTATGCAACTTCAATCACACTACTCATGGAAATGGGAAACGAATATTGAAACTGTTGATGAAATAATGGGACAATGTTATTTGAAACCGCAGGAATTAATAGCAGTTCTTAAAGATGGGATGGAATTGACAGGTTTCCAATTGAAAAATCTATTTTACAGTTGCAGAATTGTCCGTCAATAATGTATTCAATTTCGTTTTTAATGGGATATTTACCCTCATCTTTATAACCTGTGGATTAGTGGATATAAACATGGCCATAAGAAACACGACTATCCGCAAGCATAAAACTTTGACAACCACTTCAATCATTTCATTTTTGAATAAGATTGAGTTTGCTACAAAGAATGAAATATCTGCACACATTAAAGAGGATATGAATTTGCCTCCAAGCATCCGGCGTTCCGCAGGAGTTGTAGCAGATTATATTGTCAAACAACCACATTTCTCTCAACCATTTGATTGCATGGGTCAAGTTAAATCTATGTGGTCAGTGACTAAAGTTTAAATAGGTGTGACTAAGAATTAAAAATAGGGGAATTAATATGGAACAAGATATAGCAGAAGATTTAAAAGCATTTACAGGAAGAAAAAAGAGATTTGCGGTGCTTCCTTATCAAGCACGACTCATTATCTCATTTATGAGCGACGGTGTTTCTCGTAAGGAAAGTGAAATTATGGACAATATTCGTGCAGATTGGGGTCGTGACTCTCTTGATAGAGGCCGAATTACACACTTTTGCCGATGTGCTAAAGATGAGAACCGTAATCACTTGTTTGCAGTAATCGGGACTCGCCCAAGAGACATACAATTTATCCCTCGTCGTTTGCGTTAATTATTCTTCTTCTTGAATTAAGAGGAATTGAATGCGTCTTTTAGGAGATGTTTGCATATCATTTGCGGCTACCATTCTTGATAATCCGTCATTGATAGTGTCATTAATATCTTCCATTACCTTTTGTAGTTTGGAAAATTCACCAACCCATGCAAACTCATAAGTTATTATGTTCCGGTTCTCCGGCATTTGATATATTTGCCGTTTCAATGAGTCTCCGCAATCATAATGTTCAGTAACCATTTTTAATAATTTGTTCATTGGGCAATCTTCTGTGAGTTTAAATTCTTCGGAGAAAAACATCATGTGAAATCCATCGGGGATTGTATCATCTTCCTCCATTTGAAGTAATGCAGTTCCTAAATCAACAGATTCACTCATACGCTCACCTCATTCCACTTCTTACATATCTCTAACATCGTTTTAAAGGTTGATTCCATCCCCTTTATGGGGACTTGTTGCTCTTGTTCTTGAGTTGTGCCATCAGCAAAATGAAACCTCGTCTTTTGAAGGTATTGACCCGAATTTAGTATTGATGCGATTAATGCCCTACCTTGCTTGGCAGTTTCATCGGAGTCCAACATTATTCTTGTCTGTTCAACACCCGATTCCATTAGATTTTCAGTATTCTCTTGAACCAACATGGCATAATCATGCGGTGATTGGAGCATAAGTTGTTTCATATCTTCTGTATTGCGATTTAAAATAACTCCTAATTTTTCAAGTAGTTGTCCTGTGGTTAATACGGATAAGCGAAGCGGTTCTGCTAAAATGGTGAAGTAGCATAAAAATAAGGTATCAATATCTTCCTCATCACCCATTTCAACATCAGCAACCAATACTACATCAGCATTTTTATTCATTCCAAGTTTAACGCTCGTTATTTGTTTCATATACATTCCCCACATTTATAAAATCGGCCTTCTTTTAAAATATCAAAATTACGATTACAACCTTTACATACTCGGTTCTGCCATCTTAATAATAAAATCGGTATTTTCCACGCCTGTTCAAAGTCCATCCTTGTTACTTGAATCAATTCACCATCGTTGGGAAATTCATCCATGCGTTTAGGATGCACAATAGGATATTATGCGGCTTTGTATTAAATGGTTCGTGTTTAAATAGTCGTTTTAAGAATGATAATGTATGGGAGTAACTGAACCAAATACACCAATTGCCAATGATTTACTTGGATTTCTTGGAAATTATTATGATTCGGGAGAGTTTGGTGTTATTTTTGAAATGAATCAATTCCCTCAATGGCTCGTTAAGGTAGTAAATCTTGATGCAGATGATGATGAAAACTTAATCAATCAAGAGCAAGCCCTTTTTATGGAACAAGTATTTGAAATTGGCAATCAAGGCGGTGTGCCGAATCTTATTTATTATAAAGAATTTCCCTTGAACAAATTATATAAAAAGCATATTAAAAATATACTTTTGAGAGGTAGTTATTTTAAAGCATTAGAGGTTTTAAATATGAAGGATGGAGATACGATGGCCATATGGATTATGGAAAAATTAGGACACATTGGAGAAGATGAAAATTTAACTAATGAAGAAAATGCTCGTATGGTTGGCGAAGCGGCGGCACTTATTTTTGAAGAATATGGATTTATTGTTGAGGATTTACATAGTAATAATTATGGACAAACTGTTGATGGGGATTGGGTTATACTTGACCCTCAAATATTAACAGAACCTCCGAATGAAGTGTTCTTAATGGATAATGAACAATTAGTAAATTGGTTCATTGAAAATAAAGTTTGGCTAAAGGATGGGAAGGCCTCAACAGTGATTAGGAATTAAATACCTGTTATTATAATTACATATTGGTGATTAGCCGATGGCGGCAAATAGTGATAATATAAATATGGATGAAAAAATAGCGATAGACCCTCTTGATTCGGCAATAATAGCCTTGCGAGGGGGGAAGTATCGTGAATCTCTTGGTGGTGTGAATCCAACAGGTGCATCCGCAGAAATGATTAATGAAAGAGGCGAAAAGGTTCTCGTAGGAAAGTGTCTCCGCCAAGTATGGTATTCTAAGAAAAGAGTTACTCGCACTAATACAGCGACGGACAATAATCATTTTGTATTTATGATGGGACATATGGGCGAAGCAGGATTACAAGAGGCATGGGGTAAATCCGGTATGCTTCTTGAAGCAAATGCTAAAATGGTTCATAACCTTGCTAAGAATCCCGAAACTGATGATATTCGTTTAAGTGGAGAAGTGGATGCTATTTTAAGATGGACTGAATCAAGGACAGGGGAGGATGGTGTATCAAGAATCCACATAGACCCCACTAAGGCCATCGGAATTGAAGTCAAAACTAAATATGGTTACTTTGGTAAGGGGCAGATAATGGGTGGCAGGGATTCAATCTATGCTAATGGTTATCCACAAATTGAACATTTAATGCAAACCGGACTTTATCTTGCCGCACGAAAGAGATTTGAAGATTTCCATAATGTTGAAATTCCTTACTTTGTTATTTGTTATGTTCTTCGTGATAATGGAGTCCATAAATCATTTAGAGTGGAATTGTCCGATGGATATGAAGGCCGAATTGTTGTTAAAGACATGGAAGGTAATGAATTGAAGCCCAAGATGGAAAAATCTCTTGATTGGGGAGTTCAAGCACAACAAATGGAATTGACCATTGATATGATGCGAGAAAGATACCTTATTCAAATTGAGAATTTAAAGTCCGATACTCCACCACCGAGAGAATATGACCTTCGCTATTCCGATGAGAAAGCAGAAACTATGTTTGCCGCCGGAGATTTGTCCAAAACAAAGAAGGCGAATCACGAAAAGAAACCTTTGGAAGATATTGGTGATTGGAATTGTAGTTATTGTGATTGGAAAGATGTTTGTTACCCTCAAGGAATATTTACTACTGCTGTTGAAAATGGTGAATTAACTGTTGATGAAGCATTAGCAAATTATGGAATTGGTGCTTAATAAATGGGATTTAGAACGGGCTTAACAAGAGTCACACAATTAGTTCTTGGTTTTGATGGCATTTTACATTTATTAGAATGTGTAACTGCTTGGAGAGAAGAAGCATGGATGACTTTGGGATTGACAAGTTTCCACACTATTGTTTTCTTTTTGGCTTTTTACCTTGTAGGACACGACCATTCGCATCATAAGGATGAGTAAGAGAAAACCCTCAATAGAGAACCTTTGCTTCTCTTAGGTAGGCATATGCGACAACTCCACCACAAGCAACAACAACAGGGCCAAGAGCCATGCTCATTGGACTTGAATCACCTTTTAAAATATGAGGGATGGATTGTGCAGATTCTAAAACACCAATTCCCATTAAAGCCAATGCAAGTGTGTAACCTGCTCGGTGGACAAAATTCGTTTCTTTACTATAAAATTCAGCAGGGTAGTTTTGCATAAATAAATATTATTACGCCGACTATTTAATATCGTCAAACTACAATTGCTACGACGACGGTAATATCATCCATTTTCCCACCCATGAAGGCAGGGTCATATTTTTTCTTTAAGTCCCATGCACCTTGCTCCAATGCCCTTTCAGTGAATGGAATCCAATTGTCTGTCCTTCCTGCCTCATTAAATGCTAATTCTGCAAGGCTATTTGCCATTTTTTCGGGACTCTCACTCTCCATTGAATTAATTTCTGCTAAAAGTGCATCATCCCATATATTATCAAATAGGCCATCCGAGCCAAACACAACAATGTCACCCTCATGCAATTTTAATTCATATGTTTCGCAATCTTGTGGTCGGTCTTCACCATGTTCATAAAATTTGCCATCACGACCCTTTACTTTTCCTAATTGATAGGGGAAATTAAATCCATGTTGCTGTTCTTTAGATTTAAAAAGCATCTCATGTTGGCGCACAACCATAAATCCCGAATCGCCAATATTAGCAACAGAAAATAAACCATTCCGTTCCATAATTCCTACAACTGCGGTGCATGAACCTGTTTGTTCAACCATATTATATGCTTCATCTAATGCAATAACGGGTTTCCGCACACCGGATTCAATTGATTGTTTAGTATATTCCATCAAATCATCAGCAAATAGTTTCGGATTAATGTTTTGATTTGCCCATCCGCCTACTCCATCTGCAATACCAACTGCTGAATTAGCAGGAGTGGATAAGAAGAAACCATCCTCGCCGCCACGATGCGCTTTATCGGGATGTGGTATATTTGCGGCTGATGTGTATAACTGCATAAGGTATATTTGGTGCTTCATGTATTTAATGTTGTTTATTTTCCTTCATATAGGTGTTATTAGAATGCTTGCTTATGGGCTTTATAACAATTAGAGTCTTTGGAAAAACTTTCACCCATAGAAGAGACTTGTTGGATAAACATGGATTGGAATATGATTTCAAGAAAAAGGATTTCAAAGGAGCATTCCCCGAAACAAGTAATCGGATTGGAAGACTACGCACATTTTGTGAGCAAAAGAAACTAAATATTGAGATAGATGGCGAGGAGATAATTTTCAATACAAAATTTAAAAATCCAATTGGAAAAATTACGAAAGAAGATTTAGATAATTTGGATGATTTTAATTTAAATCAGTGGATTCCTTTACTTGATTCTATTGGAAAAGAGACAGATATGGGAGAATTGGGAAATCGCAATTGGAAACCTGTAATTGAGGGGCTTGGATATGAGGAAACGGATATTGAATCGGACACCGCTTATTCGGATGAATGGGATAAACTATCCGAAAATACACCCTTTCACCCATTAAGACCAATTCAAAAACAAGTTATGGATGCAATTACTACTGCAATTGATAATGGGTATGAGAATATTGTTGTTGAATGTCCTACGGGTAGTGGAAAATCGGCTATTGCTAAGACAATTCCTCAAGCATATGCGACTCCTGCATATATCGTTACGCACCTTAAAGGATTACAAGCGCAATATCTTAAAGAAATGCCCTATATGAAAACTATTATGGGGCGTGGTAATTATGATTGCTTACTTGATGTTGAACCCGGTTTAGATAATGCAGACGAAGCACAAAAAGCATTAGATGACATTGGCACATCATCACCCGAATCATGTTCGGCGGCACTCGCACCTTGTAAATTCGCAGAAGGATTCAAATGCACTAAGAAAAATCCTGTATCTCCTACGGGCGATTGGGATTTCGGCGTTGATGCCGATTCTTTATGTAGTTATTTCGGGGCATTGACCAAAGCACAAAACTCAATGTATTTCGTAGGTAATACGGCTTATATGATGGCGATGAATAAAAGCGGAAAAGTTATTAAAAAACGACCATTACTTATTGTTGATGAAGCACACCAATTGGCAAATAATATGATGAGTTTTTATTCATTAACTGTATCTCAAAGGTCATTAGAGAAAATATTTCGTGTGCCA
>Ga0307995_1002254_pt1 | contig 11327 bp, 5 predicted proteins | sample EllFjometagen262_FD_203132 | JGI IMG/M metagenome (GOLD analysis project Ga0307995, IMG submission 203132) | Marine microbial communities from Ellis Fjord, Antarctic Ocean - #262 | ecosystem: Environmental > Aquatic > Marine > Unclassified | place: Southern Ocean | collected 2014-11-02
GTAAATACCGAATCACCATCATCTTCTAAACTGAATCTTGAATCACCTTCAGACCCTTCTATATCCTCAACTATCTCGTTTTCTAAAGGGGATTCTTGAAGCTCTTTAATTTGTTTTCTGATCGAAGCAGCTTTGTCTTTCGCTATCTCAGTTTTATTACCGTCTACCTTATCTAATTCTAACTGAAGCCTAGTCATCTCGTCTAGTGTTTCTTTGTTTAAATCAGGATTGGCATCTAATAATTCTTTTTCTGTTGATAGTTTAACAATTCTGTCTTGTAAGTTTTTTGCTCTACCTTCGTAGTCGTTGTCAATAGTTATTTTGGTAGCCACAATTTCATCAAGTGTCATTGTCTCTATAAGATTATCAATGGTTGCCCCATCAACTTTCTCTCCGTTAACTTTGTATTTTGGTTTACTGTATCTAGCAGATACCAAATCTTTTATACCACCTGGTATTTCAGCTAAACCTTCTAATGCAATTTCAGATACATCCATCTCTTGACCAATAGCTAATCTTGCTGTTGCCTCTCCTACTGAACCACCTACTCCTTCAATAGCTCCTGCTCCTAAAACTGATTTTATAACCTGACCTTTAGTCGCTTCTTTTGCGGTTTGCATTCCCCCTTTAGTAAGAATTTTACTACCTATTTTACCACCTAGTTTTCCAGTGAAAGCATCTATAGCTCCAATCACCACACCTCTAGCTATTGCCTTATTTCTAATGCGGGTATATTTCTCTTCATCGTTTAAAACTTCTTGGATAAGCGCAGCTGTTAAATCTTTATCTCCTACTTCTTCTTGTAGTAATTCCGAGAAAGTTGCACCCATTTCTAAGGCTGAACCTGCTGCCGCGAAAGCGTAAGGAAGAGCTGCCGCTGCACCTGCTATTGCTCCCGGTGCTGCTCCAACACCACCAGCTAAAGCCCCTGCTCCTGCTCCGTATGTTGCACCTGTTCCAATCGCTGCTCCTGCTGCTGCTAATGAATCTGTATTGGAAGCCATAGAAGAAAATGAACTAACAATCAATTCAGGGAGTATTGTTAATCCTGATTTAGAGAGACCAAGAACTACACCCATAAAACCTTTACCGTTTTCTTCGTAGGTTCTTTGGTACTCTTGCATCTCTTTAGACGCACCGTATTTTGTTGCTTCCTTATTAGCATCTAAGTAGCTTTGAATATCTTCTTGGGTAGCCATCGATCCACGAAGCAATAAGTCTGAAGCATTCTCTGCAGCGATACCTTGGTTTACACCGCCGGCAACTGCACGAGCCATATCATCAATGAAGTCTCCAATACCAAAAGGACTAACAGTATCAATGCCTCTAAGCATATCTCCAAAGCCCCCTGTAAAATAATCTTCTTCAGTAAGTTCGCTATTATCTGTAGTAGTTAAACCCAAATTTGAATTCAAAGGAACGCCATTCGCATCTAATTCCCCAGAACCACTTGAATTTTTTTTTTCAAACAATCCGCCATCAAGCTTAACTTTGAAGTCTTCAGCACCGTAGTATTTAATTAACTCAGTTTCAGTTGCTTCCTTACCGTTTGCAGTGATATAGATATCATCACTACCTTTGTTATCGGTATTACCAACCTCTTTGAATTTACCCTCTGCTAGCATATCATCAAAAGCGTCACCATAAAAATTTCTTAATTCCTCTTCTGTTGCAATCTTACCGTTTGCCGTTTCAAATTCTCTCATTAGTTTCCGTATTCGTCTTTAACTTCGCCTTTCCATTTTAATTTTTTCGCTAATTTACCAGTGTCTTTTGCTGTAGCTAACTTTATAAACTTCATTAATTTCTGTCTCTCTGCTTCTGCTCCGTCTGCGGTATAGTTATTTGTATCAATTGTAACAGGGTCTAATCCGCTTCCCGGTATGGTTAACTGAACAACATTAGACATTGATCCCTGAGACACTGCTACTAAACCTAAATCTTTATATTGTGCCTGTACCTGCTCAGCAAATTTTACATCATCTGCTCTGTCGAAATTAATTTTCTTAGAGGTGGACTCAAGCCATAAATCTTTTTCAGTTGTGTAATCTAATTTCTCTTCTTTAGTAACTGAAGCTTTTGATGATCCGTCTTTATTAAACTCAGCATCTTTCTTATACCCACCTCTTTTTAATGATTCAGATACATCAGATTCACCTGTTAATAAAGGACCTGCTGCTTCAATAAATTCTTCTTGAGTCAATCTCTGCTCTACCATATTACCATTACCATCATCAACTAAAGCTCTTCTCTCTAACGGATTTGTTACTGATGTTTCTTGAGTGCTGTCGTAGTCAGGATTATCTTCCATAACGTAGAAGCTAATAGCTCTTGACTCTGTCTCTCCATCTTTATTAGTATACGTTACTTCTATTCCATCTGCATTTCTATTAACATCCTGTATGCTTTCGTTCTGATCTCTAAAGTAAGTAGTCGCTCCATTTATGGATTGATTATTTCCTCCCCAAAGATCACCTATTTTACTGACTTTATTATCTGTAGCAGTATCTTTCTTTCCGTCATCTCTAACATCTTTAGGCTCCCACCCTGGGCTATCTCCAACTGTAGTTGTTTTAACTTTATGATCTATAGCTCCAAGCATTACTGTTCTCAATCCTTTCTTAGCTTCTTCTCTTTGCTTCTTACCATTAGTAGTAGTCCAATCAGGTACTACCTGACCGTCTATATTTTTTAATAATATAACTGTACCTGTCTTATCAGCTTTAGCTATTTTCTCATCCCACTCAAAGGTATATGACTTCCCATTTATCTGCCCTAGGTTGTTTGTAAGCAACGAAGAAACTGTAAATGGATTAGATAACTCTCCTTCTAACTTAGCGTCTAAGACCTCTTCCCATCCAACCATTAAATCAGCATCTGCTTGACTTATCTGACCCATAGTAACAGCGTTCTTAATTTCTTTACCCCTAAGTGTAGGGTCGCTAATATTTAAAAGAAGTCCTTTAGCATTTAAAGAACCTATCTTTCTTGTAATTGTTTCGTATTCACCAAAACTTTCAACAGCATTTGCTACTGCACCTTTCATATCGTACAACTCAATCTTACCTTTGATACGGTTTCGAAGGTTGTTTATACCAACTAAACTATTAGGGTCTGAATCTAATACCATCACTCCTTTATCGTCTTTCTTATAGAAACCAACGTTTACTTTTCCTGTCTGTGGGTCAATAACAAGTTGTGATTTATTAAAGTTTCCAAAACCTTCAGCACTAGCCATTATATCTAGCTCTAACTGCTGAGAACATCCAACTCCTGAAGGATCTTTACAATCAGCACGAGCCATCTTGTCTGCATACTCTGCTTGGTATTCTTGAGATAAAGTAAAAGCTTGATCTGTACCATCTGCTAAATTCTGACGCATCATAGTAAAGTCTTTCATACTTAAATCTCCTGACTTCATAAGACGATTTGTCATCATCATTTGTTCTGTGGCATTAGCAGCATAATCCAATGTCCATTGGTTCATATTAGTAGAGTCACCTTGAACAGCGTTATCTAAAACACGTTGTTGTTCACGGGTTGAGTCGTCAATTGCTTGCTTCTTTGCGGTACGAGTACGAGCTTCTTCCTGAAGCATCCCTGAGAAGTTTGATCCAACTTCTGCCCAATTTATTTCACTCCCCGGATCACGTTCTTGATACTTATAATATGTTGCCATTTATATATTTTTTTAATTTCCGAAGACTCCAAAAGGGTTACCCCAGAAACCACCATTATTCTTATTATTAAGACCTAAACTATTCGTTCTGAAATTATTAGTAAAACTGTCATCTTGTTGATTCCACCAGTCAGTCATTTGATTCGCCCCTTTTGCATTTAATAATCCTGTCACGTCCTGAACATTACCATCTCCCCATTTCATTAGGTTTTTTTGTGGTACATAGTCAGAACTTTGGGTTACTGCTGCTTTATAATTATCATCACCTACGTTTCCAATTTGCGCGCTTCCTGCCGTTCCTGTAGCAGCCTGAATATATGAATTCTTTTTAACATACTCATTAACATCTACACCTGCTCTACCCGCTTGTCGTTCTAGTTTATTTACTGCACGAGCATCTGCTCCTTTTTGGTATAAAGGAACCATATTTAATCCTTGTTGGACTACATTTCCTATCCCTTGAATTCCTTGTTGTTGTGCCACATTTGCTGCGTTCTCAGCTTCAGCTGCTGCTGCTTGAGCACCTGCTACCTCACCTAAGTCCATCTGAACATTAATATCTCTAAGCCTTGAATCTTCTTCAGCCTGCATCGCCTCAAGATTAAATAAGTCTTGACCCATTTTATCACGAACTTGTCCTTGACCTTCTTGCTGTGCTGCTAATACTCTACCTGCGGTTGCCGCTCCTCCTCTTTCGCTCTCAATTGATTGCTCCATTAACTGTGCGCCTGCAGATAACATTGCTTCACGCTCTCTCTCGTAAGGCTCTTTATTAATAGCTAAAGCGTCAGCAAAATTAACCTTAAGTTTCTCTCTAGCTTTAGCCATCATCCCTGAAGCTCTAGCTGCTGCCTCTCTAGCTGCTTTTTCTTGTTTCGCTTTCTCAGCAAATGACATTGCGGTTGTACCGATGCCTACCGCTAATCCTGCAATAGCTAAACCTGCCATTAATCCTGCCATAATATCTTGTTTTTATTCATTATTAATTCTAGTGGTAAGTCTTTATAATCTTCTGTATATACCTCAGATTCTGCCTCTTCAAATGTTTTAGCATCTGTCTTATATACACAACACCAACTAGTATCTTCGTGTACATAAAAAACTCTTTGTGTTCCTATTTGTGTAAACACGGTAGTAGGAGCAACTATTGTTTCAACCTCTCCCGCATCTGTCAAGTAAGACACCTTTCCTTTTAATAAAAAAGAAGGGTGTTGTTGTTTGTGAATCATACTAACTATCAAAGACCCCTTTGGCATAAATAATTCTCTCGTATAAATTCCACCTTCTATTGTCTGCTTTAAAGGGAATACCTTCATCAAATCTTCTGATTGAGGTGTACCCGCTTTATGTGTTAATGTTTCATCAATAGATTTAAACTGTTCTACAAATGTGGAGATTTTTTCCCACATCAACCCCCTATTAGAATTTATATCTTGGATTAGATCTATTGGATTTTTAATTAAAGTAAGGTCTTCCATTCTACAAAGATAAAGAATTTTAAGGAAATGATTTCATTACTTCAGACTCTATCGCAAATAATTCTATTTTAGATGTGCTATTATTTACTAAATCAAAAACCGCGTAATGACCTAGCACCCCGTGGGATTCAGCAACTGCATTTTTTATATATAAATAGTAAGCATCATTTGATGGTATCGTAACTGTAACCGGAGCGGCAGGTGCCGGCGGAATTATAGTGTTAATAACAAACTGATTCAACCCTGCTTGTAGATTCACATTAACTTCAGTTATCTGTCCTGCAAATTGAGGGGTAGCCCCTGTCGCTGGATCAATAAAATACAACATATCCCCAACACTAACAATGTTTCCAAGACTAATGGTTAAAGGGTAGTCAATAGTAACAACCCCGGCAACTGCTGCACTTGCTGCAGAACTTTTACCGATACCATTTAAAGACCGTAGTGAATATTCATTTGATAAAGATGGCGTTGTACCTGAGTTTCTTATGAAAGAAAACCAAGCCCCTTCTTTTTTCACGAACCAGTCCTTCTCAATGTACCCTGTGTCCTGAATATCTGTTGCTATAGAAGCACTCCACGAATCATCACCCTCTATATTTAGAGTTTTAAATAACTTGTTCTCAAGAGGTATATCATTAAATACTGATTTTAAAGTACTATCGTACTGAGTCCCATAAAAGTTATTACGGGTCTCGTTTACGTTATGTCTATAAAGATTTCCCCCGCTAAATGTATAGAAATAATTATTCATTCCTATCATCCAATCAGGAACGTAAGAGTAGAAAGATGTCCACCCTCCTGAGCCTTCTTTATATGTTAATGTATTCTCTGCCATTTTTTATTTATTTATTATGTTGCACAATGTACTACGTCTCCGCAAGTGTATGAGCTACCACTAAATAGTGTAGCATCTGCAGTTCCTGATGAATTTAGATTAGTTACTGTTCCACAGTATATAGCTCCTGACCCTGGGGTTCCAACTTGAAACTGAACAACATCATTTAATGAAAATGTAAAGTCGTTTGCCACAGTATAAAGTAAAGCTGTATCACACTGGCTAATGGTATATAATAATGCAAAACAATCAAGAAGATCTAGAATTTCTCCAGAAGAATTTATCTGATAAACAGTATGAAAATCTGAAATATGATACCAACCACTATCCCCAACAAATATTGTGCTTAGAGCAGAATTTAAGTATACAAAACCTCCAACCGTAAAAGAACTACTATATACTGTTGTTGTAGGAGTTCCAGGTAATGAACAAGCTCCACTAGATGTGCTAATTGAATCACTCATTAAGTGACCTAAAGGAGCAGAAGTACAGACAACAATCGCTGTTACGACTCCACTTACAATTGTTATTACATTATTGTCAGCCATCACATAGTTACCATCAGTTAAAACAGTAGCTCCGTTAGAGTCAGAAAAAACCCAACTCGTTAAAACAGGAATTGTATTTACAGCTCCTCTATGCTTAGCAAAGTAATAAGTTACTGATGCTGCTGTGCAATTAATAGAACTTCCAATATTTGCTGATGCTGTAAAACTTGGTAGTGTTATAGGACAATCTACCTCTACAGTCCAAGCTGTACCAGAACAAGGTCCTAGAACTTGAACAGATACGTCTGATGGAGTTGCGCTTGTTTTTGGTATAACTAAAGTGCTATACTCAGAAGCTCCTCCATACTGATCGTCTCCAGCATTTAATGTTATACTCTGAGGTGTTGGTGTTCCTGTGTTCCACGAACTCCCTGTAAATCCATCGAAATAATTATACGATGTCGTATTAGGTAGTGCAGGCACACAAGCATTTGAGTTACCTAAAAGAGTAAATGCATCTGCAACACCACTTGTAGATTGTATTCTTCCACTAGTTGGTGACGATACAGAGTTGTAATAAACACTGTCGTATAAAACCCTGATCCCATCTGGCACACTTTGAGGGTTAAAATAAATAACTATCGCACCAACATCTGAGACAGTATCACCTGCGTCAAATGTTAAATTATATAACCCTTGGTTTCCTGATGGAGGATTAACCCCAGCACCACAAGCTATTGGAGTAGGAATACAACTAGCACAAACTTGTTGAGGTAATAAAATACAGTTTTGCAACTGCCTAGAAATAACTCCATTAGAATACACACCATCTGTAGCACAGACAGTTAGTTCCGCATCAGTAAATACTGCTGTAGAGTCTGATAGTGAGGTTCCGTCTAAATAATATATTGCCATAATTTAATTTTTATTAATAATTACAAGATCCATTTGCAACAACAACGTCTATACCATTGAAATTAACCATTCCTGTTTGAGCACATAGTGTCTTTGTAGATAGTCCATTTATACCACCTATTGAACTTGTTACGAAATTACCCGAACAATCTGTATAAGAATACCCTATTGCAGATGCTGAGTAAAAAACTGAAATTATATATTCAGTACAAGTTACTGTTGGATCAAAGTTACAATTTATTACGTCTCCACAGGTCTGAGTTACATTAGAATATAATGTTGCATCTACAACTGTTCCAAAACCTATTACTGTACCACAGTAAACATATGTTCCTACACCCGCTCCAATACCTTGAACGTACTGAACAACTGAATTAATACCAATCCCATTTAAGTAGGTATCCTCAATAGTAAAAATAGCTCCAGACGTACAATCTTCTATTTGGTATATATTTGAACTTGGCGCACAATTACAACAAGCCAGAGCTGCACTAGATTCAAAACATAAATCTATTGGAGTGCTGCTTCTATAGTCCCAAACCAAATATAAATAATTACCTGAAGCAGGCATTTGGAATGTAGAGTAGAAACTTGTATTCCCGTTTGTTGGAGGATTTATCGTAGCTGGTACTGTACTCGCAAGCATTAACGCCTGAATTTCAGCAGCGTTGTTATTGTATAAAGTATCCGATCTAAGGTATCTAAAGTTATCTGAATTAATATTAAAGTTAAATGTATCAGATCCAAACTTGTTAGAAATTATATTTACCTCTGCAGTATTTGATGGTATAACACCACCACCTTGCTGTCCTGTTATTGTTTGGTATAAAGAAACAATTGGAGAACTTCCTGAAGATAATATAACTTGCTCTGAATGTAGAGGAGATTGGAATGTTCCATCCGTCCATCTATACTCATCGTGAATCTGTTTATCCATATCATTGTCACTTGACACCTGCACCAAAACAATAGTGATGGTATCAGCTGAAGGACAGTCTACAGTAAAGGTTAAAGATACATTAGTTTGTGCCGATATAACTACCGAAACAGTGTCGTCCAATACGCTACCTTTATTAATAGTTAATGTTCCTCCTGTTGTAACATTCCCTGTCGTGGTAGTTACTCCTCCGTAAGTAGCACTAACTGAGAAGGTTCCAGATCCTGATATCGCATAATCAATATCTACTGTTCCAACTAACTCACCAAGGTCATAAATAGCCTCGTAATTTGTTGCTGGTACTACTTCTATAGTTTCTGTTATACCACAGTTTTTATTTGCTGCCGGTGCTGGTGTTGAAATACCATTAGCAGACAACACAAACTCATTCATATATGGATCGTATCCACCTAGTTTTTGAGTAGAGAAAGAAGTATTATATAAATCTCTAAACCAAGTACGCATACCTAAACTAGAAATTACTTTTAACTGATCACTTTGTGCGCTTGCTCCTTTTAATTGTACAACTACACCTCTCTTTGCATCTGTAAAAAACTTATCTGCACCCCATTGAGCAAAGCTTTCCGGGTTGTGAGATATTCCAAAATTTTCTACCCTTGCAATCTGAGTTCCTAAAACTTCAGGTACTGAGGTTAAAGCGTTTCCTCCGCCTGCATCAGATAATAAATTCTTACCTGCTAACACATAAGATATTTTATCTTCTTGTAGAACTAATATATCTGTCTCTCTTGCGAATAATTTCATTACTGGACCAAATGATTGTTCCAATACTTTAAAGTTCAACAACCCACTATTGAACTCGTTTAATTTATTTATGTTTGATTCCGCGTTATAAACACCACTATAGGTTAAGTCGCTAAATCTTTGTTCTGCTCCATATAATTTAGAGTCAGTCGTTGTTGCTCTGTTTCCAAGGACAAGCTCTCTACCTGTCATTGAATCCTGAATCTTATAACTCTCTGCTCCGTTACCAAATGCATAACAATTGAAAAAATCAGTTGATATAATAGCAGGTGTATTTGATGCAAAATTCTGATTCTGAACAGAACCTGAATGCTCTCCAATTGTAGAAATAGGATATGACGTTGAAGATTCATACCATAAATCTGGCTCAGCATCTTGAGGATCTGACTCAAAAATAATTGTATTTGCTGCACGAATAACTGCAATTTCTACCTCTAAGGTAGTTGCTTTTCTATCATCCCCTCCATAGCCTTCACTTCCTTTGATATTAAAGTATGTACGTTGTTGAGGGGTACCTGCCCCTGTTTGATAAAAATTAGTATAAAGATTACCTGTATCACAAGGTCTTGAATTAGTATAACTAGAAATATAATTAGGACCTTCTACATCCCCAATAATATCAGTTGCTTGAGCCTCTAAAGCTGCCGCTATATTATCAGAATCAAACCATTGTTTAAAGTTAGTGTATAATGCAGATGAAGTAAAATCAGCTTCTACAACCCATTTTTTTTCTCCAACATTTCCCCACAGTGCAGAGGTATTACCCCTCCTGTGGTTAAATATTCTTATGCTAATACGGGAACCTGCAGGGATATCATAATCAATCCACTCCCCTGTATTTGCGGGATTTGTGTTTGGCGTATCTACAGGGTATCCAATAGTAGGACATCCCCCGCTACCTGCTTTTCGTTTTTCTCCATAAGCAACAACAGGAAGCTCTCCTACTTCCGTAGAAAAATTATTTGCCATTAACTTCATATATGTTCCTGCAGGAATAGGAATATCATTTCCTGCTGAATCTACCGGAACCGGTAAAAGAAAATCTTTTAGCTGTGCTTGTTTATCTAATACTGTAGTCCAAGTACAATTCTGTCTTGAACCTACTGTATCTGTTTTTACAATTAATTCATCACCAATCTCAATCTTACTTGAGTTCTGTCCTTCTAATAGAAACCAATCTCCACCTGAAGTAGGGTCTCTGAAAAAGAAGTTAGAATAAATTACATCATAATCTTTTTTATCAGGCTTAATTACAAATTTATAACGCTTTGCCCAAGAAGGAGCTACTTGTGTTGATGGTATTGTTACTCTTATAGAGTTTGCTGTAGATGAAGCGTTACAAGGAATGTGTATAGAATTATTTTTACTAACCAATGCTGTTGACATACGGCTATAATCATCCATATAGACCATTCCAATTTCGTAACCCCTGTTACTATGTAAACTTTTAGGGTCTCCAAGCTCCTGGTAAGTAACCTCTGACGCTGCTATATTATAATACTCGTAAGCGCTAAATGTTATATTAACCCCTGTTAGATCATCAACATACAACATCGCTGGTAATTGTATACCTATTGACTCTGACGATGGACTCGTAACTATTAGAACTGATTGCCCAGGTCCTGAGATACCACTCGCGTATTTAAAAACAGAAGCAGATGCCTGAGTATGTTCGTTAGGAACAGAACAGTTAAATAAATCTGTAAAAGTTACACCTGTACAAGAGTTAGCTACAGTTTGAATATTAGTAGCAGTACCCATCTTTTCTTGAAAATCAACTGACGTAGCAAGTGCGTATGCACTTGAGAAAGTTACCGGTAATATATATTGAAAATCAATAGTTGTTTCCTGGGTTTCATCGGTTGGCTCTGGAGTATTCCCTGACCAGTCTCCGTGTTCAAACCTAATAAGAAAACTAAGGCTTGCTCCCGCAACTAACTCAATCCCTGTAAGATCAAACTGAAGTGTCGCTCTCGGTAAAGTTTCTGCACCGTCCCAAGAAAAACTTCCTGAAGTTAATGTATAATTAATTCCAGAAAAACCAATGTTTTCACTATCTGAGTTTACAAAGTATTCAAATTTAGTTGGGTTATTAAAAGTGTCTTTTAGGTCATACCCCTCAAGGTAATTACCATAAACAAGTCTATTCCCCATAAGTGTCTGAGCCTCAGCTAGTCTTGGAACATTATCATATAGTCTTAATATTTCTGACGAAGGAAGTATTGTA
>Ga0307995_1002257_pt1 | contig 11318 bp, 10 predicted proteins | sample EllFjometagen262_FD_203132 | JGI IMG/M metagenome (GOLD analysis project Ga0307995, IMG submission 203132) | Marine microbial communities from Ellis Fjord, Antarctic Ocean - #262 | ecosystem: Environmental > Aquatic > Marine > Unclassified | place: Southern Ocean | collected 2014-11-02
CAACACTGTCAGGAATAATAGTTGAAGCAGATACTGAAACTGGATTGGCAAAAAAAATTGAAAGATTTTTCTATGGAGGGGTTTTAAAAAATTAATATGGCGGGTCATTCACATTGGGCTGGTATTAAGCATAAAAAAGGAAAACAAGATAAAGAGAGATCTAAAATTTTTGCTAAATTGTCTAGAGAAATAACAGTTGCAGCAAAACTTGGAGCAAAGGATCCTACTAGCAACCCAAGACTAAGAGCAGCTATACAAGCTTCGAGAGAAGCAAATATGCCTAAAGAAAATATTTCTCGTGCAATCAGTAAGTCTGAAATGGATATAAATAAAAATTACGAAAATTTAAGATATGAAGGTTTTGGACCACACAATGTTGCTTTAATTATTGAAACTTTAACAGATAATAAAAACAGAACAGCATCTAATATCAGAACAATTTTACAAAAAAGTGGAGGCAGACTAGGAGAGACGGGATCTACTTCACATTACTTTTTTACATGTGGGGTATTACATGTTGAAAAAGATAAAATTTCTGATGAAAAAATTTTTGAACTTTCAATAAATTCTGGTGCTAAAGACTGTATAAGCAGCACTGAGTATCATGAAATTTTAACAGAAAGAGAAGATTTTTATAAAATTAAAAATGAAGTAGAAAAAGATATAGATAGTTTCCTTTACTCTGGCATAGAATGGAGACCACAAATATATTTAGATGTATCTAAAGATGAAAGCGACGCTATTATTAAAATTCTTGAAACTTTAGAAGAGGATGACGATGTGCAGAATACATTTGTAAACTGCAGTATTCATATAAGTTAATTTATGAGAATAATTGGTATTGACCCAGGTTTAAGTGGAGGCATCGCTATATTAGAGGACAATAAGATCAAAAAACTATTTGATATGCCAGTCATGCCTGATGGGAAAAAAAATAAAAGACAATTAAATAGCGCCCTTTTAGTTAAACTAATTAAAGATAATATTGAAATTTTAGAAAACACAATAATGGTCGTCGAACAAGTCAATGCTATGCCCGGCCAAGGCGTGACCAGTATGTTTAATTTTGGTCAAACTTTTGGTGCTATTAAAGGTATTTGTGCAGCTTTAGGATTGCCTATTTTTTTTGTTAGACCGGCAAAATGGAAAAAACATTTTGAGCTAATTAACTCATCTAAGGACGCAAGTAGAACAAAAGCCATTGAAATGTATCCTTCTATTTCTGAGCAGTTATCAAAAAAAAAAGATGTAAACAAGTCAGATGCTATATTAATAGCCAGATATTATAGCGAAACACGGTTCAAAGAAGAAGAATAACAACCTCGACACATCAATAAAGATTAATAAAAAATGTCAAATTCATGACACATTCTACAAGTACTTCAATATCATGGAAACACAAATAGCAACTCAAGTAGTAGGACTAGGTGGAGTTAATGATTTTTCTCTATGGCAACTTTTTATACGTGCAGACTTTGTAGTTAAATCTGTAATTATACTTTTATTAGCAAGCTCAATTTATTCTTGGGCTCTAATATTTAAAAAATATAAATTATTTAAAACAATTAATATAACCACCTCTGATTTCGAGAATAAATTTTGGAAGGCTAGGTCAGCTGAAAGTCTAAATAGCAATTTACCCGCAAAAACTGATGATCCTTTAATGCAAGTATTTAAAGATGCGATGGGAGAGCTAATTAAAACAAAAACAAAATCGAGTTCGATTCAAAGCGCAAGAGTCGAAAGAATATTGGAAATTTCAACAGACAATCAAATAAAAAAAATTGAAAAAGATTTTACATTTTTAGCAACAGTTGGATCAACAGCTCCTTTCATAGGTCTATTTGGAACCGTATGGGGCATCATGAACTCATTTCAATCAATTGCCATATCAAGAAATACAAGCTTAGCTATTGTAGCACCTGGAATTGCAGAAGCTCTATTTGCAACCGCTCTAGGATTGCTTGCTGCAATACCTGCAGTAGTGGCATATAATAAGTTCAATAGTGACTCCAAAAGATACGCTGCAAGAATTGAAAATTTTTGTAAAAGATTTTTATCAATAATTTAATTATGGCTTTTAAATTAAATCGCTCAAGGAACGAACCGATGAGTGAAATAAATGTTACACCATTTGTTGATGTAATGTTGGTACTTTTAATAATTTTTATGGTTACAGCCCCACTACTGACAGTTGGTGTACAAGTTGACCTGCCTGAATCTTCCGCAGATTCTCTACCAGACGACAAAGAACCATTGACAGTAAGTATAAATTCAAAAGGAGAAATTTTTATACAAGAAAATCAAGTTTCAGCTGAAACAGTCATTCCAAAATTATTAGCTATTGCTAAAAATAGAACTGACACAAGAATTTATGTAAGAGGAGATAAAAATATAAACTACGGGAGAGTTTTAGAAATTATGGGGACTCTTTCGGGTGCTGGATTTTCAAAAGTAGCGCTTATCTCAGAACCCTACAAGAGCTAAATGAAAAATGACAAAAAGTTTAATTTATTCTCTATCATTTCACGCGATAGTGATTTTACTAACTGTATTGAGTTTACCTTTAATGAATAGACAACCGGTTGATTTACCTCCAATTATTTCAGTTGAGTTAATTCAAATTTCAGATAAAACAAAAATTCCTTTTGCTCCAAAAGCTAGAAAAGTAATTGAAAAACTAAAAAAAGAGGAAAAAAGAGTTGTATCAAATCAGGCTCCTCCAGCGGCTAAAGCTAAAGAAAAACCGGACAGAATACCCCTCCCAAATAAACAAGATAAAAAAAAAGAATTAGTTAAAAAGAAACAAAATCCGAAAGAAGTTAAACCAGAAATAAGACAAGCTTCAGAATTTGAAAAAAAAGAAATTATAGATACTAATAAAATTGCAGCTTTAATTGACAAAGCAAAAGAGGAAAGTGCTAAAGTAGAAAAAAAAAATAATAAGCTTACACAAAGTAGTATAAAAAATTCTTTCGCCTCAGGACTAACTTTGTCTCAGGAAGATGCTTTGAGAGCACAAATATTTGGTTGTTGGACTGTACCTTTAGGACTACCATACAACGATGATCTATTAGTTAGAATTAAACTAGACTTGAAACAGGATGGAACTATAAGAAAATCAGAAATTTTAGATCACGAAAGAATGAATAAACCTGGACAAAAATTTTATAAAGTTTTAGCAGAAAGTGCTTTGAGAGCGGTTAGAATATGCCAACCACTTAGAGTACCTCAAACAGGATATGAAAAATGGAAGACTATACAATTAAATTTTAATCCTATGGAGATGTTGAAAGGCTAATAAATGAAATTTTTTTTTTATATTTTGATAATATTATGTTTTAAATTTAACTTATCATATAGTTTGACAGAAATAGATATCACTCGTGGAAATTTAGATCCTCTACCTATAGCTGTTTCACCTTTACATGTAGATAAGCAATCTGAAAATTATGAAGACCTTAAAGTAAAAGAATTAGGCGATCTAATTTCTTCAGTTATTGAAAAAAATTTTAAGTCTACAGGTTTATTTAATCCACTTAATAAAGATGCATTTGTTCAAAAACCAGATATTGCACATTTAAAACCCAGATTTGAAGATTGGAGATTAATAACAGCACAAGCTCTTGTTACAGGAAAAATTTTGATAAAAGATGATAAGTTAAAAGTAGAATTCAGACTTTGGGATCTTGCAGCTTCACAAGAAATGGTAGCACTAGCTTTTACTACAACGCCCTCTAACTGGAGAAGAGTTGCACATATTATTTCCGACAAAGTTTACGAAAGATTAACAGGTGAAACAGGATATTTTGACACTAGGATAATTTATGTTAGCGAGAAGGGTCCAAAAACACAAAGAGTAAAAAGACTAGCTATCATGGATCAAGATGGCGAAAATACTAAATATTTAACACTTGGTAACGAACTAGTTTTGACACCAAGATTTAATCCCACTAATCAACTAGTAACATACATGTCTTATTTTAGAAATCTTCCCAGAGTTTATCTGCTAGACATAGAAACAGGCATACAAGAAGTAGTTGGAAATTTTCCAGGTATGACCTTTGCTCCACGGTTTTCTCCTGATGGTAAAAAAATAATAATGAGTTTTGCTAAGGATGGTAATTCAGATATTTATACAATGGATTTAGAAAGTAGATTAGTTGAAAAAATTACTGAAGATTCTTCTATTGATACGTCTCCTTCTTTCTCACCAGATGGAAAATATATTTGTTTTAATTCTGATAGAAGTGGACTTCAACAAATTTACACTATGAGAAGCGATGGAACAGGTGCTAAAAGAATTAGTTTCGGTAAGGGCATCTATGGAACTCCAGTTTGGTCACCAAGAGGAGATCTTATTGCTTTTACTAAAATGAGTGGAGGAAAATTTTATATAGGTGTTATGAGATCTGATGGAACTGGAGAAAGACTACTAACTGAAAATTATTACCAGGAAGCACCTTCATGGTCACCAAATGGTAGACTGCTAGTTTTTTACAGAGAAACTAAAACAAATAAAGATGGAGAAGGTTTTTCAGCAAAATTATGGTCTATAGATATTACAGGTTACAACGAAAGAGAGCTCAAAACAGAAACAGATGCCTCAGACCCATCTTGGTCATCTTTGTTGTCTAAATAGAGTAGTTTTTATGTAATTAAAGCTTGTAAGATTGAATAAAATTTGAAATAAAAGGATCAATCACACTTTAGGAGATAAAATGAAATTTAACAAAAAAATTAAGAATATATTAATAGTAGCTGTATCTATGTTAGCACTTGGTGCTTGTTCAACAGCAAAAAAATCTGGCGTAGGATCAGGAGATGTTTATACTGGAGGTGCTACAGTTGAGTATTTAGCCTCTGGAGTAAAAGATAGAGTATTTTTTGCAACCAATAGTTCAGCACTAACAACAGCTTCTAGAGACACTCTAAGAAAGCAATCTAGTTATTTAAGAAAAAATAAAGACCTTAACGTTGTTCTTGAAGGACACGCCGACGAAAGAGGAACTAGAGAATACAATTTAGCTCTAGGAGAAAAAAGAGCAAATTCTGCAAAAGATTATTTAATGACTTACGGAATATCAGGAAAAAGAATATCTGTAATCAGTTATGGTAAAGAGAAGCCAGTAAATTCAGCTTCTACACCTCTAGCATGGTCACAAAATAGAAGATCTGTAACAATAAAAGCTAAATAGTTTAAAATTTTAAAAATTCAGACCCCAAGATGAAAGTCCTGGGGTCTTTTTTTTGCCATGATATATAAATAATAAATATATGTAATGAGTAAATTTAGATCAAATTTAAAAAAATTTTTAATATTTTTTATTTTAATATTCTTTTCAAGTAATATTATTGCTAGCGCAGAAGAAGAAAAAATAGATGCTGTAATTGATCAGTTACAAATCTTAGCTCAAGATCTAAAAACACTAGAAAAAGCTGTTTATAAAACGGCTGAAGTTTCAAGTTCTCAAGGATCTATTTCTGCAAATGGTTTAAATGAGGAGATACTAACTAGACACTTATTAAAGCTAAATGAAATAGAAGAAGAATTTAGAAAACTAACTAATCGATTTGAAGAAGTAAATTTTAAATTAGATAACTTATCTAGTAGGGTAACTAAAATTCAATCAGACACTCAGTTACGCTTTTCTGATTTAAACTCCAGTGACAACACTAAACAAATAAAAAAAAAAAATATCAAACAGGCTAAGTTACCAGGTACTGAAAAGGCTCAAGATTTTGGTTCTGCACCAGCTTATAACTTAGATCCTAAAGAAAAAATACAAGCAACACAATCTGTAGAACCTAAAGCTTCAGTTTTTTCAGAAACAAGAATTTCAGAAACATCTTTACTGCCAAATAAGCCACCAAAAGAACAATATGAGTTTGCAGTAAGTTTTATGAAAGTTGGAGATTACGAAACAGCAGAATTAGCTCTAAGAGAATTTATAGATAAAAATAAATCTCATGAACTCGCAGGGAGTGCCCAGTATTGGTATGGTGAAACTTTTAGGATTAGACAGCTTTATTCTGACGCTGCTACTGCATACTTAGATGGATATCAAAATTATCCAAAGAGTCAAAAAGCACCAGAAAATCTTTTAAAATTAGGTTCAACTATGGTTGAGCTTGGAGAAAAAGATCAAGGTTGTAAAATGATTAGAGGATTAAAAAAATCATATCCAAAAGCACCGCAGTCTGTGCTACAAAAAGCTCAATATGAGCAAAAAAGATTTAAGTGTTCTTAAAAATAAAAAAATTAATTTAGAAAATAAAGACATTTTAATTTATTCAAATTTTAAATTTTATTTAAAAAAATTTATAAAAAAAAAAAATTTTCTTGTTGCTGTTTCAGGAGGACCAGATAGCTTAGCATTAACAGCACTTAGCAAAACTTACGCAAACGAAAATAAAAATAAAGTTTTTTATGTTTTGATTGATCATGGCATAAGATTAAATTCATCTAAAGAGGCAAAGGCGGTTAAATTTATTTTAAAAAAAAAAAAAATTAACTTAACAATTTTAAAAAATGTAAAAAAAATAGATAAAAACATTCAAAGTAATGCAAGAAGAGTTCGTTATAAATTATTATTAGATTATTGTAAAAAACATAAAATAAATTTTATTTTGACCGGTCATCATAGAGATGATCAAATTGAAACTTTCTTAATAAGGCTGTCTAGAGGTAGCGGAATTCAGGGGTTATCTTCTATGAAAAAAATAAGTAATTTAAACAATAAAATTAAACTTGTTAGACCACTATTAGATGAAAAAAAAAATAATCTCAGTACTCTTGCTAAGCAATATTTTGGTAAAATTTTTAAAGATCCGAGTAATACAAACAAAAAATACTTAAGAACAAAAATTAGAGATTTAATTAAAAAATTTGAAAAAAGTGGAATTAAGCACGAGAGTATTATTAATTCTATTAATAATTTAGCTATCACAAGAGACACGCTTGATAACTATATACTTCAGGTTAAGAAAAGTTGTATTGTCAAAATGAAAAAGAAAATTTTGATTAATTTAGATTATTTTTCTTTAGAAAATAATGAAATTCAATTAAAAATTTTTAGCAATTGCATTAAAGATATCTCTAAAAATTACTACCCACCCAGAGCTAAAAAAACTTTAAATTTACTCAAAAAAATAAGATCTTATAAAAAATTTAAAGCTACATTGGGAGGGTGTATAATACAAAAAAATAGTAATAATCTAGTGATTTGTAAAGAAGATTGAAATAAAAGCCTTTATTATTAAATTATTAATAAATTTGTCACATTTACAAGCTACTTATTTTTAGTATTATGGTTGTTAATTATTAAATAATACCTATTTATTATATTATGAATTTTAAAAACTTAGCCATGTGGGGAATTATAGTTCTTTTATCAATTGGGCTATTTAACATGTTTCAAAACCCAAACGAAAAAAATTTACTAAAATCTAAAATGGCTTTTTCTAAATTTTTATCTGAAGTGGAGGAAGGAAGAGTTTTAAAAGTTGAAATACAAGGCAATAATATCACCGGTGTATTAAGTGATAGTTCAAATTTTACAACTTATTCACCAAACTACCCAAATCTTGTAGAAAAATTAAGCAACAAAGGAGTTAATATTGTAGCCTCACCGATTGATGCTAAAATGCCATCACTTTTAGGTGTCTTACTATCTTGGTTTCCCATGCTGTTACTTATAGGTGTTTGGATTTTTTTTATGCGTCAAATGCAAGGCGGTAAAGGTGGTGCTATGGGATTCGGGAAATCAAAAGCAAAGCTTTTAACCGAAGCACAAGGTAAAGTTACTTTCAATGATGTTGCTGGCGTTGAAGAAGCCAAAGAAGAAGTAGAAGAAATTGTAGAGTTTTTAAAAGATCCTAAAAAATTCAGTAGACTTGGAGGAAAAATACCAAAGGGAGCACTATTAATTGGACCTCCAGGAACAGGTAAAACATTATTAGCAAAAGCAATAGCTGGAGAAGCAAATGTTCCTTTCTTTTCAATATCTGGTTCAGACTTTGTGGAAATGTTTGTAGGTGTTGGAGCTTCGCGTGTGCGTGATATGTTTGAACAAGGTAAGAAAAACTCTCCTTGTATTATATTTATAGATGAGATTGATGCTGTGGGCAGAAGTAGAGGAGCAGGTCTTGGTGGTGGAAACGACGAAAGAGAACAAACACTTAATCAATTGTTGGTAGAGATGGATGGCTTCGAAACTAACGAAGGAATTATATTAATTGCTGCAACAAACAGACCTGATGTACTAGACCCTGCTTTATTAAGACCAGGTAGATTTGACAGACAAGTTGTTGTAGGAAATCCCGATATTCTTGGAAGAGAAGCAATACTTAAAGTACATGTTAAAAATATTACTGCAGGCCCTGATGTAAAACTCAGAACTATTGCTAGAGGTACACCAGGTTTTTCTGGAGCTGACCTAGCTAACCTTGTTAATGAATCTGCCTTGCTAGCTGCACGAAAAAACAAAAGAGTAGTCACAATGGTAGATGTTGAAGAAGCAAAAGATAAAGTCATGATGGGTGCCGAGAGAAGATCTATGGTGATGAGCGAAGATGAAAAAAAATTAACAGCATACCATGAAGGAGGGCACGCAATTGTTGCATTAAACGAAAAGGTTTCTGATCCTATACACAAAGCAACTATCATACCAAGAGGAAGAGCCCTAGGTATGGTTATGAGACTTCCAGAGAGGGATCAGCTTTCAGTTACGAGAGAGAAAATGTATTCAGATATAGCCGTAGCTATGGGTGGAAGAATAGCGGAAGAATTAATTTTTGGTCATGACAAAGTAACATCTGGAGCATCTTCAGATATCGACATGGCAACTAAAATGGCAAAAAATATGGTTACACGTTACGGTATGAGCAAAGAATTAGGACCATTAGCATACGCCGAAAATGAAGAAGAGGTATTCTTAGGTCGATCAGTCACAAGAACTCAAAACATGTCAGAAGAAACTTCAAAAAAAGTTGATTCTGAAGTTAAGAAAATTGTTGAAGCTGGTTACGATAGAGCGAAAAAAGTATTAACAGAAAAAATAGACGATCTTCATAAAATAGCAAAAGCTTTACTGGTTTACGAGACCTTAACAGGCGATGAAATTAGAGATCTAATGTTAAAAAATATACAACCTAAAAAATTAAATGAGTCCTACGACGATCAGAATAAAGAAGAATCTTCTGCTTTAGATTCTTTAGGTCTTAAACCTAAACTCGTACATTAAAAAAATTACATGAGAAAATATTACACCCGCGCGTGTAATTTTCATTATGGTACGAACGCAAAAAAACTTATAAAAAAAAAATTAGCATTATCTCTTTGTGGGAAAAAAAACATAGCTTTTGAAAGTATTGAAATTTTATCAAGAGAAAGGAAAGTGAAATTAATTAGTATTAAAAATATTAAAAAATTACCTAAGAAAATTAAAAAAACTGTACTAGCAGACCTAAAGAAAATTATTGCTAAGAGAAAAAATTTAAATAAATATATAAATATTTCAGAACCATTAATTATGGGTGTATTAAATTTAACACCAGATAGTTTTTCTGATGGTGGATTGTACAATCAACCTAAAAAAGCCTTTATGCACATACATAATATGATTTGTAAAGGAGCAGATATTATTGATGTCGGAGGTGAGTCTACGAGGCCAGGTTCTAAAAATATCTTTCATAAAGATGAATGGAAAAGGTTAGAAAAAGTTTTGTATAGTTTTAAAAAAAAATTTCCTAAAATATTTCTTTCTGTTGACACCAGAAAATCTGAAGTAATGATAAAAGCAATTAAATATAAATCTGATTTAATAAATGATGTATCTGGGTTTAATTATGACCAAAAAGCCATAGAAAAAATTAAAAATTTTAACGTTTGGAAAGTTTTGCACCATATGCAAGGAAACCCTAGTAATATGCAAATCAAACCAAATTATAAAAATGTATTATTAGATGTTTATGATTTTTTTGAAAAAAAAATAAACATTGATTTTAAGAAGTTTAAATATAAAAAATTTATTATTGATCCAGGAATAGGTTTTGGAAAAAATTTGAAACATAATTTGATTCTTATGAGTAATATCTCATTATTTCATTCATTGGGATTTCCTTTGTTAATTGGCACTTCTAGAAAACGATTTATCAAAGAAATTTCAAATAAATACGACAGCAAAGAAAGAATTGGCGGAACGCTAGCTTCTGTTTTATACACTTTACAGCAAGGTGTACAAATATTTAGAGTGCATAATGTTAACGAAGTAAAACAAGCTATATTAGTTTTTAAAAAAATAATTTCGATAAAATGAAAAAAAAATATTTTGGCACAGACGGCATAAGAGGCACTGTCAATCAGGGTAATATTAATGGTGAAAAATTTTTTAAATTTGGACTTGCAGCTGGTACATATTTTACCAATCAAAAAAAAACTAAACAAATTGCAATTATTGCAAAAGATACTAGATTATCGGGCTATACACTCGAGCCAGCATTAGTATCTGGTCTTGCTTCAGCTGGAATGCACATTTATACACTTGGTCCATTACCAACAAATGGCTTAGCAATGTTAACAAAAAAAATGAAGGCTAATATGGGTATTATGATTACAGCCTCTCACAATCCATTCAATGATAATGGTTTAAAGTTATTTGGTCCAGATGGACTTAAATTATCTGATAAAATAGAAAAGAGAATAGAAAATTTAATTGACTCAAATACATCAAAGCATCTTTTAAACCCAAAATTTTTAGGACGAGTTAAACGATTAGAGACTGCAAATGATGACTATATTAAAATACTAAAGAAAAATTTTCCTAAAAATTTCTCTTTAAAAAAATTGAAAATCGTAATTGATTGTGCAAATGGAGCAAGCTATAAAGCTGGCACAAAGTTGTTTACATCTTTAGGAGCCAAAGTAATCAGCATTGGAGTTAAGCCCAATGGTTTTAATATTAATAAAAAATGTGGGTCCACATACCCAAATAAAATTCAAGCAATAGTTAAAAAAAATAAAGCTCACTTAGGCATAGCGTTAGATGGAGACGCAGATAGAATAATTTTATGTGATGAAAAAGGAAGAATTATAGATGGAGATCAAATTTTGGCAATGTTAGCGAAAAGATGGAAAGAAAAAAAACTTTTAAAAGGAGGAGTAGTTGGAACTCTTATGTCAAATTATGGTTTAGAGCAGTTTTTTAAATCTCAAAAAATAAATTTTATTAGAGCTAATGTTGGAGATCGTTATGTTAAAGAAAAAATGAAAAAACACAAATATAATTTAGGTGGAGAACAGTCTGGGCATATTATTT
>Ga0307995_1002258_pt1 | contig 11317 bp, 10 predicted proteins | sample EllFjometagen262_FD_203132 | JGI IMG/M metagenome (GOLD analysis project Ga0307995, IMG submission 203132) | Marine microbial communities from Ellis Fjord, Antarctic Ocean - #262 | ecosystem: Environmental > Aquatic > Marine > Unclassified | place: Southern Ocean | collected 2014-11-02
TTCACTAACAGCTTTTTTTGAAAATTATGGTACAGCTTTTTCAATTTTAAAAAATATATTTGGAGAAGCCAACTACAATTTATATATACCTAAATTTGACGGCATGATTGGAGCCATACTATCTATTTCATTCTCATTATTTGGATACGTCTATGTTTTAACAAGAGCGTCCTTCTATCATCAATCACAAAACTTAATTGAACTTGGTAAAAATTTAGGTTTTTCAAAAAAAAAATCTTTTTTAAATATAATTTTACCTTCTGCTAGACCCTCAATTGTTGCTGGTCTTTCTCTTGTAGCAATGGAGACTTTGTCTGATTTTGGTTCTGTTTCTTTTTTTGGCATTTCAACGTTAACTACAGCAATTTATAACGCATGGATTTCTTTTGATGATCTTGCTCTTGCGAACAGATTGTCTTTCTATTTGCTAATATTTATTCTTGGTTTGTTTATTTTAGAAAATTTCTCTAGAAAAAAAGCTCAATATCACACGCCTACTAAAAGTGGTTTTAAGAAAAAAACGCCTATAAATCTTACGGGTCGAAAATCTTTTTTAGCTTTCACTTTCTGTGCCTTAGTTTTTTTTGTCAGTTTTTTATTTCCTGTTTTGCAAATGCTTTACTGGACAATTAGTTTTCCAAAACATTTAGCAGATTTAAATTTAATAAAATTATTTTCAAATACTATGTTGTTAGTTTTATTATCAAGTATTTTATTAATTTCTTTAAGTTTTATTTCTAATTATGGAAACAGAGTAACCAGAAGTAAACTATTAAGTGTGTTAACTACTTTTTCTGTTTCAGGTTACGCTATACCTGGAATAATTTTAGCTGTAGCTTTTATCACTTTTATTTCTTGGCTTGACAATAACGTTATTAGTTTTTTTGGACTTCAAACTATTAAATCAATATTTATTGGTTCCATATTAGGACTAATTTTAGTATATTTCATTAGATTTTACTCTTTAGCTAGTAATGGTCTCAAGTCAGGTTACCTGAAGATTAACTATTCAATTGATGAAAGCGCTTATCTTTTAGGCTATTCAAAATTTAAAACTTTTACAAATATTCACATTCCTTATTTAAAAAATTCAATGTTATTAATAGGTATATTGATCACTATAGAAATCATAAAAGAATTGCCCATAACACTGATAATGAGACCTTTTAATTTTGAAACATTTGCAACTACTGCTTATATTTTTGCATCCCAAGATTTACTTGAAGCAGCTGCTGCCCCGTCTTTATTTCTTATTATTATTGCAAGTTTCTTTATTTTGATTACATCTAGATTTATTCTTAAAGATTAAAATTATGACTAAAAACTTTTTAGAGATAGACAATGTTACTTTTACTGCCAGTGCTATAAACAAAGTAAACAATGTTTCTCTACATATTGAAAATAAAGGAGACATTATTTGTTTATTGGGTCCTTCAGGAATAGGCAAAACTACAATACTAAGAACTATTGCAGGTCTAGAAAGAATTGATTCTGGAAAAATTGTTTTGAATAACAAAATTATATCTTCCAAGGACACACACGTTGAGCCTGAAAATAGAAATATTTCTTTAGCATTCCAAGATAACTCTTTGTTTCCACATTACAATGTTATTCAAAATATTAAATTTGGCGCTGAAAGAAACAAGAATAAGAAAAAAAATTTAAATATTAGTGAAATTATTAAATTTTTACACCTCGAACATGTTGTAAATAAATTTCCACACCAAATAAGCTCTGGTGAAGCTCAAAGAGCTACGCTTGCAAGATCCCTGCTGTCTAATCCCGATTTATTACTGTTAGACGAGCCTTTGTCTAACGTTGATCAAAGTTTTAAAGAAGAGATACAAGTAAAATTAAAACAAGTGTTAACTGAACATAAAATTACTACTATTATTGTTACACACGATTCTTATGAAGCTTTTTATTTAGGAACTAAGTGTGGAATTATTTTAGACGGTCAACTTAAGCAGTATGATGATCCTTATAACGTTTATCACTTTCCCAACTCTATAGAAGTTGTAAGTTTTTTAAATAGAGGAACTTTAATACCTGCTAAAGTTACAGGTGAAAATAGTTTAGAAAGTGCTGACCTTGGCACAATCAAAGGTAATTTTATCAAACACTATCCAAAAGGCTCAGAAGTTAAGCTGTTAATACAACCTGAAGATTTAGAGCACGACGATGGAAGTAATCTAAAACTTGAAGTGGTGGATAGACAGTTTAGAGGAACTAATTTTATATATACATTAAAAACACCAAGTAATTTAATAATTCCTGTATTTGTCCACTCACATCACATTCATCAGCACGAAGTTGATGAAAAATTTGGAATTAAGCGACCTATTAATATTGATCATATAGTTTGTTTCTAATAGAAACTAATCTTCTAATTTATTTTAACTTTTTCTATCCATAAAATTATATTAGATTACCTAAAATAAGCGCCCCTAGCTCAGTTGGATAGAGCATCGGTTTTCTAAACCGAGGGTCGGAGGTTCGAATCCTCCGGGGCGCACCAACTGAATTAATTTTTTTAGATTTAAATGATATTCTTAACAAAAGCAAAAAAACCAAAAATTGTAATTTTTAATATTTCAACTATTTCATAAAAATAATTAATATAAGACTCTGTAACTGGATATTTTAAAATAATTAAATCTTTTGAAATAGTTAAAGCGCCGTAAAGAACAAAAAACATAACAATAGTTATCATTAGATAGCTATAAAAATTAAACGAATTTTTTTTTATATTTTTATTATTTTCTTCAAAGGTATGTAATTCTTCTAGTGTTAAAATATTTTTGTCAATTTCATGTTCTTTAATCTCACTAATAGTTTCTTTTTTCAAGTCATCAGATAATAACATTGGCTTATTTGAATGAATAATATTTTTTTCAAGATCTTCAATTCTGTCTAATAAATTATTATTTTTAATAAACTTATTTTCTTCTTTTACTAGTTCATTTTTTGCTACGTTAATTTTTGATATAGCAGTTTTAATCTCAGGTAAAATGTTAAAATTTTCTAATTGTTCTTGGTTTACTGCCGTTTGTTTTTCTAGATTGATGAGAATTTGATCAATTTCTTTTAACGTCTCATCAAATACAGTTTCATCTATTATTTGAGAATTTAGTCTATTCTCTTTGATTAATTTGTCGAATTGTATTTCATCTTTTTTATATTTATCGTCCATATAAGATTCAATAAACTATCCTATTTTTTTAAATTAATATATAATTAGTTAATTTTCATAATGAATTATTAACAACAATCAAAATCTAATTGAAAAACCTTTTTTTAGAATACTGCTCTAACAATAGATTTCAGCAGAACAAAGAACAAATTAAGACATTAGACTTAATCATTAATTTTTACGAACACAGTGGTGTTCAAAAAAATAAATTTTTTAAACTTTTCGGTAAAGAGGATAATAAATTAGGTTTTTATTTAAGTGGTGATGTCGGTGTAGGCAAAACTATGTTACTTAATTTCTTTTTTGACAATCTAAAGATCCCAAAACAACGTATGCACTTTAACGAATTTATGATCAATTTTCATAATTTTAGACACAATTATAGGCTTCAAGAAAAAAATAATTCTATTGAAACTTTTGTTAAAAAACTAAAAGAAAAAGTAGACTTAATTTACTTAGATGAGTTTCAGGTCACAAATATAGTAGATGCAATGATTTTAGGTAAATTGTTTAAAACTATTTTTAAAGAAAATATTAAAGTTTTAATTACATCTAATATAAAAATTAAAGATTTGTACAAAGATGGTCTACAAAGGGTACAATTCTTACCATTTATTGACATCATTAATAAATTTTGTACTGAGCACGAGCTAGCTATTGATCAAGATTATAGGAAGTCTGTAACTTCAAAGCTTGAACGATTCTTTTACCCTGTAAATGAACTAACAACTTTTCAAATAAGTCAGATCTACAGACAACTATCGAAAGGAAAAAAGAACAATCCTGTTAAATTAAATATAAAGGGTAGGTTATTTACAATTAACACTTTCTTTGAAGGTGTTGCTAGATTTGATTTTCATTATTTATGTTCTGTCAATCTAGGAGCTGAAGATTACATATCTATTGCAGAGAGATGCAATTTTGTGACTATAGATAATATTCCAAACTTTAATGACGACAATGCAGACCAGCAACAAAGATTTATTATTTTAATTGATATCTTTTATGAAAAAAAAATTCCACTTATGGTAAGTGCTAATTTCAATCTAGAAAATTTTACATCATCGAGAAGACTTACAACATCTTATAAAAGAACTATAAGTAGATTATTTGAGCTGACTTCTCCAAAATTTAATAAAATTTGAAATCAGTTCTTTTAATGTACATAAACCACATATAGTTAAAAATAGTTTAAAGAAACTACATATTGTTACTCTACTTCTAATTACTTGAACCATTATTTTTATTTATCTATGCTTAGCTATATTTTGATCGATCAAAATAAATTAATAATAAAAAAAAGGATACCTAAAATGTTTAAAACTTTTAAAAATTTGATTTTAATTGGTTTTGCATCATTACTTCTTATTGCTTGTCAGCAACAAGGTGGTGGAGCTGGATCAAAAAAATCAAAAACACTAGAAAATACAAAAAAAGCTGGATTTGTAAAATGTGGAGTTTCACAAGGTCTGCCAGGTTTTTCAAATGCTGATACTGCTGGAAATTGGTCTGGTATAGACGTTGATGTATGTAGAGCTGTTGCTGCCGCTGTATTAGGCGATGCAGACAAAGTTAAATACACACCATTAAGTGCGAAAGAAAGATTCACTGCTTTAATCGCAGGAGAAATCGACATTCTTTCAAGAAACACGACTTGGACATTATCAAGAGATGCTGACATTGGTTTAACTTTTGTTGGCGTTAACTTTTATGACGGACAAGGTTTCATGGTAAGAAAAAACTCTGGAATTAATTCAGTTAATGATTTTCAAAGCGGTATTTCTGCGTGTACAAACACAGGAACTACTACTGAATTAAATATGAGAGATTTTTTTAATTCTAAAAACATAAGCTACGAGCCAATCGCTTTTGAAAAAGCCGATGAAGTTGTTGCTGCTTATGATGCTGGAAGATGTGATACTTATACTACTGATAAATCTGGTTTAGCTGCTCAAAGAACAAAAATGAGTGCTCCTGATGATCATAAAGTGTTACCTGAAACAATTTCTAAAGAGCCACTAGGACCAGTTGTACGTCAAGGTGATGCTGTTTGGGAAGATATTGTTAGATGGTCTTTAAACGTTATGATCGAAGCTGAAGAATATGGCATTACGTCATCAAACGCTTCTAGCCTAAAAGATTCAGAGAACCCTCAAATCAAGAGATTAGTTGGTTCTGAAGGTGAATTAGGTTCTGCTTTTGGCTTAGATAACGAATGGAGCTTAAGAATTATCGAACAAGTTGGTAATTACGGTGAAATCTATGAGAAACATATAGCTAGCACTGGAATTATGCCTGACAGAGGTCCAAATGAACTTTGGACTAAAGGTGGTATACTTTACGTTGCACCAGCTAGATAATTACTAATACTAATTAAAAATTAGAAAGGGCTAGATTTATCTAGCCCTTTTTTTTATGATCACTCTAAATGAATAAAATTAAAATCTAATTAACTTCTGATAAAAAAAAGTGAATCTTAAAAATTTTTCAATAGATCTAAAAAATAAGAAGAGGTTAATACCTCAAGTTCTAACTCTTTTATTTATTGCACTAGCAATAAGTTATTTTACTTTTAATGCGCAAGTCAATATGGATAACAGAGGTATTGCTTTTGGATTTGGGTTCCTTACACAAGAAGCTTCTTTTGATATAGGTTTTTCATTAATTGATTACGATGGCTCTCGTTCATACGCCAGGGCATTTTTAGTTGGTTTATTAAATACTCTTTTAGTTTCAGTTATAGGTATTATAATTGCAACTTTAATTGGTGTAACTGTTGGAATCGGAAGACTTTCTTCCAATTATTTAGTTGCGAAATTTGCAGAAGTTTATGTCGAAATCTTTAGAAACATACCTTTATTATTACAATTATTTTTTTGGTATTTTGCTGCTTTAAGAGCGCTGCCACTTCCTGAACAAGCTATGAATTTTAACGATATTTCGTATTTAACAGTTAAAGGTTGGTATGTGCCTAAATTTATATGGACCAATTTTTCCATATTTATATATTCAGTCATAGCTGCGATTATTGCTATTATATTTGTTTCTAAACACGCAAAAAAACAAAGAGAAGAATTCGGAAAACATATCCCGTCATTTTATATTGGTGTAGCAATATTATTTGCACTTCCTTTTTTGAGTTTTTTAATGGGCGGTGTAGATCTTGAATTTGAAATTCCTGTTTTAAAACAAATGTCAGCTACAATTTTTAATTTTCGAGGGGGAGTTAGTATAATTCCAGAATTGATGGCACTAGCTATGGCACTCTCTATGTACACTGCGACTTTTATAGCAGAAAATGTTAGAGCTGGTATTTTAGGTGTAGGGAAGGGCCAAAAAGAAGCTGCAGCTTCAATTGGTTTAACTAAAGCACAAATTTTAAAATTAGTTGTTTTACCTCAAGCTTTGAGAATAATTATTCCACCTACAACCAATCAATACTTAAACTTAACAAAAAATTCTTCTTTAGCTGCTGCTATTGCGTATCCAGATATTGTTCTTGTATTTGCGGGAACTGCATTAATGCAGACAGGTAGGGCTATTGAGATTGTAAGCATTACAATGGGTACTTACTTGTTACTAAGTCTATCGATTTCTTCGTTTATGAATTGGTACAATCAAAGTGTAGCTATTAAAGAAAAATAAAAATGAATTTAATTATATTAAAACCAAATAAAGAAAATCTTCAGACTTATTTAGTTCTAGGCGTTATGCTTCTAAGCATTGGATTTTTTGATATTATTAGTAATACTTTTTTAAATTTTAACATGACTAGATTTTTACCTAGCGTAATTAGTTATCTTAGCCCCTTGTTATTAGGCACTCTTGGTCTTTACTTTATAAGAGTTGAATATAGTGGCAACAAAATATTAGATCAAATTAACAAAAATCTAAACTCAAGTAATATCAATGCGATTTTATCTCTAATTGTAATTTTTATTTTAATAAAATATGTCCCATCTTTATTAAATTGGGCTTTCTTTGATGCTAATTTTTTAGGTAATGCAAAAGAAGATTGTACTGGTGAAGGAGCTTGCTGGGTATTTGTTAAGGTTTGGTTTAATAGATTTATGTATGGAATGTATCCTGATGCTGAACAATGGCGAATTAATACTTCTTTTTTAGTTTTATTTGGATCAATTATTTCTATTTTTATTCTTCCCAACAAGTTTAAGAAATATATAATTTTGTTTTTACTTTTTATTTTTCCAATAATAGCTCTAAACCTTATCTCGGGCGGAATATTTGGTTTGAAATGGATCGAAACTGGTGCGTGGGGCGGTCTATCACTCACTTTTATAGTCTCGGCTTTTGCATTAATTTTTTGTTTTCCAATAGGAGTTTTTTTAGCTTTAGGAAGAAGATCTGACTTACCTGCAATTAAATACTCTTCTATTGGATTTATAGAATTGTGGAGGGGTGTTCCTCTAATTACTGTTTTATTTATGTCTGCAGTTATGTTTCCAATGTTTTTACCAGACGGAACTTATATGGATAAATTAATGAGAGTTATTATTGCTATAACATTATTTGAAGCAGCATATATGGCCGAAGTAGTAAGAGGAGGCTTACAGGCTCTCCCAAGAGGTCAATATGATGCGGCAAAATCTCTTGGCATGGGTTATTGGAGAATGCATTTTTTAATTATTATGCCTCAAGCATTAAAGTTAGTGATTCCAGGCATTGCAAACACCTTTTTAGCATTGGTAAAAGACACACCGTTAATTTTTGTCGTAGGGTTGCTTGAATTGGCTGGTATGATAGGTTTAGCAAAAACTAATCCTGAATGGTTAGGCATGGCAACTGAAGGTTATGTTTTTGCAGCATTTGTTTTTTGGATTATTTGTTTTTCAATGAGCAGGTATAGTCAAAATTTAGAAAAAAAATTAAGTACAGAGAGATAAAATGTCAAATATAATTGAGTTGAAGAATGTAAATAAATGGTTTGATAAATTTCAAGTTTTAAAAGAAATTAATCTCGAGGTTAAACCAAAAGAGAAAATAGTTGTCTGTGGTCCTTCAGGCTCAGGTAAATCAACTTTAATTAGATGCATTAATAGACTGGAAGAACATCAAGAAGGTTCAATTGTAGTTGATGGTAATGAAATTTCAGAAAATACTAAAAATATTGAAAATATTAGAGCAGAAGTTGGAATGGTTTTTCAACAATTTAATTTATTTCCACATTTATCTATTTTAGACAATTGTTCTTTAGCTCCAATTTGGGTAAAAAAATTACCTAAAAAACAAGCTGAGGAATTAGCTATGGAAAATTTGAAAAGAGTTCAAATTGAAGATCAAGCAGCAAAATTTCCCGGACAACTATCAGGAGGCCAACAACAAAGAGCAGCAATAGCGAGAGCACTATGCATGCAGCCAAAAATTATGTTGTTTGACGAGCCTACATCTGCATTAGATCCTGAAATGATAAAAGAAGTTCTAGATGTAATGGTTGATTTAGCAAAAGGTGGAATGACTATGATTGTCGTAACACACGAAATGGGTTTTGCAAAAGAGGTAGCCGATAACATGATATTTATGGACGAAGGTCGTATAGTTGAAAGAGCTAAAACTAATGATTTCTTCGAAAACCCCAAATCTGAAAGAACAAAATTGTTCCTGAGTCAGATACTATAACCAGGTTGGTATAGGTAGGTTTTTACTTTTCAAGAATTCTTTATTATAAATTTTACTTGCATAACGTTTTCCGGGATCACAAAGTATTGTAACAATGTTGTGACCAGGCCCCAATTGTTTAGCAAGTTTAATTGCTCCCGCAATATTTATTCCAGATGAACCACCTAAGCTAATATTTTGATCTTCTTTTAATTTAAATATAATATTTAAAGCTTCTTCATCTGTAACCTGAAAAGCATCATCCACTAAAGCATTTTCAAAATTTTTTGTAATTCTAGCTGTTCCTATTCCTTCGGTAATAGAGTTTCCTGAGTTTTCTAATTTATTAAATTTAATATGAGAATATAAAGATGATCCCATAGGATCAGCTAAAGCAATTTTAATATTTTTATTTTTTTCTTTTAGCCCCATAGATACTCCAGCTAATGTACCGCCAGTACCAACAGCGCAAATAAATCCATGAATTTGACCTGCAGTCTGCGTCCATATCTCTTTAGATGTTGTTTTAATGTGAGCTTCTAAATTTGCGGTATTGTCAAATTGATTAGCCCAGAACACTCCATTTTTATTAGAGTTAGACAATTCTTCCGCAATTCTCTTAGAATATTTAATATAATTATTTGGATTTATATAAGGCACTGCTTCTACCTCAATAAGATCAGCTCCTAAATCTTTAAGTAATTTTTTTTTTTCAATAGATTGTGTTTTTGGGATAACAATTTTTAAATTTAAACCGTATGCTTTAGTTACTATAGCTAAGCCTATTCCAGTATTACCGGCAGTACCTTCTACGACAATACCTCCTTTTTGAATTTTATTTTTTTTTATTGCATCTTCAACAATAAACAATGCTGCACGATCCTTAATTGATTCACCAGGATTAAAATATTCTGCTTTTCCGTAGATATTACATCCGGTTAATTCAGATGCTTGTTTTAATCTAATTAATGGTGTATTTCCAATTTGTTTTAAAATATTAACGTTATCCATATTCTTAAATATATGAAAAAAAAATTTATTTCAATTATATTGTTTTTAATTATTTCAACAAAAGCAACGGCACATACAGAGCATTATAAAGATATTAACATTTTAGAATATGAATTATTTAGGAACACTAAATCTATCGGATTTCATAACTATAAATTTGAAAGGAAAAAAAATTATTTAAATGTAAAAAGCGTTATTAAATTCAAAATTAGAAAACTAGGTGTCAATCTATATAGTTATAGCGGAAATACTGAGGAAGAGTTTAAGGATGGTCAATTAATAAAATTTTTATCTAGCACAAATCAAAACAAAAAAATTAAAAATACCGCAGTAAGACTTGATAAAAAAAAAAATGAATTGATTATTTCTGGGTCAGAAAATCAATTAGTTACAGCTAAAGAGAATCCAGTAGGTACATGGTGGGATCATGAGATTATCCAAGCAAAAGCTCAAATTAGTGCTGTTTCTGGAAGGATTATTGATCAAAAAGTTATTTTTTTAGGAAAAGAAAAACTGAATCTAAACGGAAATATTTATTCTTCACTACATTTTAATTTTACTTCTACAGATAAAAATCTACCAGAAAAAAAAAAACTTAACATAGATGTTTGGTATGACGATAAGACTAAAATTTGGTTAAAAGCAGCTTTTAATAAAACTGGTTATTGGGAATATAGGTTAAAGAAAATAAAATAAGAAATAACTGAGTGAGAAAATTAGTATTATGTCAACCCATATTTCGTTAATTTTATTGACTATTTAAGCTTAATTTTTTTCATTTTTCTTTTTTTAATTCTTGCAAATAATTAATTTTTAATATTAAATTCAAATAACTAAACAACGATATGGAAAACAATTTTAATTCACATTTTGGTAAAAGACTTAGAATGAAAAGACTATCATTAGGTTTGACCCAAACTAAAGTTGCTGAAGCCATCAACGTAACATTTCAACAAATACAAAAGTATGAAAAAGGTACTAATGGTGTAAGCTCTGCACGTTTAATGCAAATTTCACAATTTTTAAATGTTCCAATTACTTATTTCTATGAAGAGTATAAAGATTATAGAGCAATAGGTACCAACAATGTAGCGTCGGAAGACTTAAACTATTCATTTTTACAAAAAACTTTTATTTCTCTGTCTAAGGAACAAAAAGAGAGAATTTTAAATGTTTTAAAAAGCACAGGAAGCTTAGAACAGACAGGTTAGTTGGCTCCTCGGGCAGGACTCGAACCTGCGACCAATTGATTAACAGTCAACTGCTCTACCAACTGAGCTACCGAGGAATAATTCGCAACATACTTTTTTTAAAAAAATAAAACAACTAGTTTTTGGAGGCCACGCCCAGAATCGAACTGGGATACAAGGATTTGCAGTCCTCTGCGTAACCATTCCGCCACGTGGCCAATTTATCTGCGATGTTCAAGAAGCACATATTCACTGGACTTTATACCATCAGAGATTATTTAATCAATAATGCTAATAAGATAAAAAT
>Ga0307995_1002259_pt1 | contig 11313 bp, 15 predicted proteins | sample EllFjometagen262_FD_203132 | JGI IMG/M metagenome (GOLD analysis project Ga0307995, IMG submission 203132) | Marine microbial communities from Ellis Fjord, Antarctic Ocean - #262 | ecosystem: Environmental > Aquatic > Marine > Unclassified | place: Southern Ocean | collected 2014-11-02
GTGCCAGTCGGCTGTAAACAGTATTTTCACGCTACGAAGTCGTCTCCTGGCATCCATGAACACCCTGTAAGACCACCAGCTTTTAAAGCCTGTAGTGTTCTTAAAACTTCGTTTGCATTTCTGCCCGTATCTAGTGCGTTAACTGATACGTGTTGGATCATACCTTCGGGGTCAATAATATATGTTGCCCTATAGTGTACTCCATTGTCTTCATCTACTATTCCTAGTTTATGTCCTAGTTTGAGACCTGAATCTGCGCAAAGAACATGCTGGATATTAGTAATATCAAGATTTTGTTTCTTCCACGCAAGTTTACAATATTCGTTATCTCCACTAACACCGATAACATCAGCGTCGTCTACAAGATAATCCATATCTTTAATCTCTGTTGGGCAAATAAATGTAAAGTCTTTTGGATAAAAGTACATTACTGTCCATTCGTTTAATAGTATATCTACATCAACGATATCATTTGTATCATTGACTCCTTGCATACTAAACTTTGGGAATCTGTCTCCTACTGATACCATAATATTCCCCTATGAAATTGAAAACTCAGAGTCAACATCGGAAGGTGCGTCTGCACTTTCGGATGGTTGTGTAACTCTTTGTAGTAGTTCTAGTTGGGCATCAGGTGTAGGTCTAGGTAGAACATCGTCCATTGAACGAAGTTCTGCAATAGCAGTTGTTTCTGATTCGTTTAGAGGACGAACTTTGCACTTAAGTGCTTGTAGTCTGTACTCTACGTTAAAAGCCATTGGACCAGTCTTGACTCTTTGGAAGTATATGTCCCAACCAGTTTGCACATCAGTAGGATCACCTAGATCTTCTGCTGCAACCATGATTTGTTCCATTAGTTTCTTTTTAAGATTTACTACTTTTACATTTCCATCGGTAGGATCTATGCATTGGCATGCATATGCCCAACCACATTTAAGGTCTGGAAAGAAATCACGGACGTGATCTTTTTCTTTGTTGTTGAATGTTTCTGTCTCTCTGTCATAAGCTAGACACTCCATAGGAATGTTTTTGCCATTTTCGCCTTTGATCCAGTAAACATATCGTGGTAATAGATCGCCTACTAAGCGGAGTACATTGTCTCCTTCTGTGTATGTATATTGATCTATTTTTTCTTTTTTTGCACTTCCTTGTGCTTGGTTAAATTTTATTGCCATGTTGTTGTTTTTTTCCTGTTTCCTTCAAATTTAAAGTGAACTACCTCATCTTCTATTCGAAGCAATCTATTGTTGGTTATTGTGTTGTCTGAGAAAGGAAGATGTATTAACGGTAATGTTGAATCTTTCGTTCTCTTGTAAGTCAAATAGTTTCGGAATGAAGCGCACATCACATAGATAGCACACTCCTCATTACTATAATTCTTACGCTGTGCAAGTAATTGACGAGGATTTAGCAAAAAGCTATCGCCGTCAAAATCCTCCCCATAGTATCTATAGGTAGGGTCTTTTGTATTTGTAGGAACTATGTTGTAAGTTAGAAGATGAATAACGACCATAATTGAAGTCGGGTTGGACTTGGTCTTATTAATTATCTTATCCCAATTATATTTTATCATTCTATTATATCAAAATTTTGATTCCGTGTCAAGTAATATTTTTCGGAGGTCTTTACAAGGTTGCAATATCATATCCTTGTTTAAGATAATAAGCCAGTCTTAGACTAGCCTGTCTCCTTGCAGTATTTCCGATTAAATTTATATCAACTACGGTTGGTTGCTTTTTGTCAGGATAGTTTCTAATTATTCTTCCAATAAGCTGTGTAAGTAACGGCTCGTTATTTATTGGTGTCGCTAAAACTAAGCAGCTAAGAACATCTAATGATATGCCTTCCGAGAATATAGACTGTGTTCCATACAGAACGTCTTTGTCCTCAAAAATCTGTTTAATTATATCGGGTCTTTCTTCGTGTGGGACTGCGCCCGTTACACAAACTGCGTTATCACCAGTGAGCCTCGCACAACTTTTTAGGAAGTCTACTCTATCAGATACCACTAACACTTTATGACCTTTGGCAGCGTATGCACTAGCAGTCATAGCTATTGAGTTTTGATACTCTGAGTCGTAAGCCAACTCATTTACTCTATTAGCCCATGGGATAGAATTTCCGTCCATGAACCTTATCGGAAGTTTTAAGATGTCAATTTTTGGCATCATAAAGTTTTCCTTTGGGGGTTTATACACATTGTCTCCAAAGTAATCTCTGAAGACGACATGCCTACCATCTTTTCTTTGTAGTGTGCCAGTAAGTCCTATCTTATACCTAGCACAGTTTTTGTCTATAATTCGTGAGAATGTTGGGCTGCTAACATGATGCATTTCATCTAGGATAACAGTTCCAAATTCTTGTCGAATTAGTGGAATCTTTCTATATAAACTTTGAATATTGCCAATCACTATAGGACTATCAATTTCAAACTTTCCACTACCAATAATGCCAGGAGTAAAACCAAATACTTTTTCACATTCAGTTTCCCACTGCTTTCTTAAAGCTAGAGTATGAGTAACTACAAGTGTTTTCTGTCCTAGCTTTCCTGCGATTGCTAAAGCTGTAAATGTCTTACCCCAACTTACCCAAGCATTAATTATACTGCTGTCTTCCAAATCATCATATACAGACTGTTGAGAGTCTCTTAGAGTAAACTTAAAGGAAGGAAATTCTACGGGTATATTGGTTCGTTTGTCAACTATTTCGTGGTCGTCTGGGATTAAATCCATTCTTCCCACAGGGATAGCTACTAACCCTTGTTTAATAAGAGCCATGTTCTTAATTATGAGAGGCGGATCACCATACTTAAAAGATGGAATAGCATATGTAAGTTCATCATCTATCTTCTTTTGTGTATGTGGAAGTACCTCTAGGTATATCCTATCACTTATTACTGCTTTCATTACCAGTTATGTGCTACATTTGCCATAATAAAAAGTGCGCATACTACATTAATTGCTAGTATAACAGTTCGTATCATGCCAACATAATCTTCGTTCTTTACATCATAGCCATCTTCTTCGTCGAATGAGCCTAATGCGTGTTTCCATATTGTCCACAGTTCTTTCATGTATTGTCTCCATCAAAGTACTTTACTTTTGACTTATCAAACTGTTTATTTGCATTGCGCTGAAGAGCCCACTCAAGTAATTTACTGAGTGCGTTGCCTATCATTTTTTGTACCTTAAACATTATAATATATCAGCATACCCTACTGTGTAGAATACGGTTATTTCTTCTCCTGCTTTAATTGGTCTTGTTGTATATAGTTCTCTTTGCTGTCCGTCATGATAATGTATGTTTTCGTTAATAAAACAATTAGGATTCTCTGAATGATTTATAAAACCACCAAGAGGTGTTCTAATGTATTCCCATCTTTTTGTTTCCCATATGTGTGTTACTCCAAGAAAGATTCCTGCTTTTATATTTACCACTGCAAACAACCCTAATCCATTTATTGGGGATTCTGCGATTGTTAATTCTTCTATAAGAGGTCTGTAGTGGTGTGTTCCAAATTTCATAATGCTTTAAGTAATCTTTCCCAAGGATTTATATTCAAAGAGGTTCGATTACCTTTAAATTCTTCAACTCCATGTTTTATTCGGGGAGCCAGAATAACTAATCTATTCTCTTTCGGGGTTATTTTAATGTTATTTTCTATGTTTAGTTCTCCGCCTTCTAAGTTTTCTACTGTAATATAGAAAATTAAAGAACACAGAGGGAATCTAAGTGTTTTGTGTGTTGCATAAGCATACTCATCTCTATCGTAATGAAACCCTGAAGTGGGTCTAGTATTCTTATGGAACCAAGTTTCGAAGCCTCTAATTTTAGAGGTATCATAGTAAGGTCTAGCTGCTTCTATTAGGGGGTGTTGATCTCCATGAGTCCACTCGGGTACTCTAGATATATCTTCCTCTTGCCAATCTTTTAATAAATTTATTGGCAAAACATTATCGAGTATAACTACTCTCATACTTTTCTCCAGCTATCCTTTTCTTTATTCTCCGATACATTATATATTTCCCATGGAGCGTTGTCTCTATGTAAGATACCTACCCAAGTATGAGACTTAGGTAAAGGTCTTTTTAAAGTAAACGGATAAGGACAATCCTTAATCCATAGTGTACTAACTGTATCGTGTTTATCCACCCTTAAAATCTTATAGTATTTTAGGGGAGATTTATATTTTTTGTGTTTTGTGAAAAAGTACCCAAGACTATCAATGTAGTACTTTCCTTGATGTTGTAAGTATGAAGGAATATCTCCAAGCATATACTTTAAGGGGTATATACTTTTCATTGGACTCTGAAGCCTTCTTATGCCTAGAGTCTTACCTTTCATGTTTGTATCATCTAATACTTGATTCTCTATCCATAAAATACCATCAACAAGATGTATTTCATCTGTGTGTACTACGAATAAAGGAAAATGTATTTTATCATATATCATACATCTTTTCAAACTTACCAAAGGAGTAGTCATCTCCTACATCAAAATCGCAACCTACAGGACAGCCAGGTATAGATAATCCTCTATCCATCTGTACACAGTCTTTTACTATTTCCATATACTCATCAACGTAATCTATCTGCACTTCTGCTAGAATAGAATCATGTACAAGAGCAAATATCTTAGCTTTGGAACTATCAATCTTATTATGAGTATCGATTGCTCCGAGTAAGTTTATGTCAGATGCAATGGACTGTACTAAAAAGTTCATACCAGACCTAACCTCATGACTTGCGATTCCTTTATTATCAGAGGCAACATTAGGTAATCTTCTCTTTCTTCCAAAGTGAGAATATATAAACCCATTGTCTCTAATAAACTTAGATGATGTGTCAATCCAAGCTCTTAATTTAAAGAACTGTCGGAAGTAATCATCAATAACTTCCTGTGCATTGTTTAGACTAAAGTGTTTACCAGAGTCTGTAGTTACTTGTTCAGATATTTTTCTAGCTCCAGCACCATACATGATGCCAAAGGTAACAGCCTTTGCAGCCTGTCTCTCTGTTGAGTAATCTTTTGCAATATCTTCTACATCGCCAGGTAGTCCGAAAACTAACTTAGCAATACTACTGTGGAAATTACCACCATCTTGAAACACTTTCATTAAGTTCTTATCATTTGCAAGAACAGCGGCAACATATACCTCGGCTGTTGTTAAATCCATTGCAACAATTTTGTTGCCTGGCTTAGCTTTGATACACCCTTTGACAATGGGATTGTCTCTAGGTATTTGTTGCATATTCATTTTACCACTAGAAGAAAGACGACCTGAGGTTGTGCCATGTAGGTTAAACCCTGTGCGCAACCTATCATCTCTGTCTAGTTGTGGATAAATTTTATCTAAGTAAGTGTTCTTAATCTTAGATTTCTTTCTAATAGAGAGAATATGTTTAGGTATCTCATGCATCTCTGCTAGTTGTCCTAATACTTCCGCATCTGTAGAGTGCGCACCTGTACCTGTTTTCTTACCAGTAGGTTTTAGACCTACAAAATCAAACAGTAAAGACCGTAGTTGTACGGTACTATTAGGATTGAACTCTTTGCCTTTCATTTTTTCGAATGTGGCTACTTCATCAAATTCATATAATTCGGTTACTGCGTTATCAATGTCGTTTTGCATCAATACAGTTCCTGCGGCTAGTCTCTCTTTATCAAAAGGTACGCCAGTGTCTTGAATATCTGTTAGGAATCTACAGCCAGGTATTAGTATATTTTCATATACAGACCATAGCTTAGCATTCTTTTTAACAGCAGGATATAACTTTTCAAAAACTAATAGTGTTACTACTGCGTCCATTGCAGCATATGTTTTCATAACTTCAAATGGAATACTATCCCATTGAAAGTCATCTTTAAGTATTCTATTTTGTCTTTTGTAATTTGCTATCCAATCATGCATTGGCTTCTCATAATCCCCATAGGGAGTATATTTTAGAGCAAGTTGTTTTAATCCATGTGTGCCAGGTAGTTCTTCTAAACAATAGTGTAGAAGCATGGTGTCATGGAAGTTTGGAAACTTGAATCCAAAGTGATATTCAAAGAAAGCTAAATCAAACTTTGCATTGTGGAAAACTACTTGTTTTATGTCAAATATTTTCTGCATTAGTTCTTCTACTTCTTCGTCTATAATGTCTGTGAGTACATACGCACCCTTGTCTTTTTCGTAGGATAAGCTAAACCCAATCATATGACCATCACGAGGCCAAAGCCCTGTTGTCTCAGAGTCTAACCCTATAAATTTATTAGGGTGTGCTAGTGCACCTTGTAGAAACTCCATGGCTTCTTCTTTGGTGTCTATTCCTCTAGCTTGTTCGTCGCTTACTTTTGCTACTACTAAATCACCACTAATAAACTTAGTGATGTTTGCTTTACTCTCGTCCCACACAGGCTTTGCCTCGGGTTTAAAAGAAAGCATGGCAGGATTAATTACTGGAAGAAACTTATCTTCTACACACCTACCACTATATTCTGTTATTGAATTTATACTTGTAAAATACTTTAAACTTTCAGAGCCTACAAGTATAACCCAGTCAAAATCGTTTGTGTTGATATCTATATCAACATCTGCTTTTAAAATCTTTTTCTTACTACTATCCGAACAGAGAGCAAATCTCTCGAACTCGAATGCGTTATCAAATCTGTCCGACCAGTTGGTTCGGCTCATCTTTGATTCTATTATTGCTACTTTTGCCATGTATTATTTCTCATTTATAAACTATATTATATCAAATTTTAAACGCCGTGTCAAGAAGAATATAACCTTTCCCTTAGATTGTGTACCTTAATTTCAGCAAGGCTGCCTGGGTCTATGTTTGCACCCAAGTTCACATTTCTAGCTAAGAGTCCTACTTTGTCTGCAAGTATCTTTACATTCTCTGAAGCACTTTGTCCTGCGTCATCCCCATCAAATACTATATCTACTCCGTCAATGTTTTGCATTTTTAATATAGCTAATTTATCTTCATCAATGTTGTTTGTTCCGAAACAACATACTGCGTTGGTTAACCCTTTGTCATGTAAGTTAATCATATCGAATATACCTTCGACAAGTATTACTTTACCCTTGATTGGTTTAACACTAGAGGGAAAAAGTGGTAGCACGGCTTGGGGAGGATATATTAAATACTTTGGCGTTTCCGTCATAGTCATATGTCTACCGTTAAAAGCTACTACTTTCCCTGTTATGTCACGAATAGGAAAAACAATTCTTCCATTAAAACTCCTTTCGTGATGCAAGAAGGCTTCAAATAATGTATAAGTTTCTGGTTTAATCCCTCTCCAGTTGCCCACATAAGGGGCAAACCCGATAGGAAAATCAAAACCTGTACTTGAGCTTCTCGTTTCTTGTATTTTGTCTTTTAGTTTTTGTCTCCTAATTTCTAGGAAATTTGCTGCTGCTCCGAAGTGTTTAAATATGTTACCTCGAAAGCCACAAGCAAAACAGTTAAAGATACCTGTTATGTTATCAATCCGCATACTTGGGTTACTATCATCATGGTCTGGATTCAGACATTTAGTTACAAAGTCTCGTCCTGATACTTTAAAATCTAATTTTCTTTCGTGTAGTAACTCGTCTACTCTCATTTAACAACCTCTGGGTTTACCCCATCATTATTGTCATCAGTAGTATTATTGCGATTGCGACTGTCCATAGTGTTTTCTGTTCTATCATGTTTCCATTTCAAGGTTTCGCCTAAGTCTTCATAATCAGTCATTTTTGTTCCTTGCCCATCAGTGTCATGAGAGTAGTATAGGCTTTTAAACACTACCTCCTGCATCTGGAACCAAATGGCTATCGCATCGTCTCTAAATTCTTTACTACTCCACAAGTAAAATACATTGTGGTAGTCTCCTAAGAATCTATGAACGGTTATGTTTAGGTTATAGTTTTCATCTATATTGTCTTTAATATGAGCTACTGCTCTTATTCTTTGACTACCTGCAATCGGGTACCAGTTTTTCATACATAAGTGAGGATTCTTAATCCCTTCCTTTAATATACTATCTACTAGTGGTTGATTTAAGGGTACATTTCTTATATTCTCTGCAACTGTTGGTTGCGAAAGTATAAAATCTGTTGTAATTGCTCTCACCTCAAATGGTGGAACATCTACTAAACTTGCGGACTTTTGTCCTATTCTATCACTTGCCATATGGGTCTACTCCTACTTTTATATCTGTCATAAATTTACTGAATTTATCTACTAAACTTTTCTTTGTAAGAATTTTTCCTTCTACCCACTTCTTTCCACCTGGCTTGTTTTCTTCATAATGAATTTCTCCATTGTTATACGCAACTTCAAAGATGCCATTGTGAGCATGGATATGTCTTATTTGTTTACCCCATGCTTCTGCTTCCATCTTTGCTTGGTATTCTTCTACCATTTCTTTATATTGCGTCATGTATATCTTCTCCTGTTGAGAGACTATCTTTTATAGCGTCTCTATCTTTAGGGTTCATAGTAGACTGCGGGCCTATCTTTAGTGTCTCCCAGTCCATCACACTAGTGAATCCTTCCATCTTTGCACTTCTCATTTTTGTACAGTTGAATGTAATACATTCATCTTCTGGTGACCATGTCTCCATTGTAAAGGCTGCATCTGCTGCATCGAGAATACCTTTTGCGAATCTTGCTTCCCCTGTATTATCTGTTTGATAAGGGGAGAATACTGGCACTTCATATTCTTGTGCCATACTTTTTAGAGCCTTACTGACTTCTATTTGTTCTGTCCAATCGTACTGACCTCCTCTAGAGGGTACATTAGAGCGTTTGACTTGGTTAATATAATCTACGATAATTACTCCAACATCTGTTTGGGAAACCTTTGCTTCAAGTTCTTTTCTTATTCTAGTGAGACTTAATACTGGATCGTAGATTACATCCAGCTGTCTGTCCTTATGTAGGGGATTCTTAGTAAGAACACCATGAAACTCTTCAAAGTTTCTATCATCATAGAACTTCGGTAAAGAGTCATGCCCTCCTTCAAATCTTCCTGCCCACCATTCTGCTACTCTATTCCACTCAACTGTTGTTAAGTTTTTTGTGGCTAATCTGCCTATAGGAACTCTCGCACCTAAAGAACACATTCTTTGTAGTATAGCACGACTATCCATCTCTATTGTAAAGTAGATAGCACTTCTGCCTTGATTATAAACATTTGTGGCAATGTTTACGCAGGTAAGAGTTTTACCAGCACCTCGTCGTCCACCTATAAGAACTAAGTCTCTAGGGGAGAACTTCATACTTTGGTCATACTCATCATTGAGTCCAAGAGGTAGATACTTTTTAAGTTGAGCTTCTGTGTCAAACAAACTAATTGTTTTCATATCTTCTTCAGGAGCTTTTAGGTCAACTCTTTCTCCTATATCTAAAACTATTTGTTGTAAAGACTCTACATTATCTTCTGCATTAGAGATAGCTACTGTCTTTTCTATGAACTTATCTAGTTCATCGAGGATTTCTACTTGGGTATATTCATTCTTGAGATACTCAAGGAGCATCCACGCGTCGACATCAACTTCTACAGCCTCTATCGCAAATATTTTTTCTTGTAGTTTCCTATCACGAATGGATAGTTTGAGATCTTCAAAAGTCGGGAGACTTCCAAAATTCTTTAAGTGAGTGGATATACTTCTATGAATAGTTTGATATTCGCCAGGTAGGTAGTTCTCTCTTAGGTTGCCCCAAGTGTCAAAATCTTCCTGCGTTATTATTTGCTTCAGTAAAGCTGAAGTTAAGTTCAAAGTATACCCTCCCAGATAAAGAAAGACAAGGGAGAATAAATCTCCCTCACCTTAATGAAAAAAAGAATTAGCTGTTTGCTTTTTCTTTTCTTGCAGCGCCATCATAATCGGCACAAGTTAACCCTCTACGAGTTAGCATTGTTTTAACGCCTCTTACAGTTTTGCCAATTTCGTCAGCAATAGCTTCGACATTCATGTTGCCTAAGTCACTAACTTCCGCTAAAGGATCAGCTTTAGAGCTACCTTTAGTTTCTTTCTGCTTTGGAATAGCGTTAATATCGCCACTTCTTAGCAAGCTGAGAGCTTTTCCTCTGATAGAGTTAACAGTTTTTCCAAGTGCTTCTGCAATTTCTTCTACAAATGCGCCTGAGTTTACCATAGAGGTAAACGTGTTTTCTTCTTCGGGAGAGTAAGTTCTAACTGATTCTGGTTTCTCAGCTGGTTTTACATGAGAAGTTAATTCCATTGATAGAATTTTCCCTTGTATTGATTTAGCAGAGAATTCTCCACCTTCGAATGAAGATGCAATGTCTGCGTATGTGTATGAACCGCTGTTGTCGGTTACGAATTGTGATAAAGTAGCTTCTTGATCTTCAGAAAAAGTTCTGTTTGATACTGAAGATGCTAGTTCTACATCATATCCCATTTTTCTCAATTTGCTTGAGACACTTCGTGTTGAAGTCTCTAAGTCACCAGCTGCGTCAGCAACCGTTGATTGAGAAATAGGGGATTGTGACCCAACAAAGTCTACTAACTGTTGAGTTCTTTCATCTGTCCATTTTGGTAATGCCATGATTTAATTTCCTATAATTTCTTTTAAGTTTGTTATTATTGTAACACCCCGTTCTCGGGCTGTCTGTGTTTTTGCGGATTCGATCCCGCTTTCGTTTACTAATATAGTTACATCTTTAGTTAAACTGCTTTTAACAAGATAGCCCAATTCACTTAATAATTCTGTTGCGTGGGCTTTTGTTTTGTAGCTTGTAAGTTTACCAGAGATACATACGACACCTTTACTTGTAGCATTGTCTGTTAATGTATGCTTTGTAAGTTGTTGCCATCTGAAGGGTAGTCTATCGTATCCATCGGTAAACTCTTCGATTAACCAATCGAGTAAGTTGTTAGTAGCAGCTGGACCGAGTCCTGCTTCATCACAAGTTTCTTCTGTTATTTCAGCAACATTTTGTACTACTGAACAGATTTTTTGAGAAGCGGTCTTCCCTATTAACTTTATAGAGAAAGCGGGTAGTAGTTCTGATAAATCAGTAAGTTTACTACTCTCAATTTCTCTATGCAGTTTAACTGCTAATTTCTCGGAGCCTAGTGCGTCTATCATCATTTCTAATGGTAGCTCATATAAATCGAAGAAGGTTACTATCTTCAACTTTTCTATAGTGGCTGGGCCGAGTCCCTTGATTCTAAGAGTCTTTGCAAAATGCTCCAGTTTTTTACTTGTCTTTCCAGAACAATCTGGATTGTAGCAAAATAACTGGTCTTTCTCCCAAACTAGGTCTGTACTACAAGTAGGGCAGTGGCTAGGAGGTGTTATCGTTTGC
>Ga0307995_1002262_pt1 | contig 11311 bp, 6 predicted proteins | sample EllFjometagen262_FD_203132 | JGI IMG/M metagenome (GOLD analysis project Ga0307995, IMG submission 203132) | Marine microbial communities from Ellis Fjord, Antarctic Ocean - #262 | ecosystem: Environmental > Aquatic > Marine > Unclassified | place: Southern Ocean | collected 2014-11-02
CTTCAGCTATATCAAAGTTTGTATTAACCGTTATTGCAGTTTCATCCTCTTCTTTAAAAGAAACTCCTGTAGGAGCTGTGTTTGCAATATTGTATCCAATATAAACTTTTTTAATATTTGATATTCTAGCATTACTTGTGTCTTCTGATTGAACAGCGTAATAAAAACTATCCGTATGAGCGTTTCCATCATTAAAATCTGCTGGTAAAGTTTGGTATCTAAAAGATCCATCTGCAAAAACGAACATAGTTCCTCCAGCAGTTGTTGAAACTGTTGCTCTAGAACCGGCGTAACTAGACTTATTTGCTGTATCATACATTTCACCAATATTTGGAAGTTCTGAATTATTTGCCCAAACTGCAGTTGTAGCTCTCCAGTTACCGCTTAATCTACAATCCATACTCCTTGTTGCACCATCAACAGTTTCTGATGTCAAAGAACCAGTCTCCGCTGTTCCTATTCCACTCACAGCTGCACAAGTGCTTGCATCAACCAAAACTTCGAGATGCTCGCCCGAAGGATCGTAAGCCTTACTTAGTAAGCCGTATATTTTATTGATAGTTTGATAATCTTCATCCATAAAAAAATATAAATTTTGTGCTTTTGGTATGGGCTTGTTGGCAGCGGATCTTATTGGTATAAATCTTGGTAATCTAGCAATTTGAATATTTGAAAATCTATTATCGGGTTGAGAATATGATGAAATGGCAACTGATCCTTTTTGAAAACGTTTAAAGCTAGTAGTTTTTAAATCTTCTGAAGCATTAGCAGCTGTTGGAAGAGTAATACTAGATGGAGAAGAGTTTTCCATATGAGGCCAAGCAGTATTGGTATGATCCTTCAAATCTCCATTAGCGTCAAACCTTAAATCAAAAGCTGTAAATCTTTGACTAGTAGTGTTAGCTAAAAAAGGTTTGTTTTCAATATTTATTCTAAATTTATTTGGATGATAAGTGAGTGTAACTGTATTTTTTACACCTGTATTTTTTCCCCAACTACAATTTGTTTGATGAGTAGCGCCTGGATTAAAACTGATTTGTGAATAAGATTCTGTTCTATTACTACAATTTCTATCTCCTGAGTCTGTAGGTCTAGTATTATCAAATCTTGCAAAAAGTCTATTATATCCACCTTCATTAAAGGTACTCATTTGACTTGAATTAGGTGTAGACCATCCTGTTAGTTGGCTTATATTTGAATGTGAGCTGTAAGATCCCTCACTGTAACCACAGTTTCTAGTCTGAGTATGCTGGTATCCCTTAAATTGATGAAGATGAATTGCGGACTGATTACCCCTCGCTCCCCACCATGACCATAAGTACATATCGTAAACCATATCTGCAGGCTCTCCAAACCAACTATTTTTTTCTGCACTAGACAAACCGTTCCAAATACTTCTTTCATTACTACGTAAAGAATTTCTTAGACGATTTTCATCAAAGCCACTAGTTCCATTTAAACCTTGAAAATTAACTCCAGCACAAGCTCTAATTTTATTATCAGGCCAAGTTTTTTGAATAACACTAGGTCTTTGATAGCCAGCAGCAAATCCTACCATATCATCATCATGCCACGCTGTCATTTGAGGGTTACAATCAGGATAACCTCCAGAACATACCATACCTTTTAAAACAAATGAGTCGTATTGATCTTTAGAAACTAAAAAAGAAGGTGTAGCTAAGTTTTGTTGGATGTAAAATGATCTCCCGTCTTGAGTTTTATCGTAAAAAGGACCGCCATTTGCACTTCCCACTCCTCTTCTTTCATAATTAGAATCCCCATAGGTCATACCTTTAGGATCCCATGTATGTAAATTTACATCTGAAAATTGTGGTGCGGAATATTTCATAACTCTGACTGTATAATCTTTATAAGCTTCATTTTGGTTTTCCCACCCTAGACTGTCACAATTTGTATTTAAGTCTGCCTGAACTCTAATTGTGAAATCTTCGTAGCCATCTGAATTAAATGTGTAATTCGTGTCAAGACTTTCAAGAGTGCCTGATAATATTAATGACCCATCCCATTCACCCGCATCTCCTGTGCTATTACTATTTTGATCCATGAAACCAGAGGCCGCTGTTAATCCTGGTGGTAAATCACTACTCACTGTTGTGGTGATAAGTTTTAACCTCATCTGATCATGGCTTAAACTTGGTAATCCTGTTATTGGAGGTGGTTTTTCTGTTTCAAATCTTATCGCATCGTAGGTACGTGTGAGACTTGTTCCACCAACAGTTTCACCTTGATGTAAAATTATTGTATTACTACTTGTTAAAAAATTTGCTAACTGAATATCTCTTGTCAAGTTGCTAGCGCATTGAACTATTAAGCTACCAGTAAATGGTATGACAGGAGTTCTATTTTCGTGCAAATCTTCTTCATCATAGACATAATAACTTTTTCCTCCAAAATTTAAATTTCTCATAAAGGAAGAAGCTGTGTAGGTTTCTCTAATTTTATCATCAGCTGTTTCTAATTGAAGTTCAAAATCAATATGTTTGCTTCTCAATCTAATACCCATTGTTTTAAAAAATTGAGCAACTGGCATCCACTCAACATCAACAGTAGTGTTATCTGTATCGGTAACGTCGCAATTTGTAGTATTCCATATCTTTTTTTTTAAAACAGTTTTTTCAGTTAGCGAACCATAAGGGATTTTTAATTCATATTGAATTAATTTTCTTTGAATGCCTCCATTAACATTTTCTGTATCAAAACAAAAAGAAACTTTTTCTCCAAATTCAGTATCATCCGCAACTTCTGTTCCGTCATCATTGGTTACTTTAACTGGCATTTGAATTTCACCTTCAATACTATCGGGATGCTTAAAACCAGCCATCCTACTATCATACTGTAATACATGTAGTGCAAATCTTGCTTCTTGTTTTAAATTATTGTGATTAATTTGTCTTACAAAAGTCGATTGAAAATTATTATAGATTGCATAAGTGGCACCCATAACAATAGTTGAAATTAAAATTGATACTAATGCCTCTGTAAGTGAGACACCTCTTTGTTTAATATATTTTTTAAATCTACTCCTTTTCATTTAGATGCCCGCTAAAAATAATCTTCTAAACTGTTCTTCAATTGAACCTTGTTTAATAGTAATTGTAACTTGTTTTTTTTTAACCGATTCAAACTGATCCACACCACCAACTTGGTCTGTAACTCCATCATTATCAACATCCATAGGAACATTTCTATCAACATCTACAATTATTAATTTTCTTAGATCACCTGTTCTAGAAGGGCCTAAATGTTTTTTTAACAAGGCTCCCCAGTTTTCCAAATCTGTTAAAACTTTTTGATTACTAATTGTTGCTACATAATCACTTTCTTCATATCGTGTCATATCAAGATTGTGATAAGGCTCTAAACTTCCTTCTGCATTTGATATAAAGGTGATATTTGCATTCTCAATGGAATTAGCTGCCATGTTTTTATTAGGCGTACTATCTGGGACATCAGATCTTTCTAGAGTAAGTGTAGTATTATTATCACTATCAAATGCTGTACTAGCGGTAACCTCATACCTACCCCCTACACCTTCAATTGTAATCTGATCACCCGCACCAGGAAGTTGTGATAGTCCCTTAACCTTTAAGGATGTGCCTGCTGTAGTGTCCTCAAATCCTCTTGGTGTTCCATATTGTGCAGCAACTGGATTATACACAGCAGCTAACTCTTCAAACATTAATTCAACAGCATAAGCAGCTTTATCAAATTTTCTTAATGTAGCAAAATCCTTCTCTTGATTTGCTTGTATCGTTGTAAAAACCACTACTGCCAATCCCAATATTGATGCTGCAGTCATAGCCTCAACGATTGAAACTCCTTTCTGATAAATAAAATTAACTTTTTTAATCACATTCTTTCCCCATTATTAAAGAATCCAGATTTATAAAAGTGAATAAAATCTTCTTTTCTACCTGCGTTACTAGAAGCTTTGACAGAACCTCTCACATTTTCAGGTGCAGAACCATCTGGCAAAAAACAAAAATGATTATTAGCTGCAGTTACAGCAGTACAATTGCCATTTAATGAATCACATTTTTTAATTACAAAATGTTCTAATGTTTTTGTAAGTTCTGTTTGTTTTACACCCTCGTCATTTGTTCCATCAAAATCAGAGCAAGGTGGATTAGTACTTTTGTGATATTCAGAATTATATCGATTTAAACCCTGTGCTTTCCACACCTCAAGCTCTGAAGTATTATCTGCATCATTATTAACTATTTTTAATCTGTATGCATGGCCATCTTCTAAGGATATTTGTCTGACAATATTTATTTGCCCTCTAATTGTCGCTAAGTCAGATTCAAAATTTTCTTGCTCACCAAAGTTATCAATTGCTGGAAATCCTATTGCTGCAATTACAGCAATAAGTGAAATTGTAACCAATAATTCTATTAAACTAAAACCATTCCTCATATTAAAATTATATCTTAACCTACTGCATTACCAATGCTGAATATTGGCATATATAAAGCAATCATTAACATGCCGATAATTCCACCAATCAAAACAATCATTATGGGTTCAATAATTGACGACAGTGCTGCCACCACACCATCAAATTCTTCTTCGTAATATCTCGCTATAGCTGTAAACATTTCCTCCATATTACCCGTTTTTTCTCCTACCGCTGTAAGTTGAGCTAATGCTGGAGGGAAAATGTGTTCTTCTTTTATTAGAAGATCAGATAAAGTTTGACCTGTTACTATTTGTTTTGAAATTCTTTCTAAAGCATAAATAAAAACTAGATTTGTTGTAACTGATTTTGCAATACGTAAAGTATCAATAATACTAACACCCGCTCTTGTTAAGTTAGCCATAATCATACACATTCTTGATACCGTAGCTTTTACAATTAGGTCACCAAATAAAGGAAATTTTAAAAATTTTTTATGCATAAAATGTCTAAAACTTTCAACATTTTTAAATAAAAAATTATAAATAAACTTAATTGTAAAAAAAGTTAATAATATTTTAAGAATGTTTCCACCGTCTGCTATAAATTTGCTTGCATCAACAATAATAAGTGTAGCAGCAGGCAGCTTAACACCCATTGCAGCATACATTTTCTCAAACACAGGAACAACTTTCCATAACATAAATACAGTTATAGTTGTCGCAACCGTTAATAACATCACAGGATAAAATAAAGCACTTTTTATTCCCGCTTTAATTTTAGAATTTTTCTCAAGTAGTTCTACTAATTTTACTAAAAATTCATCTAACTTACCACTGGCTTCACCTGCGGAAATCATATTTAGAAAAATGTTATCAAATACTGTTGGGTGCTTTGAAAAAGCTTCGGTTAAGTTAACACCTGAATTAAGATCTCTTACAATTGTATGAGCAGTCATTTTCATTTTCATATGTACCGTTTGATCTCTTATCATTGAAATGGATTCTAAAATGGGAAGACCGGCTTTAATCATTGTTGCAGTTTTTTTTGTAAACTGAAGTAACTCCTTAGGTGGTACAGTTGCCCATCGACCAAAGTTTAGATAAATTTGCCCACCGGCAAAAATTATTGGTGCATTACTTATTGGAATTTCTTTTAATTCAGTTTTGCTATTTTTTTGTGATTTTTCATTACTCTTTGCAATTGATGTAACAATTATCTTTTTCTCTCTCAATTTAGCAGAGGCTGCTTTTAAATCTGATGCTGAAATTTCTCCAGTAACTTTTTTTCCAGCTTGGACACCTGAATAAGAAAAATTTGCCATGATTATTTATATCAGTATCATTTATTAAACTACCAATATCCTTGAATATTCTTTAACGCTTACAACTCCCGATTTAATGAAGTTTCTACCAATAACTTGCATCGTTTTAAATCCATCTGTAACAGCCGCTACTAATAGTTCATCTGCTCTAGCATCTTTTAGAATTGCAGCTTCTAATCCTGGGCTTTTTTTCAATACTTCGTAGATACCTTGTCTTCCTTTGTATCCACCATTTTTACATTCTTCACAGCCCGCACCCTTCATCGGTTTAAAGGTTAACAACTCTTCTTCAGTAAAACCAAACTGTAATAAACTTTCTTTTGTGGCTTTGACATCTTCTGTTAGACAATTTTTACAATTTCTTCTAGCTAATCTTTGAGCAACTATTATTGAAAATGCAGAAGCTACCATGAAGTTAGGCACTCCCATATTAGTTAATCTCACAATAGTAGAAATAGCATCATTGGTATGGAGTGTGCTTAATACTAAGTGTCCAGTTAATGCAGCTTTAATAGCTATATCAACTGTAGATTTATCTCTTATTTCTCCAACCAATATGACTTCAGGGTCTTGTCTTAAAAATGATTTTAATATTGACTCAAATGTTAAGCCAATATCTGGGTTTGCCTGAACCTGTCCAACTCCTTTTAAATAAAATTCCACAGGATCTTCAGCTGTCATAATATTTGTGCCAGGTTTATTGATATGTTTAATAGCACCGTACAAAGTAGTACTTTTTCCGCTACCCGTTGGACCGGTAACTAAGACCATTCCTTGAGGCGCCGTAATAGCAGTTATAAGTTTATCATAATCATCAGGATCTAAACCAATTTGCTCAAGTGCTAAATCTGGTCCAGCTGCTAATAAACGCATAACAACTCTCTCTCCTTCCTTTGCAGGTATTACTGAAAAACGGACATCTATATCAATATCATCTTCACTTTTTGGGCTAGGGTTTTTAAATTTTAATTTTCCATCTTGAGGTAATCTTTTTTCAGAAATGTCACAACCTGCCAAAATTTTTAATCTAGTAACAACAGCATTATAGTTATCCATTAAAAGAGATTTGAATTGTTCTTGCATTTCTAAAACACCATCTTTTCTAAATCTTATATCCGCATCACCTCTTCTAAATACCTCGATATGAATATCACTTGTTCCTGTTAAAAAAGCTTCAAGTAACAACTGATCTACAAAATCTACCACAACACTTCCACTGCCCGCCTTAGTTGTTGGAACTTTTATATTTTTATTAAGGTTAGGATTTATTGGCTGAGAAGATATATTTTTTTTTTTATCCGGTTCCTCTGCACTTAGATCTGTAATTGATTTATATTTTAAAGCCTCATCTATATTGCTGGGTTTGGTAATATATAATTCTATATTACAACCTGTCATACTTTTTAATTTTCCAACAAGTGTAGATTTTGTTGGATCAAATATTGCTATTTTTAAAATTCTCCCATTTAACTCAAATGGTATCATTTCATTTTGAATTATAAAATCTTTTGGTAGCTTTGTAAGTGCATCCTTTTTTATTGATTGTTCGTTTAATATTACTTTTCTTAAAGCATAATTCCTTGATACAGCAGTGACTAAATCATCTTCTGTTATTTTTTGATCCTCAAGTAAATATGATAAAATTCCAAGAGGTTTTTCACCATTATTTTCAAATTTCGATTTTGCTTCAGAAATGGCTTCCACTGAAACTTTACCCATAGTACTTAACAAATTGGAAATTTTAGTACTTATCTCTGGACTTAAGTTTTTCATAATAATCTTTTAACAAGTTTAGTTTAAACAATATTTGCAGATAAAAATATCAGTAATTGTCTTTTTGAGTCTGACTTGGCTTTTTGTTTAAAGAAACTTCCTATTATTGGAATTTGAGAGAGAAAAGGAACAAATTGATTATTATCGGTTCTAACATTTTTATATACTCCACCTAAAATTGCAACATCACCATTATCTAATTGAATCGTTGAGGTAATTGATTCTGTGTCAGTGACTGTTTCCGTAGCTTGGGCAGTACCTGGTGAATCGTTTGAAAGTGCTAATACGATTTTTACTTTTCCGTTTCCTATAATTCTTGGCGTAACTGATATACTTAAATTTTGAGGGACCTTCTCAATACTTCCCGCCTGCTCTCCTGCAGCAGCTATCACTTTTAGCAAAGTTGCACCTTGAACGAGGGTCGAAGTTTCCCCGTCCATTGCAAACAGTTTGGGATTAGAAATTGTTTCACTGTTATTATTGGTGATTGATGATTGGATAACAACTTTTAATTTTGTGATGCCTAAGTTACCAAGAAGGAAAGCACCACCAGCAATTGACTGTGTCGCTGTCGTTTGTAAGTCAGTTAAATCTGCACTACTTTTATCCAAAGGTACAAATGCAACAGATTCATTGGGATTTGTTGATATTCCAGAATAAGTTATTCCATCACGTCCTGCTCTTTGTTGAACTTTGTTCACCGTCTGTAAATTTGCATTAAAAGCTTTAGTAAAATTGTCTGTTACACTTATTATATAAGCTTCAATCATTACTTGTTTCTTTTCTATATCTAATTGCTGTATTACTAAATCAACCTTATCGAGATTTTGTAAACTAGCAGTTACAATCAATTGATTATTTGCAGGATCATCACTTATCTCTATTCCCTCTCCTACGGCGGCAGTTAACGGGGGTATAATTTCACTAGAAGTTTGAAAAAAAACTTTGAAAATTTCAGTGATTGTATTTTCTTCTAAATTTTCTACTGATGAAGTTCCTCCCGATCCTAATGATGCTAAATTTTTATTTATTTGAAGTGTTTGATCGATTTTTGATTTTTCCAATATTGCAAATTGTTCTGCTGTATGAACTCTTAACAGATCAGATTTTTTATCTATTGTCATAACTAAACTGTTCATGTCTAAAATTGCATAAACTGCTGAGCCCCATTTAATATTATCAAAATCTACTGTTAAATTTCCCTGAACTTCATTACCTATTATAATATTTTTTTTAACAGTGCTTGCAAATAATTTAAGAGCTGATCTAAGACTAATATCATTAAATTTAAATGTGACTAGCGTATTGTCTAAATTTTTAATTAATGAATTATGATCGATAATTGATAGTGAGGGGACTGTACTATTAGTTGTTATCGAAACTCTTCTCGAACCCAAATCAACTGATTTATTTTTATTTAAAATCTTTTTATTTGTTTCAAATATTTCTCTGGAGGTTTTTCTAAAATTTTCAGCAGAACTTTCAACGCCAGCAATGTTTATTTCTTGAATTACTCCTTTATCTTTTTGTGTATTAGACATTTTGGGCCTGTCCGAGTTTGAACAGCTAACCAAGAAAAGACATCCAACAAAAATAATGATTAGGTTTTTGGCTTTCATTAGTTGAATAAGTCCTCAACGTTTGTAGAGGTGTCATCCGCTACATTGGTATTGTTCACTGCATCTTCACTGTTAGGTATGTCATTATTAGAATTAGATATATTAATATTTTGATTACTAACTACCTCTTGATTGTTGGCTAGACTAACAAATGACTGACTTGTAATGGGTGTGTTGATGAAAAACTCAAATTCCATATTATTTTCAAGAACAACCATTTTTTTATTAAAAATTGAAACAGCGACACCATCTTTGTCACCAATTTTATCACCCTCTCTAATCATAAATTGAGATCCGTTAATTTCAACAATTCCTAAATTTCTAATATTAATAAAATAATCATTTATACTTTTTTTATTTAAATTTTCATAAGTATAGTTTTTATTTATATGAATGGGTATTTTGATTAATTGATTTTCTTGTATCAAAGTATAATTTTTACTTTCTAAGTTATTTATTTCTAATAATTCTTCAATTTCCCTATCATACAATTTTGCTATATTTTTTAAATAAACTACTTTTCGGGTAACGTGCATAAAGAAGGGTAACAATAGTTTCCGCCCAATAATAATAGCTTCTTCCTTCTCAAGCTCATTATATACAGCAACTGTATGAGGATCTAAATTATATATTTTTGAAATACTTTCTATGGTCTCACTTTCTTTTATTCTGTGAAATCTACTGGGTATTATCAATTTACTTCCTACAATTAATTTATTCGTACCTGGAACTAATGCATTAGGAATTTGAATTTCTTTAACAGAAAATCCATATCTAAATGCAATTAAATCTAAATTTTCATCTTTTTGTATTGTGTGAATGGTTGGTATTTTTCCATAATCGTAATTAGAAATTTTAATTCTTGTAAATTTGTTTTTTTGTTCTTTAGATTTTCTTGTAGCTATTCCCTTTAAAATATAGTTTTTTAAAGGATACGCTGTTAGTGGGTCTGCGTTTATAACTTTAGATATTAAAACTTCTTCATTATTGATAACCTTGTCTTTAATCACTTCAACAATAGTTTTTTCCTCCTCTACATCTTCAGGAATTTCTTGTTCTTTAATTTCTTCTGTCACCTCTATGACTTCTTCAGGGGTAGGCTGTTTTACAATTTCTTCTATTATACCAATTGATTGAGTAAATGGACCCGCTAATACATTTAATGTAAAAATAAAAAACATAGAAGTTGTAAAAAATAATTTAATCATTTTTTCTTAGTGCCTTTAATTAATTTTGCTAAAATTTTATCATTATCAAATTTTTCTCCATCCACTTCACTCAATGTTAAAGATACGGTAAATTTTTTACTTATTGTTTCTTTTGGTAATTCTTCTAATTTTGGGCGAGGTTTACCCTTAACAGTATAAAGTTCTATTCGGTCTTTATCAGATAGTTCAACTATAGTTTCAATTTTTGCTTCTTTAACTGAATTTAAAGCAGAAAAGTTATTCATCATCTGAATAACACTTTGATCATCTTTGGCCACGCCCAAAATTATTATTTTTTTTTTATCTTCTATACCAAAACTAGTAAACCTGACTGTTTTAGGAACTAGAGTATTTATTTCATTATAAATATTTGCTGTTGTTGAAAAATTTGATCCTAATCCTAGTACATCTTTTGTCTTTGATTTCATTTGTTTAACACGAGCATTGTAACCTTTTAGTATATTTTTTTTAGAATCCACATCTTCAGCGAAGCTTTGATTTTCATTTATCAAATTTGTATTTGAAATAATTTTTGGCACTTTGAAAGGTAGGATATGTATAACTATAGCTAAAACAAATATGGATGCAAAAGCCAAACATGTTTTTCCTAAAGTTAATGACTTCCTGTTAATTTTTAATTGTTCTACTCTAGGTAATGCATTTATTGAAAACATTTCGTGTGTATCAATATTAAAAGGATTAACTTTTCTCAACGCAATCCCTAATGCCTCAGAGATTAGTGATTGATTGCTTAAAGAGTCTAAATATTTTTCCGCATCATCTGAAAACTCAAATGTATCTTTTGGATTAAATTGCTTAATTAATATATCGCCTAAATGGCGCTCTATACCTTTAGAAAAATTAACTATTTTAGATTTATCAGTAATTATATTTAATACACTTATAGGGTCAGTCTCGTACTTTGTTTCAAATTCTATTAATGCTTGCTTAATTTGACCTCCAACTCTTT
>Ga0307995_1002263_pt1 | contig 11311 bp, 10 predicted proteins | sample EllFjometagen262_FD_203132 | JGI IMG/M metagenome (GOLD analysis project Ga0307995, IMG submission 203132) | Marine microbial communities from Ellis Fjord, Antarctic Ocean - #262 | ecosystem: Environmental > Aquatic > Marine > Unclassified | place: Southern Ocean | collected 2014-11-02
CATCGAAGCCTATTTTTAGCGCCTCGGTTTTTAAGCGTAATGCATAGGGCTTTTCTGGTGGAGTGCTCCGCTCACGGCAGGAGCCATTATAGACTAGTCCCATTTCTCTAATCTGTGGCCGAGTACAATCGCAGGGATAAGCGAGGCCTTTATCTTGAAGCTGGCCCATAACCTCTTCATAGACGCCCAAACGCGCGCTCTGATAGAGCACTTCATCATCCCAATTCATGCCAAAATCTTGCAGTTGCTGCAGAATTAGCTCGGCGCTACCAGCGGGCTCTCTGGGTGGGTCCAAGTCTTCTATGCGCAATAGCCACTTACCTTGGTTGGCGCGCGCATCGAGAAAACTCGCTAATGCGGCAAGCAGCGAACCAAAATGAAGAGGGCCTGTGGGCGAGGGAGCGAAGCGACCGATATAGCCTGACTCGGATTCCGTATCGGCCTGAGAAGTTGCTGGTTTTTGCATATTGAGTAGTTTAATACGGATTGGATCCGTAGTTATCCCTCAATTTGAAAGACAGAAAATAGCTGATTCTGAGGCGCCCCAAATGATGAGATTGGCCGCAATGCGCTGTTTGTTGAATTAGCGCATGCGGCTACAAGTAGGAGCTTAGCTACCGAGTTGTTTTTCTTTAATCTCGTCTAGAGTCTTACAATCGATGCACTTATTAGCAGTTGGTCTAGCTTCTAAGCGGCGGATACCAATATCGATCCCGCAAGAATCACAGTAGCCATAGTCATCCTGAGCGATGAGCTCGATGGTGCTATCGATCTTCTTGATTAGCTTGCGTTCTCGATCGCGTGTGCGCAGCTCGAGGCTAAACTCTTCTTCTTGAGTTGCACGATCGGCGGGGTCTGGGTAGTTAGCAGCATCGTCTTGCATGTGATGCACCGTGCGATCGACTTCCTGCATCAATTGCTCGCGCCAGTCTAGCAGTATCACCTTGAAGTGCTCGCGCTGCTTCTCGTTCATGTACACTTCGTTTTTCTTCGGCTTGTACGGTACGAAATTCTTTAGAACCGGTTGCGATTCTAAGTTCTGAGAGTTAGCCATGATCGCTAATGCCTGTGTGCATCTTCATTTTGCGAATTAGTTTGCTTGTGTTGTAGACAAGCTGCCGCGTAAATGAGGATTTTTCATTTATAAAACAAACTCTGTGAAACGTGTATAGATAGAGTTTGATGATGGAATTTTACATGCTTTCAGCGCGTGTTCTTCGCGTTGAAATGTGCAATTTTCAGAAAGCTGGGTAAGCTACCAGATTCTTTGTGGGGATGCTATAAAAATCACCAGTTGATTAGGCAGGGCCGCGAGTTGCCCTTAAAGCTATTTATACCTAGTGGTTTTCAAAATTGATCCACTATAATGGCCGATTGCGTCGCTCTATGTCCCTTCAGGAACCCTAACATGCCCAATAACCGAATAGCGGGTCAAGAGCCGCTGTCAAAGGTAAATTCTTTTCGTGTGATGACGGTCATGGCCAGAGCGCGGCACTTGGAATCTCAGGGGCGTCAAATCGTGCATATGGAAGTTGGTGAACCCGACTTCTCTTCAGCTCAACCAATCATAGACGCGGGGAAGAGGGCTCTTGATGACGGGCTGACTAAGTACACGGCAGCGATAGGTCTTGCCCAGCTAAGAGAATGCTTGTCTGTTCACTATCGGGAAAACTACAACGTAAAGGTTGGCGCAGATCGCATACTGATTACGCCGGGCGCGAGCGGCGGACTAAGCCTTTTAGCGAATCTGTTGGTACGAGCTGGCGATGGTGTCTTGCTTAGCGATCCTGCCTATCCCTGTGTGCGCAACTTTATTCATATGATGTCGGCGCAGCCGCAGCTAATTCCGGTAGGTGTTAAGCAGAATTTTCAGCCTACGCTAGAACAGTTGGATGAATACTGCACAGACAAAACCAGCGGGCTTTGGTTGGCGTCTCCAAGCAACCCTACCGGTACAATATTGGAACGTTCGAAACTTAAGGCGGCCTGTGACTGGGCGGCAGCGAGGCAGAAGCACCTGTTGGTTGATGAGATTTATCATGGACTGCACTACGTTGACGATCTGCCAAGTGTTCTGGAGTTAGATCAATCAGCCTTTGTGGTGAATAGCTTCTCCAAATACTTCGGTATGACTGGGTGGCGCTTGGGTTGGATTGTAGTGCCACAAGAGCATGTCGAGATGGCCACTATACTCGCTCAGAATATGTATATATCGGCATCCTCCATTTCGCAATATGCAGCTCTGGCAGCGTTCACACCCGAAGCCAAATGCATTTTCGAAGAGCGCAGAGAAGCGTTTCGCCGCAGAAAAGACTTCCTTGCAGGGGCGCTTAAAAGTATGGGTTTCTCACTCTCTGAAAATATTCAGGGAGCATTTTACGTCTATGCCAATATTTCTAAATTCTCCGATGACTGTGAAAAATTTTGTCATGAGATGTTAGAAAAGCATGGGGTTGCCCTGACTCCAGGTACAGATTTTGGTGATTTCGAAAGCAAGAGCCACGTGCGTATTGCATTTACAACAGACATGGAGAGCTTAGAGCTTGGTGTAGAAAGGCTTCAGAACGCCTTGCTATAAGCTTTCTCCTCTCAGCCGGCAGGTATTTTTTCGATGCAGCTGCAAAAGAAATTACAGGTAGGTGTATTACGAAAGCGCTATAAACGTTTTCTGGCTGATATTACAACAGAGGCGGGGGAGTCCATAACGATTCACTGTCCGAACACAGGTGCTATGAAGAATTGCCAAGAACCCGGCAGCAAAGTTTGGTATTCCGACTCGGAAAATCCGAAGAGAAAGTATGCCTGCACTTGGGATTTTGTTGAGGTTGATAAGAGTCACATTGTTGGCATTAACACTGGATTGGCGAACAAGCTTGTTCACGAAGCCATTGCATCGGATCGGATCGACGAACTGGAGGGTTATGAATCACTACGTACTGAGGTAGCCTACGGAGAGCAGAAGAGTCGCATCGACTTGCTTCTCGAGGGAACAGCTAGCGATCCGGGTGCACGGTGTTATGTCGAAGTAAAGAATGTGAGCCTCGGCTTGGGCGACGGGCTAGGCAGCTTTCCTGATGCTGTAACGATTCGCGGTCAGAAGCATCTGCAAGAGTTGCTGCATATGCATACCCTAGGCCATCGTGCTGTATTGCTGTTTTGTGTGCAGCACAGCGGCATACAACGTATAACGCCTGCAGACACTATAGATCCCGAGTATGGGCGTTTGCTTAGAGAGGTAGTGTCCAAGGGCGTGGAAGTACTCGCCTATCGAGCGGAGTTCGATCTACCAAATTCGCGAGTCACATTGCGCGATAAGGTGTCGGTACTTTTAAGTTAGAACTAGGTAAAAGCTAGTAAGTGTTCAAGATGCCTTACTGCAGGGGGGGCGAAACGCGCAGTGTCGATTCCTCGATCATGACCATGCCATTTTCCAAGATAAACGGTATAGCCTGCAGGTGTTTGCCCTTGCAGGGCCCTGCAAGACAGCGACCACCCTCTATTTCGAAAAGTGCTCCGTGTGTAGAGCAGATGATTAAGGCGCCATCGGGATCCAGAAACCGATCTTCCTCCCACTCGAGCGGAGTGCCCAGATGCGGGCAACGATTCCAATACAAAAATACCTCAGCATCTTTTTTAACAGCAAACATATAGAAATTGTTAAGCTCAATCCCCTTCGAGGTGCCTTCTTTTATTTCATCTGCGCTAATAAGACTAATCATGAAGTATCCATTACTCAGTTATTAAGTGAGGGCCTTTTCAAAATCTGCCAACAGATCTTCGACCTCTTCTATACCGATTGAGAAGCGAAGCATGGAGTCAGCGATGCCCATGGAGGCACGGCGCTCCGCTCCCATCTCATAATAGATGGTATGGGCAACTGGAATGGCTAGAGTGCGGGTATCGCCTAAATTGCTGGATGACACTATATTCTCCATAGCATTTAGCACGTCAAAACAGTCGACGCCGGCTACGAGATCGATGCTCATAATTGAGCCGAAACCCTTGAACAGTGTTTTTGCACGCTCATGCTGCGGGTGGACAGGCAGTCCAGGATAGTAGACCTGCTTCACCTTAGGGTGTTGTTCGCAGAACTCGGCGATTTTCTGGGCGTTGTTGCACGCTTTATCCATGCGTAGGCTCAAGGTCTCAGAGCCCACTGCCAGATGGTGGGCGGCTTCCGGGCCTAAAGAGGCACCGATGTCGCGCAGACCTTTTTTCTTCACCTGAGTAATGCCCCATAGCGCGGTATCCTGACTCTTGTAATTGTCGTAGATATTCGCAAAGCCGGTCCAGTCGTAGAGGCCGGTATCGGTGATCGTGCCTCCCAGTGCGTTGCCATGGCCACCTATGTATTTCGTCAGGGAATTAACGCTGAAGCTCGCGCCAACCGACTTTGGTCGGAACAGATGCGGCGAGGTCATCGTGTTGTCGACACAAAAGATTAGGTTTTCGCTTTTGCACAGCGCGCCAATCGCGGTTAAGTCTGCGATCTGCGTGACTGGGTTTGCAATCGTTTCGACGAACACCAGGCGGGTATTTCCTCTGATCGCTGATTGCACCGCGTTGACGTCAGTTGCATCGACGAACGTTACCTCAATGCCAAGATTCTGAAATGTACCAAATAGGCTATTTGTATTGCCGAATAGGTAGGCGCTGGAGACGATGTGGTCTCCCTGTCTAAGCAGCGACAGCATAGTCGATGCGATGGCGGCCATGCCAGTTGCGAAGACCGCGGTTGCAATACCATCTTCCATTGCCGTGATTTTATTTTGCAGAGCAGTAACGGTAGGGTTTAGCTGCCGACCATAGTTATAGCCTGCGCGCTTCCCTTGAAAGACTTCAGCTAGCTCTCTTGCATCTTCATAGCCATAGGCGACGGACGGGTGAATGGCCTTGTGCAATACGCCATGTTCCGGGTTGTCTCTGCGGTCGGAGTGCAGGTTTGTCGTGTTAAAGCCTTTTTTCGTCATGATGGCGGCTCAAATTAGTTCACGGGGGGAAATAGTGGCGGTGTTATACACCAGCATTTTGGAATTTGGAAGCGATGAGTTAATGATAACGCCTTGCTCAGGCTTGATCTAGTTGATCTTGGCACTTCAGGCAATGGCTTGCCTGGGGCTGCACTTTGAGTCTGTTGAACTGTATTGGCTCGTCGCACTGGCGGCAGTAGCCAAAATCCTCTGCCTCCATTCGTTTCAGGGCTTTTAGGACTTTTCTCAAACTAGCCTCTGCTTTCGCGCGAGTTGATACGGCCATGCTCTGTTGTTGCATAGCGTCAACTCGAGAAACCCTGCCTACAGAGCTTTGATCTAGGATCACAACTCCTGTCGCCGATTCAGCATCGAGTAGCTGCTGTTCCAATTTGGTTTTGTTGGATTGCAGCACTAAGCGCAGTTCTTGTTTTTGCTTGGGCGTGAGTTGGACCAAAATGCTTGCTGCCTTCAAAGTTACATAAGCTGAACGAATCTTCTATTGAAGCAATTCTGAAAATAGCGGCCGGCTGTCGATGAGTGTTTGAATTTCGGCGAGTCGCTTTGCGTATTGTGGACTGCTTCTATCCGTATACATTGCATTGAAATCGGTTTCGGATAGGCCATCTTGGTTGTTGCCTACCTGAGGCATATAGTCAGATTCATTTTGTAGGTTTGCCAGCCGGCTCTGCATGATTTTCGCAGTTTCAGGGTCACTCGTTGCCAGCCGTGCGATGCTAACACCCACGTTATTTGCAGTAAGATCAGAAAAACTGAATCCGGAACGGTAGCGCGCGTCATAGGCTTCCTTCGTTGTGGACAGCATCTGTGCGAGGTCCGCGCCAGCTGAAGCGGTTATTGCGGCTATCGAAACCAGATGCTGTGCCAGGTCCTGACGTCTAAGCAGCCTTGCCTCTATAAAGGGGGCTGGCTCGATTTCCGCGGCGGCTTCTTTTCCGATGAGTTGTGCGATCGATTCTTTATTTAAATAGGCGGCTAGGGTTTGAAAGGCGGTTCGGTTCTCTGCAATAGGGTCACTGCCGGCTAAGGTCTTCTCCGCTGCCGCAGCAAACAGTGGCGATAGAAAAGCATTAATCGATACAGCCCGAATGTCGATGGGCACGGCTGCAGCAATATTTGTGATGATAGCGTAATAGTTGATTATGCGCTGCTGATCTTGCTCGGATATAAAAAGCTGCTGCGCCTGGTTGCCGATGCGACTAATTAGATCCGGATTCCACTGCAGTGAAACCGTCATTTGGTTTCGCTCGAGATCGACACGTTCAATAGTGTTGATCAGTTCGCTGAAATCCTGATAGGCGATATTTTCAGTTGCGAGGTCTCCTCGTAGCCGCTGTAGTGTGAATTGTAGAAATCTATTGGGCACATCAATTCTGCCTATTCGCAGTGCATCCAGCGTTAGCAGATTGTCATCCTCGATGAAGTCGGCCTCTACGTTCAAATACATGGGCACAGGCCCGACGCCTAACTGAACACTTAATTGTGTATTTAGATTGTCTTGGGATAGTTGAGTTTGTGCTGCCCACTCAGAAGAGAGATTCATTATGTTAACCGCATAACGCAGGAGTAAGTTCAGCTCTTGGGCGTTGAGCTGCAGTTCATGCCGGCTGGCATAGCTAGGGGACTTTGGGGTGCTTTCCAGCAGCAGGGTTTCAATTTTTGAAAGCTCTTCATCACTAAAGTGTTGTTCAACGACGAGACTCGCAGAGCCCTGTATAGCAAGTAGCAGCACTATTACCGGCGCGCTGAGAAACAGCACTACAAGGGTTCGCAGCAAAATTATAGTGAGCTTGGCGCGCGCTGAAGCTCTAGAGTCCAATGTGACTTGCCTGCTCATGATCAATTCGTATTGCTCGCTGGAGTGAACCACCAAGATAAAAACAATTTAGATCCTGCCGATAGCAGGTGTAGAACTTGATTTTACTGACAAACAGCGTGTTTATCGCTATAAACTACGGAAAAAGCGATAGAATTTACGATTTATAGTGAAAATAATTTATTAATCAAGGGCTTGGAGTTAGTATCCCTTGAAGTAAAGAGTGCGCTCGATGCTATGCACTTAGTCTGAAGGAGATTGCCATGAAAAACCGTTTGCAGGAGCGCGAAGCACATCTACTACCAAGTGCCGCAAAAATCCGAGCTGTCGTTGCCACTTTAATGCTACTGCTGCTGGGATCTTGTGCCTCTCAGGCTGCAAAAGACGCAGAGATCGCCGTTGTCGAAGCCGAGCGCGTGGCGCTGGAGCAGGAGGCGGCGCAAGTCGTGGCAGATCAAGAGCGCGCCCGAGCTGCACAGCTTCAACTGCAGGCAGACCGGGCGGCTGCGCAAAGGGGTCGAGCGCGCGAGGCAACACAGCGGCAGGTTGCCGAGGCTAGAGCCCGAGACGAGACGGAGCGGCAAGAGCAGGAAGCACGCGAACAAGCACAGCGAGAGCGAAGTGCTGCGATAGCGGCAGTTGAAGCTGGTAAACAGGACAGATTAGACAGAATCGCAGAGCTGGAACAACAAATTGCCTCGATCGAGACGGGAAGAGGCGAAGAGGCCTCCAAAGTGGCTATGTTGGCGCGAGCTGTCGAGACAGCGGAAGAACTGTTGACGACGTTGGCACAAGAGCAGGCCAAGTACCCGAATACCGATGAAATGGGCAATACTGTAGAGCCTTTGGCGAAGGAATTAATAGCGGAGTTAGAATCCCGTAAGAATGAATTAGTGCGTCAGGCTAATTCTCCATAGACAGTTTTGGGGTTACTATCTCGATATGAGCGATAAAATAGTCGATTTTCAAGCCGGTAAGGAAAACCAGCTACACAAGCGCAAGGAGGCGAAACTCGACGAGATGCGCCAGGCCTTTCGATCGGCTCGCGGTGAGGCTGATAAGGCCGCATCCACCAGCTCAAGTACTAAAAAGAAGCGCCGTAAATCTAAGAAATAATACCCCAGGCAGGCCGTTTTTAGTTCCCGTGCCACATCCCGCGAAGTGGGCTAGTTATTGCTTCCCCCTCAATCTCTCGATAAGCACTGAAATACCGCTTTCACAGGGGGGGTTATCGGCTTTTTTTGCGGCGTTCATTATGGTAAAGTGCGCGCCTTTAAATTAAACATTCCATTTCAAGAGGAAGAATTTCGATGTCAGGCATAACAATTTGGGTAACTACAATCCTGTCGCTGATGGGCTTGGGTATAGCCTTCTTTTACATGAAGAAGGTTGTAAGTATACCGCTTGATCTAGGGCTGGATGAAGAACAGTCAAAGAAGCTAACTTTCATCCACGGCGCTATCGCCGATGGAGCGATGGCCTTCTTGAAGCAGGAATACAAAGTCCTGACGATATTCATGGTGGTTTTTGCCGCTATTATCGCCATTCTGATCGACAATACTCATACCCCGGATATCCATGAGGGTATCTATACTGCTATTGCCTTCCTGTTTGGTGGTGCGATATCTATAGCTTCTGGCTATATCGGTATGAAGGTAGCGACTCAAGGCAATGCGCGAACTACGGTTTCAGCGAAGAAAGACATTTCGGCAGCGTATGATGTGGCGATCAACTCTGGTGCTGTAATGGGTTTTGCGCTTGTTGGACTGGCGACGCTTGGACTGGTTATCATCTATGTGGTGATGAGCTGGTTGCTTGCTGATCTTGGCCCCGAGAATAATCATATCCTTATGGAAGTGATTGCAGGCTTTGGACTGGGTGGTTCTACAATAGCTCTCTTTGCACGTGTTGGTGGTGGTATCTTTACTAAGGCTGCTGACGTTGGTGCTGACCTTGTAGGTAAGGTTGAGCAGGGCATCCCCGAAGATGACCCGCGTAACCCAGCGGTAATTGCAGACAACGTTGGTGATAACGTGGGTGATGTTGCTGGTATGGGCGCTGACCTTTTCGGTTCTTGTGCGGAAAGTACCTGTGCAGCAATGGTTATTAGTGCGGTGGTTTTTGCCGGCAACCCAGATGCATTGTTATTCCCGATCTTGATCAGTGCGGTAGGTATTCCAATTGCACTACTCACTAAGCTATTGGTCGGTGTAAAGACTGAAGATGATGTAGCGCCGGCTCTGATGAAGCTACTTATTATATCCAGCGCTATTATGGCTGTGGTGATGTACTTTTTTACTACTGCGCTAATTCCAGCTGACTTTATTTTGAACGGTGCAGAGTATACGAATGTCGGTGTTTACTTATGCTTCTTGGCAGGCTTGGTTTCAGGATTGGCGGTTGGCTTATTGACTGGCTACTACACATCTGAAAAATTTGCTCCGGTACAAGAAGTCGCAAAGTCCTGTGAGACTGGCGTCGCTACTAACATCATCTACGGCCTTGCTCTCGGCTATAAGAGTACTGTGCTTCCTTATATCGCCATTGCGATAAGCATCTTCATCTCTTGGGAACTTGCGGGCATGTACGGCATCGCGATCGCTTCATTGGGTATGTTGGGAAGCCTTGTGCTAACCCTGACTATCGATGCTTACGGTCCTGTAGCTGACAACGCTGGTGGTATTGCGGAGATGGTGGGCTTGGAATCAGAAGTTAGACGTAGAACTGATATCCTTGACTCTGCTGGTAATACTACTGCAGCCATTGGCAAGGGATTTGCTATCGGTGCTGCAATATTAACTTCACTTGCCTTGTTCGCGGCCTTTATTTTAACTGCCGAAGAACTGCGCGGTGAGCCGATTACTATGAGCCTGCTAGAGCCACTAGTCTTCACTTTCCTGTTTGTCGGTGCAGTTTTACCTTTCTTGTTCTCAGCTATGACTATGAAATCAGTTGGCGTAGCGGCATTCGCGATGATTGAAGAAGTACGTCATCAGTTTAAGACGATTCCGGGCATCATGGAAGGCACAGGTACTCCTGACTATGCGAAATGCGTCGCCATATCAACGCAAGCAGCGCTAAAAGAAATGATAGCACCAGGTGTATTGATCATGGGCTCGCCTATCGTTGTGGGCTATCTGTTCGGCGTTGAAGCAGTTGCGGCATTGTTGATCGGTTCATTGATTACAGGTGGTGTCCTCGCGATCGCTTCCTCTAACAGTGGCGGCGCTTGGGACAATGCTAAAAAATATATCGAAGCGGGCAACCATGGCGGAAAGGGCTCGGATGAGCACACTGCCGCTGTTGTTGGTGATACTGTTGGCGATCCAATGAAAGATACTTCGGGTCCTTCACTGAATATTCTGATCAAGCTATCTGCGATTCTGAGCCTTGTGTTTGCTCCATTCTTCGTTCAATACGGCGGCATCCTGATGTAGGAAGAGTAAAGCGTTCGAAAAAAAGGCTTCTGAAATCTGTGTAAAACAGTTCTCTGAAAGCCTAACAAAAAACCCCGCTTACTTAAGTGGGGTTTTTTTTGAGCTTTTTATTTTTTGTCTGCTGTTGTTATAAGTCTCTGCGGGTTTCGAAATGGAACAGGACCCATTCGTCGTATTCGAATAGCTGATTGCTATCGAGATCGGTCCAAGAGGTGGAGATAGTCTTCACACATTGATAGATCCGAAACGAATCTGTGTTCTGGATAATGAGGTTTCGCACCGATGGATTTAGTGTGTAGTTTGATATTTCTACGAGCTTCCAGTTGTCCTGCATAGTTCGATCGATACATTCATCGCCTGAGAGCAGGTCGAGATAATCGAATTCTTTATCGGCATAGCCTTTGGAAGGAACCTCTAATTCCACGTCGATAAGGATAGACTCAGTTGCCTCTTCGCTGCCGTGCAATTCAATGCTGTTCAAGCGAATTCGGGCTGGGGTTTGGTTAAATGCGACAAGGCGCAAGCCATCATCGGTATTTTCTCCCCAAGCCGAGGAATAAAACGCGAATTTGATCTCGGTATCTTCCTGCTGGTCCGCAGCTACATAAAAAGGGAGAGCCGCAGCACCCAAGAACAGGAAGGCGCAGGAGAGTGTGAGTGTTTTTTGCATAGTCTAGTTTCTAGCGGGAATGCCGCAAAGTGCATCAATGGGAGGGAAGAGGATACAGTTAACGCTCTTCGCTTGTTCTAGATTCTAGCGGTCAAGCTGCTAGGCTGTCATTCTCAATTTGCATAGATTGCCGTCTTCTCCTCGAAATTTGCTTAAGAAGTTCTTAGATTGAGAAAATATCCGCTTGGGGTGGTCTGTTGACTACCGCACCCTTGGATTTTTCCTAGCTAATCAAAGATAATCAGCTGCAGTTTAGCTGGGTTAGTGCCACTATCTACTAGAAATTTAGTGCACAGATGACGATGGAATACACAGTACGCCACAGCAATCAGGCGTAACCGATGAAATAGAGGGAATAGTTGTGAGAAGTATCGAAAAGATTAATCGTATTGTTTGT
>Ga0307995_1002265_pt1 | contig 11306 bp, 9 predicted proteins | sample EllFjometagen262_FD_203132 | JGI IMG/M metagenome (GOLD analysis project Ga0307995, IMG submission 203132) | Marine microbial communities from Ellis Fjord, Antarctic Ocean - #262 | ecosystem: Environmental > Aquatic > Marine > Unclassified | place: Southern Ocean | collected 2014-11-02
ATAGCAGAGGTATAATAAGGAGCTGCAGTATTAGTGGCGCCTGTTGCAATACCAGATAACTTACTATTCAATGCAGAAGTGAAGTTGATCTGAGTTAAACCACCATTACCTACTGAGTATGTTGTGTTAGTGTCTGTTGTTATATACCCCGCTGATGCGTGGTTACCCCAACCGTATGCTGTGTTCCAGTTAGAGGAATTATTAGCAAAGTGCCCTGCATGCCAGTAACTGTTGTTACCAGCATTCGTAGTTAAGTCTTTATAAGTTCTTAAACCTTTAGCAGAAGTTCCAATGAATATATCTGTCCCACTATTAGTTGCAAACTGATCATTTGCTCCTGAGGTAGCGCCCACATACAATGTACCACTAGTATGAATATTGCTATTTGAAGTGATTGCACCCGTCAACGTACCACCAGCAAGGGGTAGTTTCGTTGCTAAAGCAGTAGTAAGAGTAGTATTATAATTTGCATCATCATTGATTGCGGCAGCAAGCTCGTTTAAGTCATTGAGCGTACTCGGCGCGCCGCCAATGAGGGTAGTAATTTCTGAATTAACGTAAGATTCTGTTGCCATACCTGAAGGTAAAACATAGTTATTTGCGTTAGTTGCTATACCATCAAGCTTACTCTTTAAAGTATTAGTAAAGTTGCGTTGTGTTAATCCGTTATCTCCGACCGAGTAAGTAGTGTTTGTATCTGTAAATACTGCCCCTGCTGGAACATTTGTGAGAACTTGAGAGTCATCTACCTTTGAATTAAGTGCTGCTTGTAATCCAGTAATAACACTAATGGCGTGATTTGAGGGATGCGAGTAATTATTTGCATCAGTAGCGCCAGTATAACCCAGGTTTGCTAGAGTTAGAGTTCTATTTGTGTAAGCTGTAATAACACCATCGGTTAAAGCAATAGTAGAAAGTACATTAGCACCAGTAAAACTTAAATCAGTATCAGTACCAATAACAGTGTTACCAGAACTTGTTACGTATCCAGCAGATGCATGGTTACCCCAACCGTAAGCTGTATTCCAGTTTGCACTGCCTGCATTTGTAATCCGTGCATCTGCTCGAGCATTTGTATAATAAAGATTAGAACCTTCTGTGATATTAGAAGTATTTTGTGCTGGCATTGTGAATGACATGACACCAGTACTTGAATTATATGATAAAGAACCTGTAGCGCTTATTGCAGATCTTGCACGAGCATTAGTAAAGTATAGGTTACTACCCTCGGCTACTTCACCAGTACCATGGACTCCAATCTGGAATTGTTTACGTGCAGTTTGTAATACACCACTTTTCTTTTCCCGACTTTCTAATTTACCGTCGCTACCTTTTCTCAGGATAATCTTATCAGCACCAGATCCGATTTCGATCTCATCTACTTTCATTTTCTTTAGAGCGCCACCGGCATCATTAATCTCAAAGTCACCATCTGAGTTAATAGACAATACAGTATCAGTGCCCATTTTAATAGAGCCATCCGATACGTAAATATCCCTTACCTTTCTACTAGCAGATCCAATATCATAGGTGTCATCAGCTAACGGAAGAAGATTTCCACTAGAAGTTATTTCCCATCTATCAGTACCTTCAGTTCTCATGGTAATAGTACCATTAGAACCAGTGTCGGTTACTTCAACATAAGAGTTTCCTTCCTGAATCTTATCAGCTTCAATAGTTGTGAATGCTAAATTACCACTACCATCAGTTTTTAATACCTGATTTGCGGTGCCGTCGGTTACTGCAAGGTGACCAATTGTTATAAGATTTGCAGGAATGTGTCCTGAAGCTATAGCAAAGGTCGTATGTAGTTGCGCGGCGGTTAGAGTATTATCAGCAATATGAGCATTAGTGATATAGTCTGCTGGAATCTTTCCAGTTTCTAATACACCAGTAGATGTGATTAAATCGGCTAAACGCCTGTTTATTGTGTATGCCATATTACTTTAGGTACCCTATTCTATGGTTGTCATTCTATTAATACTATTTATACCATTCTGAAATCACAATTACTTCCATAGTTAGTTTCTATAGTATTTATGCTTATCGTTTCGGTGCTAAATAGTAATTTTATATCAGCGGTTTGTTATTGTATTGGCCTATGTTTTTGGTATAGATGACTTAACATTAGCTATAGCCTCCTTCCAAGTTGTGGTCCCGTCTACAGAATCGTGATACTGCATATCTAATTGTTCAGCTATAGAGGGATATGCGGCCGCTCTTTTGTCAGTATAATCAAGAGTTAGAGGGTCTAAAGTTTGACCGTCTACTTCCGCTTGAACTGCGGCAGGATTATCAAGATGTTCTCCACACGTTGTCATTTCTCCTGTATATAAAGACTCAGTTTTTTCAGAGTCAGCGAAAGCCTCTACTCGCCAATCTTTCTGAGCAGTATCTTCTTCTGTGTATTCTTGTATTAATGTAAAATTATAATATGCCATTATTGTTGATTCCTCGTTCTGAAGGAGATTACTCTAATATTTAAACCGGCTCCTCTGTTATTTTTTACTTTTACACCTAAGCCGCTTATGTATAAACCTATTGATCCAGAAGCAGGACTACTACCAACACTGAAAATACTTCCCCCTCCCGTTTGATGTATAATACTAAGCGTGCCTCCGCCTGTCATCACCATAGCTACACTGCCAGAGGAAGTAAAATCGTTGATAATAAACACACCTGAAAATTGATTTCCGGTTCCAAATAAATTAACCGTTGCACCATTAGCGATGGTAATATGATTTCCAGTGGAGAGATTCTGTGTAACATCTATGTTTCCGCTTACTAAACCAGAGGTGACTACAGTATGCATTAAGATAGTGCCAGCTCCGTCAGAGATTACAACGTTTTTACTACTGGTTCTTAAATCTAAGTTTGTTTGACCGTTGTAAGATCCAATAAAAGTATTGTTAGCCCCAGTAGTCACAGCGGCACCGGCGTTATACCCAATAAAGGTATTTGATTGGCCGGTGTTTATCTCCCTGCCTGCATATGCTCCAATATATGTACCATAACTTCCAGCATTAGTATTACTATTAATTCCTTGAGCCGCTTGGTTACCTACCGCGGTGACAAGAGTACCTGTATTATATTCTCCAGCCTGTTGGCCAACATGTACGTTTCTACTTCCAATTTGATTTGCTTGGTTTGAAGCATTACCTACAGCAACATTGTAACTTCCGCTACTATTATAGTACATGGTATCGTTACCGATAACGACATTCCCTGTTCCTCCTTGATTTGTTCTTAAGGATCTATGGCCGATAGCCGTATTGACGCCACTAGTATTATTTATGCCAGACTCATATCCTACAAAAGTATTACCGCTTGAAACTGTACCGTATCCTGCGTGTCTACCTACGCCAACATTATTACCAGTACCGGCTGAATATAGAGCTTCATGTCCTATGGCTACGTTATTACTGGAATTTGTTAAACGAAGTGCCTCGTTACCTATAGCAACATTAGCACCTCCCGTAGAGTTAGATGTTAAGGCTAGTTTACCTACAGCGGTATTCTCTGCACCTCCTAGATTATTCATCAAGCACTCTCTACCAATAGCGGTATTGCCGGATCCAGTATTATTGTCTTCAAGTGCAATACTACCTATAGCAACATTTTCTGTTCCGGTAGTTATATTTTTTCCTGCTTTAAAACCTAGAAGTGTATTACTACCACTACCGTTTATTTTAAATTGAGGATATTCTACATTAGCCATCTATTTTTCTCCTATGAAACTGCATCGAATTGCCCCATAATTTGGTACGTTAAATTACCTGCGGCCGACGTTACTCCGCCCGACGGAACGTTTAGTTTAAATTGTATTTGGAAAGAGTCATAGTCGCCCCCATCAAAAATCCGAGAAGAAATGCTATCGATACCGTTTGTATTCTCTACCTCTCTTATTATCATTCCAGGTTCCGCATAAGCGTTTGCACCATTTTGTATAAAGTACTCTCCAAGAAACGCCATAGCACTGTGACCGCTCCAGTCTCCTGTAATAAATACTTTTACGTAGCATCCTTGGTGATTTCCGAGGGTCACTTCGAGCTGTGCGCCAGTCTGATAAGATGCATTTAAAGATAAGTTCTTACCTCCAGCAAGAAATCCATCGGAGTTGCCAGTAACATTTACGTGTAAATTTGCTTTTGGATCAGTTGTCCTTATACCAACGTTGCCTGTTGATGCATCAATGTTTAAATGATTAGCACTTGCATTTGCGCCTATTCCTAAATACCCATCTCCGTTTGTAGCAGATCGTGTATGACCTTTAATTGCACCTTGGAAGTGAGTTGAGTTAGCAGATCCATTCCATCGTTGTGAATTAAAGAAAAATGTAGGAGAATCGTTAAATGTGTCGCTTGCTGTAGTAGTTGTTCCTATAAATGACAAGTCGCCTGTTCCGCCCATTTGGAAGGTACTGCCATTGTATGTGCCACTATCAATTTTAAATTCAAAAGGAGTTGTATCTCCTAACACTCTCAAGCCATTAATGCCGGTAGGAGTGTCTAATAGTAATCTAGGATTACTTCCATAGACTAGTTTATCATCGGCTGCTTTTTGGACGTGGAATATCTGACTAGGATTATTTATTCCAATACCAACGTTGCCGTTAGCTTTAAATGTAGCAACTAATGTGTCGTAAGTGGTATCGGTCATAAAGTTTCCACCACCACTTACAATATCTAATGCATCGGTTGCGTCATTATCCCTGATACCTAGTACAAGGTGTCCATTTTCTCCGCCTTGTATTAAACCACCAAAGTCTGAAGCAGTTATTACTGCAGGTATACCATTGTTTGCATTAGCATCAAAATATCCAATTGTAATTTCAGAATTATCACTTGCCGAACTACCAAATCTTGCTAAGTCAAATACATTAGCACCACCTTCTACATCTAACTTATGTCCTGGACTAGTAGTACCGATACCAACGTTGCCACCAGCACCATTTAAAACTATAGGCCTATATGCAACACCTTGTTCTACAGCTTGTATAGTAGCATAATCAGATGAATGAAATCCAAATATTAATTGTTCGTTTTGTGCGCTTTGTCTTTTAATTACAAGTTGTTCATTTCCACTATCACTTTGAATAGTCGTAGTTTGTGCAAAAGTAGTTCGGCCGGTATCTCTAGCTATTGTGAAAGCTGTATTTGCACTATTGTTTCCTATCTTAAATTGAAATTCATTTGCTCCACCATCATAAATTAGTTGTGCTCCTACAATACCTGAACCGTCTTCTCTAAGTATAAGTGTTGCGTCTTCATTTGATGCTGCTAATACATTTAGTATAGGAGTGGTACTAGAAAGAGTGAGATTGCCTGTAGTTGTAATAGCGCCTACATCCAATCCTTTATTAAAGACAAACTTGTCGCCGCTTGAAGCATATAAAAGTGTAGCACTTGCACCATCAACGGTTATTCCAGCACCATTAGCAGCTGCACCATTAGCAGCTCCACTTGCGAGGGTAATATTTAAATCATCTACAGTAAGAGTAGTCGAGTTAATTGTTGTAGTAGTACCATCTACCTGAAGATTACCAGCAACAATAAGTGTACCAGTATTATCTCCATGACCTGCCGGGTCGATTGTAAAATTAGTAGGACCTCTTAGGTAACCTGCAGTTGTGATATTTCCGAATACTACGGTATCACTTGTACCCACTGCTTGACCAATAGAGATTGCACCACTAGAATATGTGACACCAGTTCCTGCACTAAGATGTGCTTGAACTTGAGATGCCGTTGGTCCAGTGTAAGCAATAACTCCTGTAGAGCTGGTATATGTTAATGAACCATCACCCGAAGAAGTAGCACTTATAGCATCTCTAATTTCAGCATCTGTTAATTGAAGAACACCAGTGCTTGAATCATAAGCAAGATTACCACCTGTAACCGATATTGTTCCTCGAGCTCTTGCTGCAGTGTGATACACATTAGTAGAACCTTCAGAAACATTATCCGAGGTAATACTAGATAGGTGTCCACTAGTTATTGCACCAGATGCGATATGTGTTGATAGAATAGCATTAGCTTCTATAACATGTGATGTAATTTTTGTATTAGCCATATTACTATTTATACCTTAAGGTTTTGGAGGCCACACAACAGCATCCATAGAGATATATGTATCTGTAATATCTCGTAATGCTTGTCGATAGTCTATCTGTGCTTGAGTCATTGTGAGGTCTGAGTTTGCCCACCAGTCGGTTTCTGCAATTTTAATGTTTCGGAAATGACGGACTGTTTCTAAATCGGCCAGTGCTATCTCTTCGTCAGATAGCACTATTACGTCTGCTGAATCTATTGCAGCAATTGCTGCAGCTGCTATCTCTTCGGCTCGTGGATTTACATATTCTATTATGCCGTCTTCTCTTGTTCTTTCTATAAAATTATTCATTAGTAAACTCCCGAAGTATTAGCACTATATGAATATGTAAGTACGTCAATACTAAAATCTGTGTGTGATCTTCCTGATTGACAATACAAAAATCCTCCAGTATATGCGCCGCTTGTTTGTAGTACGATAACCAAATAATCAGGCGAATCTGATGAATAATAATAATTTACAATCCCTCCTGCATCACCCCAGTTGATTAGTCTTGGTGAATGAGGAGTAGCGGTCGGCCCGTAGGTGTAAAGGGTTACAGAGTTATGCACATTGGCACCAGAGTAAGTGTACCCATTATACTCAAATTTCAGCATCTTATGTCCTTGATGGGGCTGACTTGTTTTTATATGTACATATGGTTGACCAACTGCACCAAAGAATCCTAGATTTACTCTATTCCCAGCATGACTGCCGACAGTATATGCTTCAATAAGCTTACCGCTAGTGCTATATAAACCAGTTTCATTTAAATAGACACCCATTATTTAGCCTCCAATTCGTTAATTCGTGTTTTCAATTCTTTTATCTCTTTTATAGCGTCTTGCAAAGCAGCTACGATTACCGGGGTAATACGTCCGTAATCCATTGACATCATGTCCTCACCTTCAGGATCGCCCGAGACAGCTTCTGGAACGATGTCCAGCATCTCTTGAGCAATGAAGCCGTGAACTGTGTCTGCCTCTGGGTCAGATTTCCAGCCGTGCGTGACAGGGTTCATCGCCATCAGCTTGTCTGTGCCGTCAGTGATGGTTTCGATGTCTTTCTTTAGGCGACGGTCAGAAGTGGTAGTGTAAGTTGTACCAGTTGTAGAAGATTGAATACTTCCCACATCGGCATTACTGTGACGTACACGGAAGTGTAATCCATTAGAGCTACCGCCACTTTCAATGTTCCAGTCAGCAGACTTGTCGAGCATGATTCGTCCAGCGTCTAACTGAATTACGTTAGCACCTGCACTTGTTCCACCGATACATACAGTATTACTGCCAGCGTTAACATGTAACATGTTAGCGTTGCCGTCAGATTCAACTCGGAAGTTTATATCTGCACTATCTTCGTTTACTACAATCTCACCTGCTTGGAACAGTAGACCATTATTAATGGCTCCTGCATCGCCAGTGCCATAACCCAACATAAGCTTCGCACTGTTATTACTTGATATACACGTATAGGCAGTACTATCGTTTCTCATAGACATTAGGCTAGTGCCTGCCCTCGAGAGAGAGAATATGGTATCTCCGTTGGAGTTAACTCTCATTACCTTACCACCCGTAGGTGAGCTAGTCCCATTACCCACATCAATTAAGTAATCAGGTGTACTTGTGTCAATACCAAGCCGATTATTTCCACCATCTACGAAAAGCATGTGTGTATGCGCATCTGACTCAACACGGAAGTCTCTATCTAACCCTCCTTCGTTAAAGACTGCTCCTGTGTCGCCATTGAATTCGGCAATAGAAGCAGGGCCACCACCTCCAGCTGTGCCGCCAATTATCTTGACGTACCTTGAGCCTCCAAGATTTGCGGAGTATGAGTTAGCCGCAATTACTACGTTTCCATCTGTACCGTCAGTGCCTATGTAGCCATGTGTGTAGGGGCTGTTACCTATCGCAACCCCCTTATCTAAAACTAAATCATAAGTACGAGTCGAGCTTCCGTTTAAAACTGGGATGGCTGACGAACCCATAACGACTTTATTACCACCACCATCAACAAACAGAGCATGAGTGTTAGCGTCAGACTCAACGCGGAAGTCAGCGTCTATACCACCTTCGTTGAAGACTGTATGGTATCCAGCAGCAGGGGTAGTTGTTACACCACCGCCAGAAGTAAACTCTATATTTCCAGTAGCTAGACCAAAGTACATATTAGAACCACTGGCTGTCGCTGTGTTCTGGATTACAGACCAGTTGTTGTTTGAACCGTCTTTGTCATTTCTAAGAGATAGACCTTTGCCTTGGAGGTTTAGATCTGTATTGTTGGTGTACCCTATGCTTCCAATTGAAACACGGTTATTACCACCATCAACAAACAGCATATTGGAGTTTGTGTCAGATTTAACTCGGAAGTCAGCGTCTACACCATTTTCGTTAAATACTACATTCTGCCCAGCTAGAGGATAGGTAGTTAAATCTCCCCCCACTCCCAAAGTCATTCTAGTTTGAGAACTGGTTTGGAAATTCATATCGGCTGACGAAGAATTAGATGTGATATTAAAATCACTACCGTCAAACGAAATATTAGCGTTACCTGAAGAGGCTGTGGGGATGTTTATATAGCCATTGTTGCCTGTTTTTATGCCATGGTTAAATATCGCTGTACCTGCATCTGACATATCCAAAGTGAGGGCTGTGATGATTCCTATTCCTGCATCGTTGCCTTGGAATATAATGTCTTTATCGGAAACCTGAGATTTAATTATAAAGTTATCCGAAACATTAATTCGCCCTCTATCTCCACCCCCGTCTTTGAATACTATATCCCCACCATCAGCATCAAGAATAATATCTCCTGCAACGTCTAGTGTTAGGTCGTTGGCACTTGAAATCTCTCCGGCACCGCCGTTATGATATATCTGCATATTATTACCAGGGCCGAGCTGTAATTGTGACCCCGCAGTATTAAGTGCTAAGCTGCCTGCAATACTACCATTACCAGTAAAAGCAGGTGAAGCAATAGGAGCTTTTGTCGCTAATGCCGTAGTAAGAGTAGTATGGTAATCATCATCATCGTTGATTGCTGCAGCCAATTCATTAAGAGTATCTAATGTGCCTGGAGCTCCTCCGATTAATGTAGTAAGTTCTTGTTGAACAAATGCTGTACTTGCCGCTGCTGTAGTATTAGTACTTCCAGCCGCAGTTGCAACAGTAACAGTCTTACCCGTTAAATCCATTGAAGTATGTAACTTTGCATGAGTTATATTAGCGTCAGTTATTTTTACTGTAGTTACTGCATCATTCGCAAGTTTTGCGGTTGCAATACCTCCGTCCGCAAGAACGTCTCCAGTAACTGCGCCGGTTTCTATTAAACTGCCTGGTATTTTTGTAAGTGCCATACTACTATTTATACTCCGTTAATTTCTATATCTGCTTCAGTATGAATATTTTTTCTATCATAATAAATTTGTCTTTCTTCTTCTATCTTAGCCCAAAACCTTACATCGACATCACCAAGTAATTCTTTAATTATTTTCTCTTCAGTCGTCATATTCATTTCTCAATCTAAGTAATAACGAGCATAACCTTTAACTGATGTGTATGCTTGAGTATGTTTGTTAAATACTATTCCCCATATCCAAATAGTATCTGCAGATGAATCGATTGCATCTGTTATTGGGTAATTTAAACTATGTGTTTCGCAAAAATCTTTCATTAATTCTGTTGTACAATATACGTATGCATCTACAAAATCTGTTGTGGTTCCATCAATCTTATGCGTAGTTGCAAAGAACGATGAAGGTCCTACTGGTAATGCTGGCATAGTAATATCAGGTAAATCTATTCTTACGCATTTAAACCACACTTCATTAGTTGTCAAATCAAATTTAAGGCCGTACCACTCTTTAAAGTTAGAGCTATTATCTGCTGTTTTTGTGACACCATAAGAAGCGCATAATTCAGTTGATGGTTTTATGCCGAAATCATACCAACTAATGCTATTGTTAGTATAAGGTTCTCTATAAGCTCCGTAAGACCCTGCACTATTAAATGTACTTCTATTCCAATTAGCATGATCAGGAAAAGCAGACTGTAACTGATTCACTAAAGCTGCACCTTGGGATTGACCTATAGTATAATCTTGTCTCACCAATGTTCCAGCATTAACATAAACATCATCTCTTATTTGAGTTATTCTTAATTTATACATTTCTGTTAAAAGCAATGCAGCATCAATTTTTAATAATAAATCTAATTCAGACTCTTCTGCTATTTTTAAAACTTCATAATAATTGTCGCCTTCAGTATAACACGCATACTCTAAGCCGTCATCTGGGTCGATTCTTGTAGTATAGTTATAGTTAATCATGACCAAGTCACCGTCTTTGTCGCGCCAACAGTTGTTCCATAACTATTAGTACTTGTGCTCCAATTCCAAAAAGTTTTACCACTGCTGCCGCTACCAGATGCACTATAAGAGGCATAAGCCCGCGGAAAGTTTAACCCATTAACATTCATCGTCGTCCAACCACTATTGGCTCTAATTCCGTGCATACCAAACTGAATATTGTTATTACTCCAGTTTAGAGATGCAATGTTTCCACCAGCATAAATGTTTGAAGTTCCATCACTACAAGATCCTTTATTCCAAAGCCAACCATCAAAACCGTACATTGTTGGGGTATATTGAGATGCAGGCTGATATCCAACTGTTACGGTTTGACTATCAATAAATGCAGATTGGCCATAAAATTGATTTAATGATATAGTGCCGCTTGAGGGTAAACTACCAACTCCATAATATTCATTGATCCCTATAGGATTAGATCCACCAAGGGCAGTTTGAATTTGAGAGAATGATATAGCTCCTGAAGTTTGTAATGCCATTATTTATTCAGGTGCCCACGGCATAGCGGAATCAGTAATAGGTGTTATTGCTTCGGTAATCTGCTTTTGAATCTCACCATTGATATGTGTATCATACGCAGCATCCCCAGAAACAACTAATGCATGAATCCAGCCAAGTACCACTGATTCTGTAAGCGTGTCAAAAGCTGCAAAGTTTTCAGCAGTTAAGTTTTCAGCAGAGAATGGGGTAGCCCCATAAAACGTGCCTTCGTTATCATCTTCATCAGTACCAATCTTCTTCCAGTGGGTTTGACAAACAGCATTGGCTAGCACAACACCATCACCCAGAGTTTCGTTTTTAGTTTTAAGGGAAATAATTTCCCACGTGTAGGTTATTGCCATTTTATT
>Ga0307995_1002266_pt1 | contig 11305 bp, 12 predicted proteins | sample EllFjometagen262_FD_203132 | JGI IMG/M metagenome (GOLD analysis project Ga0307995, IMG submission 203132) | Marine microbial communities from Ellis Fjord, Antarctic Ocean - #262 | ecosystem: Environmental > Aquatic > Marine > Unclassified | place: Southern Ocean | collected 2014-11-02
ACTAAATATGAATTCCACGACGTATTGAAGCACAAGGCTGCGTCTATTTTACAAATGAACTTAGGTCGGGTAGGCGGAATTTTGGAAGCTAAAAAAATTGCAGCCTTAGCCGAAGTATATTTCTGCCAGGTAGCCCCCCACTTATATAACGGCCCAATAGGTGCTGCCGCTAGCATTCAGCTGGCAACAGCTACACCTAACTTTTTAATTCAAGAAAGTATCGGCACTTGGGATGGTTTCCATGCAGAAGTGGTTAAGGAAAAAATCGACTGGCAAAAAGGTTACATTATTCCCAGCACTAAACCGGGATTAGGTATAGAGCTAAATATGGATGTAGTAAAGGCCCACTCCCCCTATACAGGAAAACGCTTGCACTTGATTATGGACAGCCAAGTCTATAATGAGCACGCAAACCTTCATGCAGAGGATTGAAGTTGATTAAGGTCCTATCAACCCATTAAGCAATTATACCTCCACTTGGTAGATTTCATCGACATCATCTAAGCCTTTGTGACTAACCTTTAAATCCTTTATAACACCGTCATGGATACCATAGATCCAACCATGTATTTCTAAAGGTTGTTTTTTTTGCCAAGCTGTTTGTACAATTTTGCTATGGGCCAAGTTAGCTACTTGCTCAGCCACATTAATTTCACACATACGACTCAAACACGCTTCTTCATTCTTAAAACTCTGCAACTCTTCACGGTGACGCAAGAATATATCTTTAACTGACCGCAACCAGTAGTCGCTTATACCTGCGTTAGTATTTTCCATAGCTACCTTAATGCCGCCACATCCATAATGACCACAAACGATAATATGCTCAACTTTTAACACATCAACTGCATATTGAATAACAGATTGGCAGTTGAAATCGACGTGCTTCACTAAATTAGCTACATTTCGATGAACAAACAGCTCTCCAGGCAACATCCCAACAATTTCATTAGCTGGAACACGGCTATCAGAACAGCCAATCCACAAATACTTTGGTGCTTGCTGTTGGGCCAAAGTAGTAAATAACTCAGGCTGTTCTTGGGCCACCTTTTTAGCCCAGGCTTGATTCATGTCTAGTAGTTCTTCAATCGCCATAAAATTACCCTAATCACCCTAATTAGTTAGATAAACATGATCTTACCACCCAAAGTAGTGAGAAAAAACTATGCTTTAGGAGAGATCTAGTGTGTACTAGCCAGTAAACCAAAACAAGCCTTTCTTGTGCCTACTTAAGAGTATTAACGATGCCATCTATCGATGAACAAAAGCGGTTGCTGCGTATTAAAGCCAAACAACAAAGAGCAGGAGCATTTGCCCTTAACCCACACATGGGTATGCGAGTATGTGATCAATTATTAGACGGGAATATCGTCCACCATAATCAAATCGTAGCAGTGTATTGGCCTTTAGGTGATGAACTTGACCCTATGCCAATACTAAAGACGCTACACTCTTTAGGTCATAAAATGGTATTACCCGTCATGCTTGGGGCCGGAAAACCGCTTATTTTTCGTACTTGGAGCCCAGGGGACGAGTTACAGGACGCTGGTTTTGGAACCCGTGAACCATCTGAAGATAAACCAACATTAGAACCTGATGTTATTTTGGCACCTTTACTAGCCTTTGACAGTAGAGGTTTCCGTCTTGGATACGGTGGTGGTTTTTATGATCGGACGTTAGAAAAACTACGAAAAAACAAGCCCGTATCAGTTTACGGTATTGCTTATGCTGCGCAAGAGATGGATCAAGTCATTAAGGGCCCATATGACGAGCCCCTGGACGGTATAGTAACGGAGTTAGGTGTTACATCATTTTCACGTTAAGTATTCACAATCAGGGTTTTGGTGGCCTAACGACTGCTGGCACGGATACCCAAGCCATACCTTCAATCTTAAACTCTAACAGAACTTCTGATTGATTTTTCACTTTGTGCTTAAGACCCATTAACATGGCATGCTTTCCACCGGGTGCTAAAGTTAATGTAGCTCCTGGTGTAATGACCCAGCCATCAATTGCTCGGCGCATTTGCATGACGTTGTTAACCATAACCATATTATGCAGTTCTGAGTTTGCGCTGAATGAAGTCCTTACGGCAACCAATCGAACATCCGAAGTAGTTACATTTTCTATATCCACAAATCCTGCTGTCATTTGCATCCCAGGCATAGGCGTTTTTACCCAAGCGTTAGAAAACTTAACTTGATCTGTTGCTGGTTGATTAGCAGAAGCGTTGACAGACGACACAGCCATCGCTACAAGAAACATCCGTATTAATTTCATTTTATTCTCTATCTCACTCATCATGATTTTACGTGTTCATTGTCAATTATATCAGCAAAAAATATCTCAACAACATACCGGATGGGTTTTTTTTAATTGCACCAAGGCTAATGTAATAGCAAACAGTAAGCTTTAGGAGCTTCCGTGTTTTATGCACACAAGCTGTGGATAACACTGTTAACAAATATTGTAAAAAAGCCTCAAAGCCCATTGTATGGGCCTTGTTAACAAAGTGGTTAAAAAACAACCAGTTTCTATTTTAACCTTTTAGATCAATACGTTACGAATGTCAATCAGTTGAGTTAAGATATTTTTCAGGAATTAATTTGTTTTATATACGTGTTTAAAAAATGTGCACAACACGCGCTATAAATTTCAATGAGTTAGGGATGTCAAGAATAAATAGCAAAGAAAACAACAAAAAACATCCTCTTTTCTAACCCCAACTATTGACACTTTTCAAAATCAACGACTTACAGTTGACGAACAAGGCCTTGGCCAGGAATTAAGCTCATTATGTTTTCTACAGCTTGATTTAAGATAGTCTGGCGAGCTTGACGGCTAGCCCAGGCTGTATGTGGCGTAATAATTAAATTGTCTCTTTCTACAGCTAGTAAGGGGTGATTTTCAGGCGGGGGCTCTTGGGTCAAAACATCAATACCCGCTCCAGCTATTTGGCCTTCATCCAAAGCCTTAATTAAGGCTGCCTCATTTACAATCCCACCACGGGCACAATTAATCAATAAGGCAGTGTTTGGCAAAGCACAAAGCTGGGGCCAATCAATTAAGTTAGTGGTGTTTTGAGTAAGGGGGCAATGCAGGGATAGTACATCAACTTGAGGCAAGAGTTTGCCTAGGGGTATACGGCCATTTCTAGGTTCTTGACCTTGTCTAGCAGCAATCAGTATAGTCATGCCAAAAGCACGTGCAAGATTGGCAACACCTTTACCAAGATCACCATATCCCACAATACCCAAAGTTTTCCCTGCCAAACTTTCTACCGGATAATCTAACATGCAAAATTGAGCACTACTGCTCCAGTCACCGTTGTTGATTGAGCGCCTATAACTAAGCATTCTAGTACTGAGGCTAAGCATCATCATTAAACAATGCTGTGCCACTGAATCTACCCCATACGCTCGACAGTTTTGTACGCTAATACCAAGTTTTGTAGCCGCTTTCACGTCAATGTTGTTAACCCCAGTAGCAAGCACTATTATATGTTTGAGCTTGGGCAACTGGGAAAGGTGCGTTGCGTCTAATACAACCTTATTAACTAAGGCTATATGGGCATCTGCTAGGCGCTCAACGACATCATAAGGCTGAGTGTGCTGATAGCAGCGCAAGCTGTCCACAGCAGCTCGTAGGTGGCTAAAATCGAGATCTTCAGGCCCTAATGTTGCGCCATCCAACAGAACTGCATCCATGCCTTAGAACCCCTGTAACAACTATTTTATTGAACCAACTGTTGCTGTATGCCCCAAAGTATTTCTTCCGCATAAACTTTAGCAGCAGGCTGGCCTTGGTTATCGAATATTTGTAAATACACGCTAGTTAAGGTTTCTTCAAAACTTAACTGAAACTGTCCAACATAGGTATATTCTCCAGTATCACTGATGTCACCCTGATCTTCATCCTCAAATACATAGATGACTTTTCCACCCATCCAAACCTTATAACCCTTTTTATCAGCTAAGCTCGTTTCCTCAACAGCTAACTCTGGATCTGAGGAATAAATAGGGCTGTCATTGATTGGAGTTTCAGCCTCATCACCACCCAACAAGGCGAGATTGATGTTGACGCCAGTCTTTCTAGTACTGCCACTGTGAAGGCCTTTGAACCAGCCCCACACTCCCCCGTCGCTAGATGCCACCTCTTCAATCGTTCGTAAGTGGCTTGTATGGGTAAAATAAACTTTTTTTGCCACTTCGTCGTAACTGCCAACATCAAACGAAGACATAGCTGCAATAACATTCGGCAAAGCCTGCTTGTAACTCATGTTAAGTTGCACCAAAGGGCGACCATGCTGATCCTTACCCAACAACGGCGTTTGATATTGCAGATTAGTATCATCAGTTTTTTGAGCCACTAGGGCCGTGTGGCTAAGATACCGCAGTAATTCAAAGGTAATTTCAGACTCGTTGGCTAGAGTACGGCCTGCTTCTTGCCAATCTACCAATTTGTTTTGCTCTATCTCTAACTGAGTAAATTGCAAAAAGTACAAAGACAGTTCAATACGATTTTTTAGTGTTTTATTTAACTCAACTTTCACTCGCCCATAGGCAATATCATCGTCAGATTTAGTCAAACTTCTAATCCAGCGACTGATGAAGTCATCTGAAGGGGCATTTTCAGACAGGGAGAACCATTCGGTCTCAATAGCCTCAGAACTAGACACAGCCTCTACTGCAATTCCCTGATTTGACCAAAATTGAGCAACCTGCCCCTGCACCTTGCCTAGGTTGCCAGCGACACTTATGCGTTTGAGATTAACATCACCTGTGAAATGTGCAGAATCACTGCCTGCTTCAGCAAATACAAAATCTGGCCGTGGCGCAGCTTCAATCCCTACTGATTGCTCCAACGACTGAGCAGCTGGTATGGTGAGTAGATCATTCTGTACTTGATCGTCATTTAAGCCTTGAGGCACAATAATGCGATCAACAACTTTAGATTGTGCATAATCTAAGCTTTTATTCCTGAGAATACTGTCACCATCATCACTAAGAAAGGGGTTCCCAGAGCAGGCGGAAAGCACCATAGTTACTAAAAATAACGGAAGAATGCGCGTAAATCCAAAGCCTTGTTGTTTCAAAATGTCGTCCAGTTGTTTAAGATGGCACAAAAATCATATCATAACACTTTTAATTGAGACTACCCATATGAGCCTTACTATTGGACACCCAGTGCCCCACTTAGCAGCCCCAGCCACAAGCCAAATTGAATTTAGTTTAGATCAGTTAAAAGGCCAATTTGTTGTGCTTTATTTTTACCCAAAAGACGATACTCCTGGATGCACTACTGAGGGCCATGATTTCAATAACTTACTTAGTGAGTTTGAAAAGCTCAATTGTAAAATATTTGGTATCTCAAGAGATTCCATTAAAAAGCACGAGAACTTCAAAGCCAAACAAGGTTACAATTTTGAGCTCATTAGTGATGAGAGCGAAGCTCTATGCCAGCTTTTTGATGTAATCAAGTTAAAAAAGCTATACGGGAAAGAATACTTGGGTATTGACCGCAGCACCTTCGTGATTAATCCAGAAGGTGTTTTAATACAAGAGTGGCGCGCTGTTAAAGTAACTCAGCACGCTCAAATAGTTTTAGACTATATTAACCAGCTGACAACTTCTTAGGCCAGGCATTCATTACGGCTTTAATCAATGTTGCCAAAGGAATGGCAAAGAATACGCCCCACAGGCCCCACAGGCTACCAAAGAACAGCACAGCTACAATGATGGCCACTGGGTGCAAGTTAACTGCTTCTGAAAACAACAAAGGTACAAGCACATTACCATCGAGGGCTTGAATGATTCCGTAGACGATGATTAAGGTATAAAATTCCGTAGACACACCCCATTGTACATAGCCGATTAATGCTACCGGAATAGTCACAAGTGTCGCTCCTATATACGGAATAAGCACCGACAAACCCACAACCATGGCTAATAGTGCTGCATAATCTAACCCTAACCACAAAAAAGCAACGTAAGTAGAACTACCTACAATCACAATCTCAACCACCTTGCCACGTACGTAATTAGAAATTTGCTGGTCCATTTCAAGCCATACATTGCTTAAAACGTTGCGCTCCGTTGGTAAAAATGAGGTTAGCCAAAGCACCATCATATGGCCATCTTTGAGAAAGAAAAACACTAAAATCGGCACTAACACTAGATACACTAACCAAGTGAGGGACTGACCAATAGAAGCCAAAGAGAAAGACACTAATAGTTGCCCAGCATTACCAATTTCTGCCATAGCAGCATCAGCCAATTGTTTAATTTGGCCAGCACTAACGAGTTCAGGGTACTGTTCTGGTAACAACATAAACAAACCCCTTAGCTTTTCTAACATTAATGGCAAGTCACTAAGTAAACTAGTTGCTTGGTGCCACAATAAAGGCAACACAACAAAAATAAACGCCATAAGTAGTGCTATAAACAAGCTATAGATACCCCACACAGCGGGCAGGTGATTAACCCCAAAGCGCTCCAACCACTCTACTAGACCAAAGGTTAAATACGCCAGTATTATACTTGCAAAAACTGGGGCCAAAGTGGAGCCAAACATCAAAATTGCAGATAAACCAACAGCCAACAAAACCACTAACAGCAGCGCTTGTTCATCGGCAAAAAAGTGGTCCAACCAAGCACGAAATACTTTAAACATGTGTTATCCTAAATTGTCTTTTCAATGACGTAATGATAAACGCCATCAATACATTGACTCTGGTGTAAATGGTGGCCAGCCAGTCGAGTCCAGGCTGCAAAGTCCCTTTGCGAACCGGAATCTGTCGATAGCACTTTAAGCTTTTGGCCCACCTCTAATTGACTTAAAGCCCGCTTAGCTTTTAATAGTGGTAACGGACATTGTAAACCTTGAGTATCCAGCAGTTGCTGCCCAGGTGTTGCATCCAATGTCATGTCATAATCCATATCACGTATCACCTTCATTAAAAGGAATTTTCAATGAGAAGCCACATTATAGGTCAAGCGGTCCTTCAGTCCTATATATGCTTGGTATATTTTATATATCCTATAGCACGACCTATCTGCCTACTGCTAGTGGCATTGGCAATCCCTATTCAAATAGCTAATGCAAAAAACTTACCCATAATTAACACCTACAACTCTTCTGACATGAGCTTAGAAGATGAGTACCGCTTTGGCAACATCATTGCGGGCAGCATCCGTAAGCAACTCCCTCTTTGGAATGACCTAGCTGCCTTAAAATTTATTAGAGATCTTACTCAACCATTAATCAGCAGCAGCCAACTTAGTAACAAAAACACCCAACTTTTTCTTGTACGGGATAGCAAAATTAACGCTTTTGCAGCTCCTGGTGGCATTATTGGCATTAATACTGGACTGATACAACAAGCTGGCTCTGTAGACGAGTTAGTGGCTGTACTTGCCCATGAAGTAGCCCATCTTAGCTTGCGCCATTACGTGCAGACTCAAGCACAAGAAAAAGCCCAAGCACCGTTATATTTAGGTGCATTTATAGCGTCTATATGGCTTGCAGGGAACGTTAATGCCGACATCGGAGAAGCAGGAATTTACGCCACTCAATCTGCTCTCCAACGAAGCCAACTGAGTTATAGTCGAGCTCATGAACGGGAAGCAGATCGTATTGGCTTTGATTTAATGTATCAAAGCCCTTTTGACGTAGTCCATATGCAACGATTATTACAACGGTTGCAATCACCCTATGTTACAGATTCGCCTCAGTGGGAATGGGCCCGCAGCCACCCTATCAACAATGAACGTGTGGCAGACATTAGTCAGCGTATTTTAATAGCCCAACAGAGCCGGGCTGAGCATGGGTTCGATCTTGGCTTTGACCTACTAAAAATTTACCAAACTGTGGCTCTTTCAGATCCCCTCACGCTCTCTATCAAACAATTAATGGGAGAATTTGACCCCCTGGTTAATCACTACAGTACCTTAGTTGCATATTCTGAGGCTCTTGTTAACCACGGCTTAGGGAAATCAGAACTGGCGAGCCAACAACTTCAAGACTTGGCATTAAAACAGCCTAATGCCACATTGATTTGGTATAGCTGGATGCATAGCTTATTAAGTCGGAAACAAACACTAGCAGTATTCAAGCAGTTGGAGCTACGGAAACTTTACCGTCGTGATAGTAGTTTGTCCCTATGGATCAACGCACTAGCCTTGCGCCAAGACACTAAACCAAGGGCTGCTGTTGATGCTTTATTAGCACTATTGGAACACCAACCTACCTGGATTATAGGTTGGCGTACGCTGGCTGAATGGAGTGCTGAAGATCAGCGCTTACAACTCAACCATATGGCCAAATCGCAGTGGCATTTATTACGTGGGGAAGCGAAACTGGCACTTAAACAGGCCCAGTACGCTAGTCAACAGCAACCCGATATCCAGGCAGGCTCAGTGTCAAAGCAACAGCAAGACGCCTTAAACCTTCTGGCTGATCAAGCAGAATTTAATTAGCTGCTGCAAAGTCCATGAGTCGTTGCAAGGGCTTTAATGCCCGTTTCTGTAGGTCTGCGTCAATCACAATTTCATTGTGCCCTAACAATAATACCTGCTCTATCTTATCGAGGTCGTTCATCGCCATCCAAGGACAATGGGCACAACTTCGACACGTGGCGCTGTTCCCCGCTGTAGGTGCTTCCATTAGTATTTTATCTGGGGCTGCCTGCTGCATTTTATAAAAAATGCCACGATCTGTTGCTACAATAAATTCTTTGTTCGGCATCTCTTGTGCCGCTTTAATGAGCTGAGTGGTAGAGCCTACAAAGTCTGCAATTTCTGCCATAGCATAAGAAGACTCAGGATGAACCAATACCGCAGCATTAGGGTAAACCTGCTTCAGCTGCTGCACACCTATAACCTTAAACTCATCATGTACAATACACGACCCCTTCCAAAGTAGCATTTCAGTACCAGTCTGTTTAGCTATGTAGCGACCCAAATGCTGGTCTGGTCCCCATATTATAGGCTTACCTTCCGTGGCCAAGTGCTCCATTAATTTTACCGCAATACCGGAAGTAACCACCCAATCTGCACGCGCTTTAACTGCCGCAGAAGTGTTGGCATAAACAACTACAGTATGGTCTGGATGTGCATCACAGAAGGCTGTAAATTCATCGGCTGGACAGCCTATATCGAGAGAACAGGTCGCCTCTAAAGTGGGTACTAAAACTCGTTTATTAGGACTTAGGATTTTCGCAGTTTCACCCATAAAGTGAACACCTGCTACAACTAAAGTAGATGCGGAAGTGTGGCTACCAAAACGTGCCATTTCTAGGGAATCAGATACGCACCCCCCAGTCTCTTCTGCCAATTCCTGGACCAAGGCATCCGTATAGTAATGCGCTACCAAGGTTGCATCATGCTGTTTGAGCAAGCGTTTAATGCGTTGCTTTTGTGCATCTACGTCTTGTACAGCAGACATAGTTTGTAAGTGCTCATGAGCCAAGTGTTCTTGCACCAGCACTCTTGCAGCAATCTCTTTTTGGCTCATCATCAAGGCAGCACTTTGAGGCATACTAGTTTACTCGTTCGTGAGCTAAGCGAGCGGCAGAAGAATCTGGATACTCCTGAAGTACACGCCGCAGAAGCTGATTAGCTTTGTCGATATCGCCTATATTTTGATAAGCAACTCCAGCTTTATACAAAGCATCTGGAATCTTTCGGTGATCTGGGAACTCGCGTATTACGTACTCAAAGGATTGGGCAGCCAAAGAGGCATCGCCCTGCACCATGTAAACCTCTCCTAACCAATAGTGTGCATTACCCACTAATAAACCTTGTGGGAAGTCAGTTAAAAAAGCTAACAACGCCTCAATGGAGGCATCATATTGACGCTCTCTAATGAGTCCGAACGCGGCCTTATAAGCTGCCTTTTCAATTTCAGGATCATAAGGCTCCTGAATCACTATGGCTTGCTCTACAGCTGTTGCACCGCCAACTTGAGCACTAGTCCCGTTAGTTTGAACTATTTGATTCACAACTGAAGAACCTTGTGTCTCATTCGTTACTGGAGGTGGCGTAGAAAAACTGACAATTCGACGATCCAAATCCAAGTAACGTTGCTTTTGATCCTGCTTAAGGCGCTCTAGATTGTAATTGAGCTCTTCCACTTGGCCGCGTAATTGTCGCAATTCATCTTGCAACTCTCCAACAATATACAACATTTGTGTATTAGCATTGACCTTTGCCGCGCTTTCCACCAAGACCACTTTATTAGGCTCTTCAACCACAGCCTGCACAGGCTGAGAAATAGCTAAAGACTCAGTGCCTATATCATTTGCCAAATCACTGACCGGGACGGAACTATTGGCATTCACTTGAACTGAACATGCCAATATAACTAGCAATGGGATAAAACGACTAAAAGTTTGAGACATGGAAATAAACCTCAAAAACACCAAGTTAAAAAACAAAAACCACCGTTATGCAGAGCACAACGATGGTATTTAAGGCGTGTAACACACGCTACATTACTATTGTAGTGTCTGTAACAAATACAGCTAATTAGTAATTAATGTAGCGAATTTCTACCCGGCGATTTTCAGCCCAAGAAGCACTATCATTGCCTGCATTGACTGGACGCTCTTCGCCAAAACTAACCACTTCAATGGCATCTATAGAAACGCCTTGAACCACTAAATAACGACTTACAGCATTGCCACGACGTTCGCCCAAAGCAATATTATACTCTCGGGTGCCACGTTCATCAGCATGACCTTCTAAAACGATACTCGCTGAAGGGTTTTGACTTAAATACGCGGCATGGCCATTAAGTGCAGTGCGGAACTCAGCTTTAATGGTGGACTGGTCAAAATCAAAATAGATGATGTGTGCTAAAGCTTGTGCTTGCTGCTGCTGTTGCGCAAGATCTTCTGCAACTGCAGCTGCTTCGTTTGCAGCCTGTTGTGCCGCATCGGTTGCAGCTTGACTTGCAGCCTCTGCTTCAGCTTCCACTATAGCTTCTGCAGCTGCTTGAGCTTCTGCTTCAGCCGTTGCTTGGGCTTCTGCTGTTGCTTGAGCTTCTGCTTCAGCCGTTGCTTGGGCTTCTGCTGTTGCTTGAGCTTCTGCAGCAACTTGTGCGGCTTGGGTGCTAGCAGTTGCATCAGTGGTTTCGCCAGTAGAACTACAGGCAGCTAAAAATGCTACCAAAACACTGGAGGCGATGATTTTACTTAAATTACCCACTTGCATGGACTTGCTCCTCAATAATTTTAATTTGTCGATCAAAAAATTCGTGCGCTAATTCTAACATATATAATCCACACACCACTAGGCCTGCTGAC
>Ga0307995_1002268_pt1 | contig 11300 bp, 11 predicted proteins | sample EllFjometagen262_FD_203132 | JGI IMG/M metagenome (GOLD analysis project Ga0307995, IMG submission 203132) | Marine microbial communities from Ellis Fjord, Antarctic Ocean - #262 | ecosystem: Environmental > Aquatic > Marine > Unclassified | place: Southern Ocean | collected 2014-11-02
GGCAGCCTTGGTGTATGGTGCCGCCCGTGCGTGTGGTGTTGATGATGCCGCTTTAGATCCGCTAGCAGCTGCCGTTGAAGCAATACATGCCTATTCTTTGATTCACGACGATCTACCCGCTATGGATGATGATGCCTTACGCCGCGGGCAACCCAGTTGTCATATTGCTTTTGATGAAGCCACTGCAATTTTAGCTGGTGATGCCCTGCAAGCGTTGGCTTTTGAATTGCTGGCTAGAGCGCAAGGGCCGCAAATAAGTGCTGAGCAATGTTTAGACATGGTGGCATGTTTGGCCAAAGCCTCTGGAGCTAAAGGTATGGTGGCGGGGCAAATGCTAGATATGGCGGCAGCACATGATGCGGTTAATTTGGCGCAGTTGGAACGCCTGCATGGTTTAAAAACAGGGGCTTTGATTGTTGCAAGTGTAGAGATTGGTGCTTTGTCACAGCGCCAGGTTAGCACTAACCAAATCGACCTCTTACGTACTTATGCACAAGCGATTGGTTTAGCCTTTCAGGTGCAAGACGACATTCTGGACATTGAGGGTGATACGGCAACTCTGGGTAAAACCCAGGGTTCGGATGTGATCAATGATAAGTCCACTTACCCTGCATTACTGGGCATGACCGCTGCTAAAGAGCGGTTGATGGAGCTACACCAGCAGGCCAAAGAGTCTGTAACCGAATTTGGTGCTGCAGCAGAGCCTTTGGTTTGGTTGGCAGACTTTATCGTTACCCGCAAGCACTAGTAACATGTTCCCAGTTATCCTAAAGATTCCACGGCAAGCGCCCACCACTCACTTGTTTGATCAAGTGGGTGGTGTGGCAGATTTGCGCACACTAAAGGCAGCACAATTACCTCAATTAGCCTATGAGTTACGCTTGGCGTTGTTATACAGCGTGGGTCAAACTGGAGGCCATCTAGGTGCTGGCTTAGGGGTGGTAGAACTCACCATTGCCTTGCATTATTTGCTTGATACACCTAACGACCGGCTGATCTGGGATGTGGGTCATCAGGCCTACCCTCATAAAATGCTCACCGGGCGCAAGCAGGCTATGCTAAGTATGCGTCAGGAGGGCGGTTTAGCACCCTTTCCTAAACGTGATGAAAGTCCATTTGATGCTTTTGGTGTAGGTCATGCCAGCACCTCAATTAGTGCTTTATTGGGTATGGTTTTGGCAAATAAGAACCCTCTGGCTCAACATGTTGCGGTGATTGGAGATGGAGCACTTACCGCTGGCATGGCCTTTGAAGCGTTAAATCATATGGCTCACTGCCAAGCCAACGCACTCATTATTGTTAATGATAATGATATGGCTATCGATGAAAATTTGGGCGGTTTAGCCACTTTTTTAGATGACCATCATGGTTATGGTGGGCCATCGCAATGGTTTACGGCGTTAGGCTTTACCTACCGTGGCCCTGTGGATGGTCACGACTTGCCGCAATTGATGTTGGCGATTAGTGAATTGTTGAGCCTTCCTGGACCCAAGTTGTTGCATATCCATACCTTAAAAGGCAAGGGTTATGGACCAGCTGAAAGTGATCCAGTGGGTTACCATGCGTTGGCAAAAATTGACCCAATTGAATCTGTGGTCATCAAAAAATGTCCTACTTATGCCCATGTGTTTGGCAAGTGGGTTTGCGAGCAGGCACGAATAGATGATCGGTTAATGGCAATTACTCCTGCCATGGTTGGCGGTTCTGGTCTTGAGCCTTTTGCCAAAGAATTTGGTACACGGTTGTTTGATGTAGCTATTGCCGAACAGCATGCGATCACCTTGGCTGCCGGCATGGCCTGTGAAGGTGCTAAGCCTGTAGTGGCTATATATTCTACGTTTTTGCAGCGTGGTTATGATCAGTTTATTCACGACATTGCATTACAGGGTTTGGATATATTATTAGCCATTGATCGAGCTGGAGCAGTGGGCGAAGATGGAGCGACTCATACAGGTGCGTATGACCTGGCTTTTTTACGGTGTTTGCCTAACGTCGTGGTGATGGCTCCAAGCAACGCTGCTGAAGCTAGGGCAATGCTAAACTTTGGTTATGCTCATTATGGGCCTGCTGCAGTGCGATATCCCCGTGGTGAAGCGCTCGAGGGGTCTCCTCTGATAGCGCCTATTGAGTTGGGTAAAGGCCAGGTGATACGCTTTTCGGATAAGCCCAATACCATTGCGATACTAAATTTTGGGGCTTTATTAGACAAAGCAGTCACTGTTGCAGAGGCTGTTGATGCCACACTGGTGGACATGCGCTTTGTGAAGCCGTTAGATAAAACTCTGTTACAGCAATTACTTGCTCAGCATAACGGTTTTGTCACTATCGAAGATCATAGTTGTATTGGTGGTGCAGGTTCTGCTGTGAGTGAGTGGTTAGTGCGGCAAAAAACAAACGTTAGATTATTGTGTTTAGGCCATGAAGACGCCACCCTACCTCATGGAAGTCGTGAACAGGTGTTGCATCATACTGGTTTGTCCGAGACGGCTATTACAGCAAAAATTGAGGCATGGCAGGCTCAGTTATTGGCCGAATAAATGATCTAGTTTGCTGGCCTTGGTGGCTAGGTAGGCTTTGTTATGACTATTTTCACCCACTTCTAGTGCTTGGCGCTTTTCTACCGTAATACCAAGATCTGTGAGAGCTTTAATTTTTCGTGGGTTGTTGGTCATCAACTGCACCGACTTGATTTGTAGGTAATCAAGCATATCTTTGGTCATATCATACTTGCGCATGTCGGCATCAAAGCCCAAGCGCTCATTGGCTTCTACAGTGTCTGCTCCTTGGTCTTGTAGGTTGTAAGCCTTTATTTTGTTCAACAATCCAATGCCACGGCCTTCTTGGCGCAAGTACAAAAGTACACCGCGGCCTTCTTCGGAGATGCGCTTTAGAGCTTCTTGTAGCTGATAACCACAATCGCAACGCATGCTGAATAAGGCATCACCTGTTAAACACTCAGAGTGAAGGCGCGTGAGTACGGCAGTGCCGTCAGTAAGATCGCCCATGCTTAGGGCAAGATGCTCCTTGCCAGTTTCGCTATCGGCAAAACCATGCATATCGAAAGTGCCGTAAGGGGTAGGCAGCAATGAGGAGGCGACATGGGTAGTAGGCACGGAAATTCCTTAAACAACGACGGTGATCAAAATATAGTATCCCCCTTTAGTGGGGGCTGCAAACCATATCACAAGTGGCCGGATGGCTAAATACTATGGTGGGTGCTTTCCCCCTTTTAATGACGTGTCAGGGTATAATGGAGACATATTTTTGCATTAATCAGGAAATCACATGGCGCAGTTTGTATATACGATGAATCGGGTTGGAAAAGTGGTTCCTCCCAAGCGGGAAATTTTAAAAGACATCTCCTTGTCCTTTTTCCCCGGTGCCAAAATTGGTGTTTTGGGCTTAAATGGTTCTGGTAAATCCAGCTTGTTACGTATCATGGCAGGTGTAGACAAAGAATATAACGGTGAAGCACGCCCGCAGCCGGGTATTAATGTGGGTTATTTAGAGCAGGAGCCACAGCTGGATGATTCCAAAACCGTGCGTGAAGTGGTTGAGGAAGGTGTTGCCGAAGCGAAAAATGCCCTAACAGCACTAGACGCCGTATATGCAGCTTACGCTGAGCCCGATGCAGATTTCGATGCTTTGGCAGCCGAGCAAGCCAAGCTAGAAGACATCATTCAAGCCAGTGATGCGCATAACCTAGAACGCACTTTAGAAGTGGCGGCAGAAGCTTTACGCTTGCCAGGATGGGATGAAAGTGTAGAGCATTTGTCGGGTGGTGAACGCCGTCGTGTGGCCTTATGTCGTTTGCTATTGAATAAGCCAGACATGTTGTTACTGGATGAGCCGACTAACCACTTGGATGCTGAATCTGTGGCTTGGTTAGAGCGCTTTTTAGTGGATTATAACGGTACTGTTGTGGCCATTACCCACGACCGTTATTTCCTAGATAACGCTGCTGGCTGGATTTTGGAGCTAGACCGTGGTCATGGTATTCCTTACGAAGGCAATTACTCGTCTTGGTTAGAGCAAAAAGAAGCGCGTTTGGTTCAAGAAGGCCGCCAGCAAGCATCCCATGAAAAGGCAGTGAAGTCAGAGTTAGATTGGGTGCGCAGTAACGCTAAAGGTCGTCAGGCTAAATCTAAAGCGCGTTTAGCTCGTTTTGAAGAATTAAGCTCACGTGAATTCCAAGAAAGAAATGAAACTTCTGAGATCTATATTCCACCTGGTCCGCGTTTAGGCGACAAAGTCATTGACGTGAAGGGTGTGAGTAAAGCCTTTGGCGACAAGATGTTAGTGGAAGGTTTGGAGTTCAGTATGCCCCAAGGCGCTATTGTTGGTGTTGTGGGTGGTAACGGCGCTGGTAAGTCGACCTTGTTCAAAATGCTTACGGGCACCGAACAGCCAGATTCAGGCAGCATCGAAATAGGCGATACCGTTGAATTAGCTCATGTAGACCAAGAGCGTCAATTAGATGGTACGAAAACTGTGTGGGAAGAACTGTCAGATGGGCAGGACATTATTACCGTAGGCAATTATCAGGTGCCTTCGCGTGCTTATGCCGGGCGGTTTAACTTTAAGGGCAATGATCAGCAGAAGTTTGTGAAAGACTTGTCTGGTGGTGAACGTAACCGTTTACACCTTGCTAAGTTGCTTAAACAAGGTGGTAACGTGTTGCTATTGGACGAACCCACCAACGACCTAGACGTAGAAACCTTACGTGCTCTAGAAGAAGCTTTATTAGCCTTCCCTGGTGCTGCTATTGTGATCTCTCACGACCGTTGGTTCCTCGACCGCGTTTGTACTCACACCCTAGCCTACGAGGGCGATTCTAAGGCATCCTTCTTTGAAGGTAACTACTCAGAATATGCTGAAGACTATAAAACCCGCACAGGTAAAGATCACCAGCCTACGCGAGTGAAGTATAAGAAACTGGCTTAAAGTAGGTTATTACTTATGCCATATAAAGCGAAGCCGGTGTATCTAAGATGCACCGGCTTCGCTTTATATGGCGTTGATTGGCTTGGCCAGATAGGGCGCTGTGATTAGGCTTTAAATAGCTGAGCTAATTCCTCAGATCGGTGATGTGCAGCAGCCATGGCTTGGCTACAAAGTTGGCTAAAACCCCCGTCATTAAAGGTATTGATGGCTTGTTCTGTAGTGCCTTTGGGTGAGGTCACAGCAACCCGTAATTGACCTGGTGTTTGATCACTTTGTTGGGCCATCTGAGCAGCTCCCGCAGCCGTTTGAAGTACCAACTGTTGCGCCACTTCGTTACTTAGGCCCAGTTTTTCTGCCCCAGCAATCATGGCTTCCATCATCAAAAAGTAATAAGCGGGTCCGCTGCCTGAAACAGCCGTAACAGCATCAATATGAGTTTCAGTTTCTACCCACAAAGCTAATCCGACCGATTTCATAATAGTGCTGGCGGATTGTTTTTGCGCATCAGAAACGCCATCTGTGGCGAACAACCCTGCAGCCCCTTGGCCTACCAAAGAGGGTGTGTTGGGCATGCAGCGTACAATAGGCGCTTTTTGCCCCAGCCAGGTTTCTATGCTGCTGGCTAGAATACCAGCAGCCACTGAAACGATGAGGTGTTTCGAGGCGTCTACTGCAGGTGCAATGCTTTGTACCAAATCCCCCATCATGTGTGGTTTTACACCTAACACGATCACGTCGGCTTGATGACACAGGGCTAAGTTATCGGTACTGGTGTGAATGCCTGTATCTGCTGATAATACGTCTAATTTAGCTTGTGTGCGGCCGCTGGCAGTAATCTTACTTTCTGGGTAGCCAGCTGCAAGTAGCCCTTTAAGGATCGCTTGCGACATGTTGCCAGCGCCGATAAATGCAATATGAGGGGTCTGTGACATGATTTTGTCCTGGTTGTTATACGTTTTTATAGCTTAGGATTAAGTTCGTTGCGGGCACCAAAAATATCTGTGCCAATACGCACTATGGTTGACCCGCAATCAATGGCAGTAGTCAGGTCGCCCGACATGCCCATAGAAAGCTGCTTAATATGGGGGTAAGTGAGGTTAAGCCGATCTCTTGCTGCGGCCATTTTATTGAAAGCAAGCTGTTGAATAGCCTTGGTTTGCCCCGCAGCGGGTATGCACATCAAGCCACACAATAACAGGTTGGGTAATTGTGACACTTGTTCTATAAGCGCATCTAGTTCTTCCAGTGCTACACCACTTTTGTTATTTTCGTTACTAATGTTAACTTGTATGAGCACCTTTAATGGTGGTAAGTGAGGCGGTCTATGCTGGCTTAAGCGTAGGGCGATTTTTTCTCTATCCAGGGTGTGAACCCAATCAAACTGGGTCGCTATAGTTTTGGTTTTATTGCTCTGAATGGCCCCTATGAAATGCCATACAATATCTTTATGGAGACAGTGTTCAATTTTTTCCAAAGCATCTTGTAGGTAATTCTCTCCAAAGTGGCGTTGGCCATAATCATAGGCTTCGACCACGTCACTCAAGGGTTTTGTTTTGCTGACCGCCAATAACATCACGTCATGTGTGCTTCTGCCAGATGCTTGGCAGGCTTCATTAATACGTTGTTGGGTGCGTATTAGAGCTTGGGGAATAGTCTGTTGGATAGAGTAAGGTGACATAAATAAGTGCTGCATAAGGCTACAAGTAAACAGTGGTTATCATGGTAACAATTCTAGCGTGTGTCTCATAGAGCAGAATTAAGACTAAAAGTTGCGAGATATGGACTTAAAGTTAACACAAAGCGACCTCGTTATAGGTCTGTGGTACGAACTGCTTGAGCTTAAGGGTGTTAGCCAATATCATGCTATATGGTTTAGTTTTTTAAAATAGCCCACAGGTTTCGGATACAAGATGACTTTAGCTCTATCCATTACAGATTTACACAAAAGCTTTAATGAAAACGAAGTGATTAAAGGCATGTCGTTAGAAGCCAATAAGGGTGACGTGATCTCTTTAATTGGAGCCAGTGGCTCTGGTAAAAGCACCTTCTTGCGTTGCATTAACTTGTTAGAAACACCCAACAGTGGTGAAGTAAGACTCAACGGCGAGTTGATGGAAATGAAGACTGACAGTAAGGGCAACCGCTTGCCTGCTGACCAAAAACAAGTTGATCGAATGCGTACTAAATTGGGTATGGTATTCCAAAGCTTTAATCTTTGGAGTCACATGACCATTCTAGAAAATATTATGGAAGCACCGGTACACGTTTTAGGTCAAAGTAAAACTGAAGCCCATGCTAATGCTATGGCACTGTTGGAAAAAGTAGGCATTGCTGATAAAGCGCTTCAATACCCAGACCACTTGTCTGGTGGGCAGCAGCAGCGAGCAGCCATTGCCCGCGCTCTAGCCATGGATCCAGAGGTTATGTTGTTTGACGAGCCTACTTCTGCACTAGACCCTGAATTAGTTGGAGAGGTACTTAAGGTGATGCGTCAGCTGGCAGCAGAAGGCCGCACCATGATTGTAGTCACCCACGAAATGGCCTTTGCTCGCGAAGTGTCGTCTAAAGTTGTTTTTCTCCATCAAGGAATGATTGAGGAGCAAGGCCCCCCGGAAGAGGTGTTTCAGAATCCAAAATCAGAACGATGCCGCCAGTTTTTGGCTTCGAGCTATTAAATCGTAGCCTTTTTTGGCTAACTATAACCACAATAAATGAACGATGAGGTTTTTATGAATAAACTACTTGCTGCTGCACTTACTACAGGCGCGTTGGCTATGTCTTTCGGCGCTGTTGCGGCTGACACAATCATGATGGGTACAGAAGGCGCATACCCTCCATTCAACTCGTATGACAGTTCTGGCAAGCTTGTCGGCTTTGATATCGATATTGGTGATGCACTATGTGCTGCGATGGCTGCCGATTGCGAATGGGTAACCTCTGATTGGGATGGTATTATCCCTGCTTTATTAGCTAAGAAGTTTGACACTATCCTTGCTTCAATGTCTATCACAGATGAGCGTAAGCAAAAGATCGACTTTACTAACAAGTACTACAATACTCCAAGTCGCTTTATTCGCGCTTCTGGTTCTAGCAGTGAAGCCACTTCTGGCATGATTGTTGGAGTTCAAAGTTCTACTGTTCAAGAAAACTACCTTCGCGCTGTATATGGCGATATTTTAGAAATCCGTACTTACGGCGCTCAAGAAGAAGCTAACTTAGACTTTACTTCTGGCCGTGTAGACTTGTTGTTTGTTGACGTGATTGTTGGCGACGATATTTTGAAAGGTTCAGGTATGGAAGGAGAGTTCTTTGGTGAATCATTTGCTGATTCTAAGTACTTTGGCGCTGGCGCTGGTATAGGCGTACGTAAAGAAGACACTGAATTACGTGATCGCATGAACAAAGCACTGGCGCAAATTATAGCCGACGGTACTTACGATGCTATTAGCAATGAGCATTTTGGTTTTAGCGTTTATGGTGGCTAATTTAGCCATTAGAAAGGGCGGCTGAGGCCGCCTTTTTTTTAACTATTAGGCAGTGTTTTTATGTTAGATTTGCATGGCTACGGTTGGCTCTTATTTGACGGTTTACAATTAACGATCGCTGTAGGCCTTTGCGCTATGGTGGTTGCTGTATTACTTGGTTTGTTGGGTAGTTGGGGCAAGTTGACCAATAATCGGTGGGCCAACTTGGCCGCCAATACCTATACCACCGTGGTTCGTGGTGTGCCCGAACTCATTCTTTTATTGTTGGTGTACTTTGGTACGCCAACCCTGATTCAATCCATTGCCACCAGCATGGGTTATGACATACGTGTTGATATTAATCCCTTTATAGCAGGTACTATGACCATAGGTTTTATCTATGGTGCTTTTGCTACAGAAGTATTACGGGGAGCCTTTCAGTCCATCCCTAAAGGCCAGGCCGAAGCAGCTAGAGCTATTGGAATGAACCGTTTGAAGACTTTCAAACGTATCTTATTACCCCAAGCGCTGCGGTTTGCTTTGCCTGGCTTAGGTAATGTTTGGATGGTGCTGATCAAAGCCACTTCGCTAATATCCATCATTCAACTGGACGAGTTGATGCGTAAAACTAAAATTGCTTCCAATGCTACCCATGAGCCCTTTACGTTTTACTTATTGGCATCGTTTATTTATTTAGGTATTACATTGGTGTCGATGATGGCGCAAAAACGAGCTGAAACATGGGCCAATAGGGGAGTGACACGCTAATGGATTTCTCTATTGTATGGCAGTATCTGCCGCTGTTACTGGAAGGTGCATGGGTGACTTTGTGGATTACAGTAGTGAGTTTGGCTATTGGTTTAGCGTTTGCTATCCCTCTTGCCCTTGCTCGTTTGGCTAAAAACCCTCTGATTTCATCCCCCGCTTATTTATTTGTATTGTACTTTCGAGGTACACCTTTATTAGTGCAAATATTTTTGATTTATTATGGCAGCGGCCAATTCCGGAACGAGTTAACAGACATAGGCTTATGGACGTTCTTCCGTGACCCGTGGTTCTGTGGCATCTTGGCCTTGGTATTAAACACAGCGGCTTATTCTGCAGAAATTTTTCGTGGTGCCATAAGTGCGGTGCCGCGTAACGACATAGAAGCTGGCCGAGCCTGTGGTATGTCGGGGTTACTACTATTTCGTCGCATTACCATGCCAAAGGCGTTTCGTATTGGCTTGCCAGCCTACGGTAATGAAGTGATTTTCTTATTACAAGCCACGTCGCTGGTATCGACTATTACGATTTTGGACTTAACCGGAATTTCTCGCCAGCTTATCTCTAAAACGTTTGCGGTGTACGAGTTTTACCTCACAGCAGCCGCTATGTATTTAGTCATGACGTATGCCTTAGTGTATTTATTTCGTATGTGGGAAAAGCGCATGAGCGGACACTTGCAAGAACGTGTTGTCACTGAACCCCGCTAATAATCAATCAGCGCCTTATGACTGGATCATTGTTGGTGGTGGTCTGGTTGGCGCATCAATAGCTTACGGTCTAATCCAAAAGCAGCCCCACTTGCGCATTCTAGTGCTCGATGGAGGAGATACAGATCACCGTGCATCTGTGGGAAATTTTGGCCTTATTTGGGTACAAGGTAAGGGTCATGAGTTTCCTGAATACGCCAATTGGAGCTTACAAGGTGCAGACTTGTGGCCGCAATTTGCCCACCAGTTAAGCCACAAAAGCCAAATTGATATAGCCTACCAAAGACAAGGTGGTTTGGAGTTTGCTCTGAGCCAGCAACAGCTCAGTGCCCTAAATGAAGAAATGGAAGCCATGGCTCACCACACTCAGGGTGCTTTTCAATATACCATACTCGATCGTGATGCAGCGTTAGCTTTGCAGCCAGGCCTTGGTGAAGCTGTGGTAGGGGCGGTGTATAGCCCGCAAGATGGGCAGGTTAATCCGTTATACCTATTATCAGCGTTGCATAAGGCAAGCCAATTACACGGTGTGGAATACCAATCTCGTTGTCCGGTAGAACATATCGAGGTGTTGGAGCAAGGCTATAGTGCAGCAGGCTTTGTAGCTAAGCACATTGTTCTCTGTGCTGGCCTGGATAATCAGCGTTTGGGTAAGCAATTAGACATGCACTTGCCAGTGAGTCCTGTTAAAGGCCAAATACTTATTACTGAAAGGGCAGCTGAGGGCACGCTTAAATATGCGTCCCCTCAGCTGCGTCAAACTGCTGAAGGCACTATTCAGATCGGCGGTTCCCATGAGCACACTGGCTTAGATGACCGCTCCACCCTGGAAATGATGCAAACCATCGCCCACGGTGCGGTCGCTTTGATGCCAGACTTATCCAATTTGCAATTGGTTCGGAGCTGGGGAGCACTGCGGGTGATGTCCCCCGATGGCGCACCTATTTATCAGCGTTCTCACAAGTACAGTGGGGCCTTCGGTGTGTGTTGCCACAGTGGTGTTAGCCTCGCAGCGGCTCACGCAGGACCATTGTCTAGCTGGCTATTAAATGCCCTCGATGGGGACCAAAAAACACTTATAGAAGCGATGAGCAATGACCGATTCCCTATTTAGTTGTTTGATTAAAGACCCACCCCAGTGCCCTATCGTCGTTAATGGTGTTGAACACTATGTACCTGCTCAACTTAGTGTAGCAGCGGCCTTGTTATATTTAGGTAATCTGGCCATTCGAAAACACCCTATTAGTGGCGAATCTAGGGCGCCATTTTGTCATATGGGAGTGTGTTTTGAATGCCTAGTAAGTATTGATGGGCAGCATAAACGCAGAGCTTGTTTACATCAAGTCACGCCGCATATGTGTATTGATACGGCGATGGTAGGTGTAAACCCATGAATAAGGTCTATGATTATTTGGTG
>Ga0307995_1002271_pt1 | contig 11287 bp, 5 predicted proteins | sample EllFjometagen262_FD_203132 | JGI IMG/M metagenome (GOLD analysis project Ga0307995, IMG submission 203132) | Marine microbial communities from Ellis Fjord, Antarctic Ocean - #262 | ecosystem: Environmental > Aquatic > Marine > Unclassified | place: Southern Ocean | collected 2014-11-02
TAGTATATCCTTTAGCTTAGTACCACTTGCTTTTGAGATGAGTGGAATCAACCTTGTTGCTTGTTCGTCTGTTAATTCGCCATCCTTAATTGCCCTTTCAACGTTGTCTACAATATCATTAGTAGAGACAGATACTTTAGTTTTATTCTTTAGTATGGACTTTATTCTAGTTGTGCTTCCGTTAACAAGAACTTCTACAATATCGTCATAATACTCATACTTGTCTAGCTTCGCTTCCATCTTTTCGCCTAAGTCCACCTTGTCGATTGTAGGCAGCATTGGTATAAGTCTGTCTGCGGTTTCTCTAGTTATCTCGCCATTTCTAAACTTAGTAGCAATATTGTTAGCTAGATTCTCGGGTTTAATCCCCGTCTTTTCTATCGTGCCAATAAGATTGCTAGTTCCTTTAGAGTCGTCTTTTTCTAGTGACACAACAACATCATCATAAAACTCTTTTGTCCATGTTTTCTTGTATGGGTCAAGTATCTGTTTAGCGTAGAGTGAAGGTTTTGACCTTGAGCCACCCGTAGTCGCATTAATAAGAAGTTCTGCCGCTTCTCTAGCATTGGAAAATCCTAGCCCTGTTGTTGTTGCCCATATAGCATCGCCTAGCTTAAGTACTGTGTCCCAAACCTCATTGTCTGTGTAGTTATCGAAGTTTTTGACCATCTTGGCTGAGCGTTTAACTAAACTCGTAAGTTCACCAATCTTCTCATTGATAGGAGAGTTTAAATCAAACCCTTGGAACGTTGGAATGAGTGTATCAAGACCCGGAATACCACTAAAAAACGATAACAAGAACCTTTTCGCATATTCAGGTTCGTCACCTTTGAGAGATGATAAGCCACCACGAACTGCGGTCATAAATACATGAGATAGTGTGTAGCCCGATAAAGCCTTAAATAACAAGTCGGGATTTCCTGTTTGCTTGTACTTCATGCCACCTTGCACTACTGCGTTGTAAGCGGCGTTCCTTGCACTACCAAACATTGTAAATGTCTTTACTGATAGCTTTGTTGAAGATAGTAACTCTGAGCGTTCTAATGCGGTAAAGTTTGGTTGCGTTCCAAGAGCGTCTTTGAATATCTTCCGAGCCTTTGCCATGTCACCCTTAGCTTCAAGTTTTGATGCTTCCCATATATACCCGACAGTTAATGCATCAACTGCTTTGATTGGCATAAGACCCGCATTGACTGCCTTGTCGATAAACTGTTTTACGTTATTGCTTGAGGTGCTTACTTTAATTATCGCATCTCTATCAAATCCTAGTTCTATTCTCTCAAATGCACTAGGGTTTTCAGCTATCATTTCCTTAAAGTTAGGCACTTTTCCTGTAGCCGTTTTTGCAAGCGGTATGGATAAGTTCTTAGCAGATATTACTGTGCCTGCCATGAAGTATGAACCAAACTGTATCAACGGTGTTGTTGACCTTCCTGATAAAATAGACTTGATTATGTTTGAATGTGCCTTCTTTAATCCTTTGTCAGCAGAATCTATCCGCTTGTCAGTTTTGCCTTGTAGATTGTTAATCATGTTGTCAATTTGATTAAGTATAGGGCTTTTACTACGTGCATTGATGCCCCACTTCTGCTTGATACCATCTCTGACAGTTGTGTCTCCAAATATACGTGCTAGTGACCTGAGTTCATTAACATATGCTGTGTATTTAGCTGTATCATTTATGAAACTGTGAGAGTAAACAAGTATATCTTCTAGCAATAACCCTTTTGTAGCTTGTGTTCTTCCAAACGTTTGACTTACGTCCTTAAATACCTTTGAGTCCCTACCATCTTGTATTTCCTTGGTAATTGAACTAGGGTGTGGGTTAAGGTGGAAGTAGTCGGTATTAGTCCTAGGAAGAGGTTTACCGTTACGCTTCATATACTCTGTGTTAGCCAAGTCATAGGAGACCTCGAATACGTTGTAGAGTCCATCAAGTAATGCTTGTTCACCTTCGTAAATTGGTAACGCATCTTGCTCTGCTTCAGACATCTTAGTAAAGCTAATTGAATCGCCTCTAGCATAACCATATTCAGATAGATACCTTCTAGCGTCTGTGTCACGCCTAGCGGCAATAATCATAAGCCTTTCGCCTTGTGTCAGTTTGTGGTTGCCGAAAGTTTCTGACGTATTCCACTTCTTAGAACGTATCATCTTCTTGAAGTTTTTGACGCTTCTGCTTAACTCGCCATTAAGTTGTCGTTGTACTGCAAACTCTGTGTCCTGTGCGTCTTGAAACTTTTCATATAGCTTGTACACAGGGCTATCAGTCCACTGCTTACCCGTCATGTTAAGGAATGTTGTCTTGAGTGCAAACTGCCCTCTGCCTAAAAATGGATTTGCTGTGCTGAGTATAGGGTTAATTTTCTTTGCTTCTACGTTTTCTACATAACCACTAGCTTCATTGACGTCTTTGACGCCTTGTTTAAACTCTGCGTCAGTGACGGCTTTATTCTTTTTAACAATAGCCTTGTTAACTGAAAGGACTTCATCAACTGCATCTAACAAATCGTCTAGTTCAACGTCTGTCATATCGCCTATCTTCTTCTTGTCTAGGCGTGATACAATGTCTTTGACTCCATCGGGGATTTCAACACCTAACTCCTCTTGCTCTGCTAACTCGTTTCTGAGTTCTGTGAGTTCAAGGACTTTCTTGTTAGAGATTGACTTAGCTTTAGTGTCTACATCGTATAGCCCTAGCTTGTCGAATATAGCCTGTGCTTCGGGCATAAGGTTCTTAGCCTTCTTTAGCTTGATTAGGGTTGCTGTAGCCTTCTTAGATAACTTACGCTTATCGTCCTTGTCCTTCTGCTTTTGCTTTTGGTCTGCTTTGATTTGCTTGATAGAATCCTTAATCTCCACTAGCTTTTTAAACTCATTAGTGGTGGCTTTAGTAACCTTCTTCTGCTTCAACTCAACTAGTGCTTTCTGATGTTTCTTTAGCATAGTAGGGTCAATCTCGCCATCGTCAATCATCTGCTGAATGTCCGATTCAAGGGTAGATATAACCATTGATGCAGGTTTACCACCTATTGTAGCTTCCATGACCGTAGGCTTGACTTTAGGCGTAACCTTAGGTGTAAGCGTAGGTTGTGGTTTAGGGGTTAGGGGTTGGTCTACCGCTAGTTTGTCTGTGTTTCTATATATAACAGCTGTTTTTCCCTTTATTCCACCTTGGAAAGCACCGTCATCTGTAAATTCAACACCATCAAATCCTGAACTCATAACCATTTCTGAGGCGTTGTTTGTATTTATACTCGCTAGTGCATCGAATATTTGTCTATTTGTTAAATTGGACAACATTTCTTTTGTATTAGAATTATAATCTGTGTAACTTATTTCAAACTTACCATTGTTTTCTGATACCATTGGTTTATTAGCATCATACGTCTTGTCGTTTTCGTCCCATGCTTTCTTTTGTGTGTCAAAAAAGTCCTCTGCGTTATCAACATCATTTTTATCAAAGACTTTTATAGATTTAGGAACACTTTTTAATACTCTATTTCTGTACTGCTTGTCTGAGGCGTCTAATGCTTCTGCTACTGTGTCGACAAATTTAGCATCGGCACTTGTGTCAAGGTCTAATACAGGGTTATCAAAACCAATATTGTAAACACGACCTTTTTCGCCTTGTGCATATTTTTTTGCAACTTCGGGATTGCTAGTTAAATACACGCCCTGTCCGAAGCTGTCACCACTTGTTTTAGTTTTGCCATCACCCGTAGGAACAAAACTTGTAATGTTGGGATTACTAGAGCCTGTGTAATATTGCTTTGGTGATTGTTTGACCTCTTCCACCGCCACATTAGTATCAGTTTCAGCTTGTAATGGCTGTACGGTCGGCTGAGAGGGTTGTGGGGTTAATACTCGTCTTGTTGTTGCTTCTCCTTGTACCTCACGCTCCAGTATACCCTTTTCATCTTCCCATTTATTCCACATATCACCTTCGGCTTCACTTACATTCTCAAAACCTTTAGCTTCTAAGTCTTTTTGCAATTTATCTAACTCTGTAATTCTATCAACTTTTTCTTGAACTTCAGTTATTGGAACTTCTTTGGTTATCGCTTGTTGTAAAGCTGTTCCATCTTCTGTAGTTCCACCCCATTCAACAGTAACATTAGGGAATTCGGATTGTAGCTCTGTTACCAACTTAGTTGCGATTCCTTGTCTTTGATATTCAGGCAATACTTCAACCATACTAATTGATGGTGTACCATCGTACTCTACATATTCAAGAGTTCCAACAGCTTTCCCATCTATGTACGCTGTCTTAGTTGAGTTTACTTGATTTTGATATTGTGCTGTGACTTCATCTTTAGTAGTAATAGTAGGTTCTGTGAGTGTAGGTTGGTTTGCTTGGTCTAAGAGTTCCTGTGCATGGTTGGGTTGTTGCTTGTCTAGCAATTGCTGTGCATAGTTGGAAGGTTCTTTCTCACCCTCGAACTCTTGACGGTTCTGCTCTGCTAGGTCTGCGAAGTTATCTTTCAGTATACTGTTAAAATCTATCTCTTCGCCTGTGTTTTCCTCAACCTCAGATTTAATAGACTGCACGTCGGCTTCGGTTACTTTTCCACCGTTTTGCAGTTTAGTCATTACTTTATTTGAAACCCTACCTGCTCCGCCAATCCCGCCAAGCATTACAGCCATTAACACCCCGACCAATGCCGACTCTGCGGATTGCTTAAACGATATGTCTCTATCCTTAGCATACACAGACTTATCAACTATCTGTTGAGATATGTCAGTAAGACCCTCTGTTAATCCTTCTAGTGCCCCTGACCCTAGTACGTTAATTGCTCGCCTAGCTATAGTAGCACCTTCACCTTTGAAGGCTTTTTCTAACCTACCAAACGATATTGCTTCAAGCCCTGTTTCGACTATGCCTGCCATTGTTCCCGATGTAAACGCTTGTTGAGATGTAGCCCCTTCTTCTTTTGCTTGTCTGAAAGACTGACCGCCTGCTGTTATTCCCATCAATGGTAATGATGCACCACCCGTTGCAAGTGCAAGACCTGTTTGTGGAACTGCTTCAATGACATTCCCTAAAAGTTCTTCTGCATAGTTTTTGGGTGTATACTGTTCACGCTGTTTCTGTGCATATTTGTCTGTTACAGAACCTATTTCACCCAGCTTTTTAGTAGCGATGTTGGTTGGTTCGGGTGCTACAGTAGCAGGAGTTACGCTACCTAGTGTACGCTCGAACCCTGTTTGCCCTTGTAAATCATCAAACATACCCTTTTTACGCTGAGCGGGCAGTTTAATAGCTTGTTCCGTAGCACCTGTTACAGCTTCAAGCGTTCCTGCCGCACCCGTTGCAAGCCCCGGAAGAAACGTGCCTAACCTTGATGAAACTAAGTTTGGCTTGACCATACGTTCAAAGCCCGTTGGAGCGTTGGCTTTCTTAATAGCCTTCGCATTATCTTCAACACTAGCCACATCGGCTTCTCTGAACGATTGTGCTGTAGGCTTAGAATATGTGGGCAGAGTTGATAGCCACCCACTTGCTTTCTCTTTTTTGTTTTCGTCTAATGTATCTAACCATCCTGCCATTTTGCACCTCTATTCTTCTTGACCTGTTGCTTTTAACAATGCGTTAAATCCTGCTACTCCGTACTTGCCTATCATAAATTCTGCGTTCGACTTCAACTTGTTATATGCTTGAAGTTTACCTTCATCTGTAGCATCAATTATCTGAGCATAGTCTGAGGAATAATTAGGGTCTGTCTTGTAATCATTAACACCTATCGGCTCAACAGATTGGTCAGGGTTTAGTAATTCGTCAATTCTAGTATCTTCTTCAAGCCCTGTGATTATATCTGCCTTAGTCGGTTCAATTCTTGGAGTTATAACCTTAGAACCTTGCAAGTCTGCGTTAACTTCATCGGCAATCGCATTAACAACCTTATCACCGAATCTGTCGGATAGTGTATCGTAGTTGTCACTTAGATATTGAAGTGCTTGACTACCTTCCATTCGACCTCTTGTTAATGCACTACGAAGTTCTGTAGCTAGTGTGGTTTCTTTTAAGCTAAGACCTGAGTCTCCTACTGTTGGAGTTGAAGTTCTTCCACCACTTGATGTCTTAGGCTTAGTAGATGTATTAACTCTTAGTGCCGCCATTTCTTCGGGAGATAACTCTAGCCCTGCGTTCCATCGCTTGAGTGCTAGAGCGTAAGTGTCCTCATCGCCTGTAGCAACCTTGTTTTGTCTAGCAGCTAGTAAGAAATCGCCTTGCCAATCATTGCTAGTATCGTTGTCGTTCATTACCTTGTTATACTGTGCCATGTAATCATTTGCAAACTGTCCGATAGTTGTTAGGAAGTCTGACTTATTCTGTGCTTCTTTAGCTTGATTATCAGCATCAAGTTTGTCTAGTGCATTAATCTGATTAGTCATGCGAAGAATATCCGCTTCTGACTCTGCTGTTGCAACGCCTTGGTCACGTAGGGATTGTGCTTCAGTCAGTCTACGGTCAATGTCTGCTCGTAAAGCTGAGGATTGTTGATTGATAGAACTTTCAGCACCTTGACTAATTACATTCTGTGCGATGTTAGACTGTGCAGATGTGCCACTAGCCCCTAGTCCTAATTGTGCCTGTCTGTTATCAGTAGCGGACCTAGCCATAGTATCTTGCACTCTAGCTTGACCTATCTGACCTCTAGTGTCTGTAACAAGGTTTTCACCCTCTTGTGCTAGTCTACCCTTTGTAGCATCGAATGCTGTTCTGAATCTACCCATAGCCGCTTCTTTTTGCTTAGTGGCTATATCGTCACGTAAGGACGTCTGCGTGTCCGCTGTAGGCTGTACGGTGGGTTGTGTGGGTATAACGGGAACTGTAGGTGTTATTGTTGATGAAGTAATTCTCTTTAGGTAAGACTCCTGTGCAGAAGTATCTTCCCCTGCGGCTTTTCTATCAGCGATAACTCTGTTAGTTCTGCTGAGTTCGCTAGTGTTGAAGTCTTGGTCATCAATCAGCTTCTGATTTGTTTGTGCAAAGGTGAGTTTACCCTTTTGTTGAGTTATTCCTCTGCCCTCATCTGATACAATTTTGTATTTTTTGATTATAGGTACTGTAGCCATTAGTTCACCTTCCTAACTATATTGTCGTAGGGATACCACCTTCAGTAGATGATACCCCTTGCTTATCAGCTACTTAACTATCTTGTCGAAGTCCATTTTGCTTAGTTGACCTTTTTTAACAGCAACTTCTAGCATCGCTTTAGACCATAATTGATGATTAGAATTCTTCTTAGTTGACACGTCCTTGTTTGCTTTCATCTTTTCTAGTAATGTTGTCTTCATATTAAATTACCCCCATGTCAGGTAGTGCTAGTAGGTTTTGGAATTCAAGTGCCGATGCTATGCGTTCTTCCGCTGTTGCTTCTTCTGCGGGTTGGTTATCTTCTAAGAATGTTATCATGTCTAATGTCGCTTGCACTGTTAATGCTTTGTATTCAGCAATTATTTCTGCTTTTTCTAACTCAGTCGTTTCGGTCGTACTAGCCATATCAATAATTCTTGGCTGATAGATTTCTTTTGTTTGCGTGAACTCCATGAATACACCCATGTTGATTGGTGCATCATTAATGATGTGGTCGAACGATTGTGCCAATTTATACTTTGCTAGGACTTCTTCTGCTGAGAATGAATCTCCTGATGGTGTGAATAACCTGTCTGTTTTGTTCCAAATTTTATATCTCATAATTATAGGTCTCCTTTTTTGTACTTGATGTAGCCTGTGGCAGGGGTTACAATAAAGTTTTGCTTAACTGTTGCAGTTATTTCTGTGCCGAAATCGAACACTGTGCCTATTGGCATTTCTTGGTAGAAACCTATTGCTTCGGGTCGATACGCATCTACTGTAGCTGAGGTTGGAATACCACCACCGAACAAAGCATAATCTCCTATGCTTGTTGCTGCTAAGTCGTATCTACCTACTGACAATGCTGTAGGCGTTGAGCGTGTTAAGGTTGTATTATATGCATCTACTGTGGCTGAGGTATATCCACCACCGAACAAAGCATAATCTCCTATGCTTGTTGCTGCTAAGTCGTATCTACCTACTGATAATGCTGTAGGCGTTGAGCGTGTCAAAGTTGTATTATATGCATCTACTGTGGCTGAGGATGCTCCTGTATATCCACCACCAAACAAAGCATAATCTCCTATGCTTGTTGCTGCTAAGCTGTATCTACCTACTGATAATGCTGTAGGCGTTGAGCGTGTTAAGGTTGTATTATATGCATCTACTGTGGCTGAGGTATATCCACCACCGAATAAGGCATAATCTCCTATGCTTGTTGCTGCGAAGTTGTATCTAGCTACTGATAATGCTGTAGGCGTTGAGCGTGTTAAGGTTGTATTATATGCATCTACTGTGGCTGAGGTTGGATTACCACCACCAAACAAAGCATAATCTCCTATGCTTGTTGCTGCTAAGCTGTATCTAGCTACTGACAATGCTGTAGGTGTTGAACGTGTAGGCGTACCACTCGAAATCGCCACCGAAGATGTAACCGCAGGCGTATAGGCAGTAAACGTCAACTCCGCCCCACCACCGCCACCTATATTTACTTTACTTCTAGCCATTACCTCACCACCTTCCAACTAAATGGAATTGCTAACGCAGGAGCGGTTTGAGCGTAGAATGTAACCCCACCCGCATAACTCTCTGCTGTTGATGCCATCTCAGCATCTCCTGCAACATCTAAGCTGTCTTTGTCGAGTATCACATCAACCATATCAGTGGCTAATATGCCTGTTATTGCTAAGTCTAACTTTAAAGCGTAATCGCCTGTGTTAGCTACCCACCCTGTTGTTGTGATTGTTGATGTGCCTGTGGTGATTACTGCCGCCGCATCTGCTGTTATTTCAATAGCGTCTAGGTCAACTGCTTGTGTAACTGTGATGAATCCAACCTTTGTACTATCAGCTGTTGGGTATGTTACTTTAGCTGTGTTGGCTAATACCCTAGCTTTAATTTGTCCTGCTGTGTCTGATAGTTTAACGTCTAATATCTCGCCATCACCAATCGAATCAACTATTGAAGCGACATTCTTTTGCCACTTGAAGTACATTTCATCGTTTAGCGTAGCTCCTGCGTTTAGCGTAACCACTGTAGAACTAGTTTCAACGTAAGAGTCTTGGTCGAGTAATTCGTAATAACCGTCAGTGTTTTTCTTATACACTGCTAGAGTGTTATCGCCTGTGTTATATGATTGTGTTGCACCATCACTTACATCAAAGGCTGTCTGTCCTGCACTAGCGGTAACTTCTACATCCTGCACCACTGCACCAACACCTGTTGTATTAATCCACGCCGTGCCATTGTAGACCTTGAGTTGATGATTGCCTATGTCATACCATAGCTTACCTTCAACGCTTGTAGGGGCTGTTCCACCGCTGTGTATAATCATATCAAGTGCTTGAAAGTCATTGAAGTCTTGGTTTCCTGTTAATGCTCTTGTCCCATCGGTTCTAAGATACTGAGTATGGTCATCATCGCTAAGTCCTATTAAAGTTCCATGGTCTGATATACCACTACCACTTGCCCCGATTTCTTTCCATGTTGTAGTACCTAAGTCATAGGTGTACACAACATCTGTGTCAAGGACCAGCCTTAAATCACCATCTTCCATGCCAACTAAGGCATTTAATGCGGTTAAGTCTGCTACAGGGGCTTTCCAATTATTATCAGCAAAGGCAGGAACGTTTGTAAGATTTCCCCAATGAAGTAACGATTGTCCTGTTGTTTGCATATTAACTTTGCTATACACATCTGCTGAGTTAGCCTTTAGTGCCGCTATCCCATCTACTTCCGTCTCTGTGTAATATCTGCCATCATGGTCTGCACTTGTCTTGTGAGTAGTTAGTAATGCTGATTGTGCTGTTCCTACATCGTCTGCGTACTTTTTAGTAGAAGCTTGTAGGTCTGTGGTAGGTGCAGGAACTATCGGACTTGAACTAAATGTCTTAATACCTGCTACTGTTTGTGTGCCTGTGACTTTAACATCTTGTGCATCTAGTGTATCTACATAGACTTTCTGTGGTGCTTGAAGGTCTGTGGTCGCAATGGGAACTACAGGAGAGGAACTGAACGTTTTAACCCCTGCTACCGTTTGGATTCCTGTCAAGTGAACATCTTTTAAGTTCTCGTCATCGACATACTTCTTCTGAGGTGCTTGTGTATCGGTTGTAGCTACGGGTACTATCGGACTAGATGTAAGGGTTTTAATCCCTGCCACTGTCTGATTCCCTGTGATCTTAACATTCTGTACATCTGCTGTTACTGCTGTGTCTGTAACTACTTTGATTGCTTTAATCTCATCAGCTACGTTGTTAGCACCGAAGGTAGCTTCAGTACCGATTGCGTTTGCTCCTGCATCATTAACGGTCTCGCTTGCAAGTTCTACAAGGTGAGTAGCGTTCATGTAAGCTTTAGAGTCTATACCATTTTGGTCGAATGCAACTTTTAACAGTGTTGCTTGACCTTTGACTTGGTCAGTTTGTGACTGTATGTTGTTAGTTGCTACGGTTGACGGTGATAATACTTTTTTCGCCATAATCTTCTCCTATCTGCTATACCCTTGTGTTTGGGCTTGCATCAATAATTTAAGAACTACTAGTGTTTCATCATTTGTATCATTTCTCAATACCCATTGAATATAGGTAAACTTCTTAATTTTCCCTTTGATACGATTTACTTGAGCCGAGCGGTTAGTTAGGAAACTGAAATCATCAAAATCAATATCCGCAAAGTCGATTAACTTGTACTCAACTTCATACCACTTAGATACATCTTCGTTCTTTCTGTCTGTAATAAACATAATCTCAACGCTAGTTCTAGTATCGGGTCTGATTGACAACCATTCGTTAGCCATCATCTTTCTGTACTGTAGTGAGTTGAAGTCTAGGAATCCACCGTATAACTTGAGTGCTATGTTAGTCCCTAGTTCTGCACCATCTGCTAAGTAATCGGACGATACGTGTTCGACCGTTCCGCTACCGCTATAATACAATTCACCATTAACATCTAAATAACCAACAGCTTGAATATTGTCGTATTTGTACATTGTGTCGTTTCCGTAGTTCCATATGTACACTGTGTTGTCTATATTTACCCACAGTTCCTTCTTCTTCTCATAGTCAAATGTTACAGCGGTTTCTAGGTTAAGTGATTCTAGGCTTAACTGTAGTCTGTCAGAGATGATATTAGGTTCTACTTCGTTCTTTACGCCCGTGGTCGATACCCAATGTCTAAGTGAAACACCGTCAAGACTTACAGGAT
>Ga0307995_1002275_pt1 | contig 11276 bp, 8 predicted proteins | sample EllFjometagen262_FD_203132 | JGI IMG/M metagenome (GOLD analysis project Ga0307995, IMG submission 203132) | Marine microbial communities from Ellis Fjord, Antarctic Ocean - #262 | ecosystem: Environmental > Aquatic > Marine > Unclassified | place: Southern Ocean | collected 2014-11-02
ACTTTTTTGCTCGTGTTGCAATGATGGACTTGTGGTGGAAATATCAAGAAAGTGGTTGGACTAGGTTTAATTTACAGAAATTTCATGGTGAACACAAACTACTATTGCAAAGCCGCTCGCCTAATGCACCTCGTATACTTGGAAAGATGTTGGCAGTAAACCCTGAAAATAAGTCGATTGATGAATTGGCATTGGAGTATATTACTGCGGCTCAAGAATACATGGGTCATATTGTTGAGAAGAGATATGTTGCTGCAGCTTTACGTCGCGCTGTTGGGCGATTACCAAAGGATTTACCGAAATCTCAGAGAGCTAATCTACACATATGGATTGATTATTATTTGAAAGGCTTAGTTCCGCGAATCGCTTCAATGGCATTGATTCAGCAAGCATATGAGATGACTGGGTCGGAAAGCCTCCCTTGGAAACGTCTATTTGAACCATTCAATATGGTAAGTGGAGTAATGGCAAAAGTTTGAGGGATTGATATGAATCTGAGTGTATTTGATCGGACTGTTCGAATGTTTGCTGGCTTGGGCCTAGTCACATTTGATTACTTTGCAAACGCTAATTGGGAAATCGCATTTTTGGTTTTAGGGACGTGGAGCGTCTTCACCTCAACATTTGGCTACTGTCCTTTTTATCGAATATTAGGGTGGAATACTTGCCCCACTGCTATTCCGACTGAGTGAAAATGCCAGTATCGGCCTGTAATTATTGCAGGATAGCCCTGCTCTAGTCATTTTTTCAAGATATTTTGGTACGGTTCTCAGTTCTTCGTCCTCTTCCGCTTTTTTACCGGTTTGTGAGGCATTTATTATTTGTTTTTGGATTTATTTTGTTGTTGATTTTTAAAATGAGAAGGTTTATAGCGGTGTAGTCATTATACAATATCATGGTCTCAAAACCTAAAATAAATACCGAACCTGCAACTGAAACATCTTTAGCAGTAGAGAATGATAACCATAGATTTGACGAAAATCCAAATCGAGAAACCCCGATAATGCACGATGTGCTAGTCGATGGAACACCTGCAAAAGCTGGTGTGGGATCCTTTGGAACATATAGTACACGAATTGTATTACTGTTTGACCCACCCCACCCTGAATGGGGAAGCGAATTTGCTACCAAGGAGTTCAATCTTGATGAAAATAATCCAGGTGTACTGAACTGGGGATATGATGGGAAAAGTTTCACCATTGAAAAAATTGTTGAATAATCTTACCTTGCATGAAAATAAGCAAGACCAAAATCGGCCTCGGTTTCATGGTTATTCGGATTAACTCGTGTGAGTAATCTCAATTCAATTCCTTGTAAGTTCACTCCTGCTTCGCATTCTCTTGGTATTCTTTCAATTTTGCTTCAAATTCTTCTGGGGATAAACCATGCCAGCCTTTACACATTCCAGTTGGTGATCTTCCACATCCACATTTACTCATTATACTCATTCTCCATACCAACCCACTATGCTGTAGTATAAGGATATAGAGTTTCAAAGGAGGACTTTTGTATCTATAACAGATTTACACTGTTACTGAATGTTTTGCGCCATTGAACAATTAGTACCAGCGCAATCACAACTGATAGCACACCGAATAGTGATTCGAGCATTGCATTACTTCGGGCTTCCAAAGAAAAGAACTCAGAATCTACATAGTCGAAAATGTGCCATTCACCATCGGTGGTAAAAGAATCCCAAGCTATGATGAAATAAAGCGAGTATGCTCTGAATGAAAGCCATTTGTGCCAGTCTTGTAGCGTGAAGACAATCAATACAGCAAGAGCCAATATCATTAACACTGGGAAAATGAAATATGTATCGCTTGGATAAAAAATGATACCTATCGATAGGCAATATGTGTATGCTAATATCCAGATTACATTATCAAAGCCGATGTTGCCAGATTCGTCAGCAGTTAATTTTGGCGTGGTCAAAACTAATACTGCACCTAGTAGGGCTGTAGCATATTGTTGCAATGTAAAAACATAAATTGCACCTTCGGCGACATTCAATGCTAATAAAAAGCGAATTATTTGGGGTAATGAATCATAGTATTGGCCAATAAATTTCAATTCTAAAAACTCTCTACTTTGAGCAATCGACAATAGGATAATCGGTAGAATCACACTATAGGTTTTCACCCAATAAAACCAAGACCATTGTGATGTGTCTGTGAAAAATGGAAATAATAGAGCCACTATCACAACCAAACCCAAGGTGATTACGCGAAATCTATGGGTAAAGAAGATGAAGGCAATACTGGCCAATATTAAGATGATGTGGGCAATCATATTGTCAACTCAATAATTGAAGAATTTTCTACTATATAGCAATCCAAATCTAGAGGTTGTATAAAGATTGACCCAGCACTCATCGGCCATCTTGATACGGGGGGCTAGCGAGAAAACTGGCTCGGGTAAAGCCCATCAAACTACCACATTCTGTTGGAAGGGTATTCGGATGAACCCCTATATATCCGAGTTGGTTTTTGATGGTTCAACTATCTTGCCATCGGAGTTTACTCACGCCGGGTCGCAATAAGCGCAGCTCCAAGTGCTGCGGTGATACTGAGGATGAGCCCGAAGCCCGGCAGACCTCCTCCGACACGGCCAGGGCAGCCTGGATCGCCGGTGGGCGAGCAAGGGTCCACATGGAGTGTCAGTTCGTAGTATACCCCATCCACACATTCGCCGATTCCAACAATGAAATCCAACTCTGCAGATGCCAGAACTATTGCATTCTCCGCATCTGAATTGAGGTCTTCACTTTCATAGAGAGAGGCATTGGTAGAATAGCATCCTCTCTGCAGTGAAATTGTCAATTCTAATTGGTCACCATCATTTTCGATATCATCCCACCAATCTTGGACTCCCCATTCATCATCACCAATCTGCTTGTTGAGGATTACTGCGGTATAATTCACATCCATCTGAAGGCCACTGACCTCAACCTGGTAACTGTAATTCCATTCCCCCGCATCTTGTGAAGGATTGTGGGAAAAATGGTTCACCGTGATGGTTTCGCTACCGTTCCCAGTTCCAGAGCCTTCTCCATCACCGATTTCAGGCTCGGCGGTCGGCTCCCATAGCCAGACCATGTTGTTTTCATGCTTGCCAGTGTCTTCACCGACCAGAACCCGTCCGTCATCCAGGACGACGAGATTGTCCGGTCCAGCGAGATTATTGACATCGCATTGGTATGTGGCTGAAGATGTGTAAGAACCTCCAGATATCACTGGCTCAATCCTATTCACATTCCATTGTTCATTCAAGGTCATGCGGTAGACGATTCCACAATAATTCTCTGTGACATCGATGTCCCCTTGCCCATCACTCATATCATAACCAACAACAGACATCGCCAGATAGAGATAATCGGGTGCGTTTGGATTAAACCCCACCCCTTCCATTTTGTTCCATTCATCGCTGGCCCCAAGAGCAGCAGCAGCCTTACGAGATTCAAGGAAAGCCACCCGATCGTCAGCTGCATATCCAATAGTTCCATCACCATTCAGGTCTTCGTTCAAACGCCCTTCAGCCCAATCTCTGATCTCTTCATCGCTGATGTAAGAATTCTGTCCATTGATGAAGTCCGCTGTGGTAATGTCATCGTATTCTTCAATCCATGTTTGGATAACCGAATTTGACGATGAGGCCATTTCCATCCACTCCACATCAAATCCGGTAGTGGCCGAGTCTCTGCCATCGTCTTGACTGACTTTGGCAGAGTAGAGAGTTCCTGAACTGAGGTCTCCAGCAGTATCAGCGACGAACTTGAACAACACCGTGTCATAGCCATCATCGGAAAGATAAACGGTTCTCTCATCAGGCATAACCTGTGCATTTTCATGCGAGAATCGCCCCATCGCGAAGTGCTTGATGAAGTCGGGCTCGGTGGTGGTTGGATTATCAATTTCCATGATATAACCATAATCGTAGGGGTTAGGATAGTAGCCGAGATAATTCTCCAATTTTTCTTGGTCGGAGTGGTAGTTGTAATTCTCGTCATTCCAATTCCGAGTATCGGTGAAGTAGAGTTCTTCAGCCATAAGGGGTGTCTCCCATGGGCTCATGCTGCCGAAGCAGAGAACCCATGCACCGTTGACGCTGCTGAGGTTTAGCATCATACCGCTCAATACATCCCATTCAGAAGATGATGCGTTCCATTCAATCTCCAATTGGCTGAGTCCTGCAGGTCTTTCTTCCCAGGCGGTGTAGAGGTATCCTCGGCTGCCTTCAGCATTCAGAGGCACGAAGGCATTGTAGTCCGGTTTTTCGCTGATGAATATTCTATTTCCATCATCGGCGGCGTAGATTCCTCCTGCAACTCCATCTTCGGAGAGGGCGTCTCCACTTTGCAGGAGAACCTGATAATCTCCATAGGAAGTCCGAATGCCATGCCAGATATCTCCTTCGCTGCTGGACGATGCTAATTCTGGAACAGAATCCGGAAGGTCATTCCAATCGACTCCATTAATCACTCCGATTGTTGCTTTGTAGTTGTCAGCATCGGGGTGCATAGCGTTCACGAAGAAATTGCCATTGGCGTCGATGTGCATGCCAGTGACCTCAGCATCTGGTGGTAGCATCATGATACGAGTCATCGATTCTGGAGTTGTTCCTTCACTACTTTCGGCGTTTGCAAAAGGGGCGAGAAGGATGGCAAGCAGCAAGGCGATTGAAAGAACGCTCGCGATAGGCTCGTTTCGCATGGATTGCACAGTATTTGGGGGGGTAAAAAACGTTACCCAACAAACGAGTATAGCATGGGTAGCGAGGCAACCACGGGTGGATGGATCTGCCTAGTTATTATTTTCGAGGTATTTTGGTACTGTCCTCAGTTCTTCATCCTCTTTCTCTTTTTCCATTTTTCTGAGGTAGTATAGTTGGAATACAAATGAACTGATGAATAGCCCAAGGACGCCGATTTGTATTAATAAACCGCCCAAGTTGACTTGGGATGGTGTTTGCCCGAGAAGCATCAAGAAACCGTATATCGCCATTAGCGCCCCCAATGCTGCAGACCCAAAAATATAGACATTCTTTCTCAAAAAACGATTCATAAAATATGAAAGAAGAAATAATCCCCCGCCTAGTAATTCTAATTCTAAATCATATCCATTGCTTTCTAATACGGTCATTAACCCAAACATCACATAGAGTGAAATCGAGATTGTCACTGCAACCGACACTAAGCCAATGAGTAATAATGACAATATCCCACAACCAATTGTCGCAATCAGTGTGAAATTACCAGCGGATATCGCTATCATATCCCCTAATTGACCATATAGCATTGAACTGGACAAAAACCCTATTGAGCTACCGATAAAGAATGAAAATACTTTGATGTATTTTGAACCGAATAATAGCAAAAAAATGGCGATGGGGATTAGCAACCCCCCCAGAACGGGACTTGCCCAACTGTCAATTTGCTGCCAGAACTCGCCTACTATACCCATTTGACCAATCTGCAACGGGCAGCCGGGGCTTGTTGTAGATTTTGGTATGAAATGTGAAATTGATTCATATTCCGGACATATAATTAAGAGATTATGCCCTTGGATTGGTAAGCGGTAGTTTGTTCAGTACAATTTCTTATGAGAACTCACATCTTCCATTTTACAGAACAACCGATTGAATCTGTTTCAGCTACATCCGGTGTTTTGCCCGCTAGTATTGCTGTTATCGCATCTGATAACTCAGATGTTGTGACTTCGGTTGGGTTGCGAGGGGAGTTGTCCATTCTCCCTTGATAGACTAGTTCGAGTTGTGAATTGAATAAGAAAAATTCAGGTGTACGCTTGGCCCCATAATGTTGTGCAACCTGTTGTGTTTCATCATACAGATATGGGTATGGTAATCCCTTATTCGCTCTCTTACCCATGTTTTCAAAGGAGTCGTCTGGGTAATTATTTGCATCATTAGAATTGATTCCAACATAACCGATTCCTACACTAGCACAGTATTCAGCCATAGCATCCATTCTTGAAAAACTAGCAACGACATATGGGCAATGATTGCATTCAAAAACAACTACAATGCCATTCTCTCCTTTGGCTTGCTCAAGAGAAACCGTTTCTCCCCCATGCTTTGGATTTGCGTTTTGAAGATTGAAACTCGGTGCTATATCGGATATGCTTAGGCTCATAACAGCCCCAGATAGGGCCTTGTTCAAATCACTTCGCTTCAAACGCTATCAGTTGGAAGCGGACATTTGGGCGATTTCACATTCATCTAAACGAGTGCGAGCGACTTGACAGTCTGCATCGATTGCAAGTACGCTCTTCCACGCTGCACTAGCCTGGTCAAGGCGTTGGGCTTCGTGGTGTAATGCTGCGATATGTAGCCGTGCGTCCAAGTGCTGGGAATCGGAACGAACTGCTGCTTCGAAGTCTGATAACGCCGCTTCCTCTCTGCCCCAGTCGAGGTAGAGTAGACCCCGTTGATGCCAAGCAGGTGCGTGGTTAGGGACTAGTCTAAGCGCTTCATTCAGCGGCGCTTCTGCTCTTTCTGGCCTCTTCAATGACATGTGACATGATGCGAGTTGTGTTAGCGCATGATGGTGATGAGGCGCATTTTCTAGAACGATTTTGAGATCATCTCTTGCCGGCTCCCACTCTCCAAGCATCATGGAAGATTCTGCTCTTCGTAACCGTGCTAAAATCAAACTTGGTGCCAAATCTAAGAGTATTTCTGAGTCATCCAAAGCCTTCTTTGCCTCGTCCATTGCCATCAAAACACTACATCTATTTAGACGGGCACGAATGTGTCCAGCGTCATATTTTAGGGATTCAGTGTAATGTGTTAGGGCTTGTTCTAGATGGCCGCTACGTGCTGCAATATTTCCCCTTACATAGGATATTGTCGCATTCTCCCCGTGTATATCGGCAGCGTCAATAAAAGTGCTAGCGGCTGAAATATCACCATTATCAAGAGATAACAAGGCTGATTCAATTGCTGCGGAAGGGTCTGATTCTGGTAATAACCTTCGAGCCCTATCAAGAGATTGTGCTGCTTGGTCAAAGTTTTTCAGTAAGCGATTGCTTCTAGCAAGTCCAAGCCAAGCGACTCCCGATTCCCTATCTAATTTGAGTGCTTCATCGAATGCAACAAAGGCCTCTGCTAACAAAGTTGCATCGGTTTGCCCAGTACCATCACGGGCTCGGTCTGCATTGGCCAAATGCAGGCGTCCCTCGGCAACATGTAGGAGTGTATGGTCAATACCTGCTGGTGTTTCATCAAGCAACTTTTGTGCCTCCAGTAAGTCACCCTCTAGTAATTTTCTTGAGACAATAGTTGCTCTTAACTCTCCATTTTGAGGGTTGTTTACTAGTGCCTTCTGTAGTGAATCTTCTGCATCAGAAGGAGAGCCACTTGCGATTAGTAAGTCCACTTTAAGCAACATCAATTCTACTCCACCGCAGTCTAATGCTACTGCATATGTTGCAGCTTTCAATGCCTCTTTGAGTTTGTTTTGCTTAGGTGCTAGTAGGATTGCCATCAATGCCCATGCATCGCCGTGTTGTCTATCCAATTCTAAACAACGGTCAACTGAGATTAGAGCCTTACCCGTCTCCTCATCTTGATAGAGTAATTTGGCATGACTATACCAGTCATTAGCGATGCTTGGATCTTCTGCAAGTGCGTTTTCAATCGCTTCCAATGCTTCACTGCGGGCGCCCGCTCTAGCGCGTAATCCCGATAATAGTGAGCGGTCTGCTGCTGTATCAAGTCCGAGAGCCTCTAAGCGGCGAACGTCTCTTGTCGCTTCTTCATCACCTAGGCTTGCCAACAGGTGTGCATGTGCGCGAAGTAATTCCGGATCGTCTGGAGTAATGCTCATTCTAGCCTCTAGCCAATGACGGCGCAATACAGGGTCGCTCTTGATTATAGCAATCTTTTCCAACCCTTCTAGTAAATTGGTATTGCCTGGAGATGCTTGATATGCAAGACCGAATGCGGATTCAGCCCATTCATATCTGCGCAGAGACATAGTTACATGGCCTAGTTTATGGGCTGAAAGTGAACTCATTCCTAATTGTTCTAGTGTTACATTATTGCTGACAAATAGGTCGAGAAGGCGGATTACTAAGGCCTCGCTGGTTGAATTAAGAACGCCTTCGGAACCGACTGGAGTCTCACTACTAACTGCCGATACAAGAGTTTCAATGCAGTGTAAGGAATCTCTAATCGCAGAGTCAATGTCTTCTTGATTAGCAAATTCACCCAGATTTTCCAAGCGAGTGATTGTGGCGTGTGAAAGAATTGCACCATCTAATTCAGGGTTAGTCGCCCTCAGAGCATCAATTAGCCCTAACATGCCTGCAACGGAATTTTGCAATACGCCGATTTCGTTGTTGAGATGAGAATAATTTGCGGATTGGGATTGTTGTAACAAAATTCCTGTCTCATTGATTAAAATGAATTTGTCATCGGCTCTCTTCAGCCAATAACCAAGTCCAGTTCCAACACCAATACAAGTGAGGCTGAAAAGTACTGTTAAGGGGTCCATTACCGCCCACCTTTCCTTTACGCCTTTATGGTCTGCGGATGAAAAGTGGTTCTTGAAGGTGTTTTCCACACCTTCTAAATTTTACCGCCCCCTAAAGGGGGCAGAAGAAAACAAGGACCTTTTCTAATCAAATTAAAGGAGGATGGCAATGCCTCGACCCCGTGAAAAAAAGCAACAATTTGCTGCCAACATTGCTCACATTCAAAGGCTGTGGCTGTTCTTAGCAAGGTTAGGTGAGCCCATGAGTACCGATTCCGATGACGATTCTGACATCCCTTGGTATTACTCAAGATTGGAAGCGTGGGGCGAATCGGGGTTAATTATTGACGCTTTGGAAGATTTTCTTTCAAAGGATTCTGCAACATCTAGTGAACGATTGCAAAGGGCGGAATATTTAGTTGATTTAAGTGTCAATTTACGCCATAGGCTAACTCCTATTATTGAAAACTGGGACGACGAGGATATCACTTTGGCATTGGGCTGGAAAAATGATTTGAAAAATCCAATGCTATCAGACCAAATATTGGTTGAATATCAAAACTGGGCCAAGGAAAACCGGCCATGGGAATTGGAACTAGAGGCTGGGGCGCTGCAATGGGCCACGAATGGAATGAGCGATGCTCGTAAGGAATTACTGAATAGATTTGACTCATTAGATTCATCAAATAGGGCTGCTACAATAGTGGTTGTACCCTACTTAGCCAATCCCGATAACTTGGAACTAATTAGGATGGAGTTGGGTGAAATTGAACGGATTGAAGAAAAGCAAAATCAATTGATAACCGACTCGATGAAACACATGTTGGAAGCTGGTTATGATGTTGTATATATTTCTGAATTAAATCTAAAGGATGCCCTTGATGAAATTGATAAATGGTATTTATTGCATGATGAGCACGAACAATTGCGTTTGTTAATAGTAAGAGAAATTACGCCATTTGATATTAGTTTAGCCGACCACCATGAGGCTAGAAGAATTGTATTGATCAAAGAGGGTTTATCGGCTGATATCCAAAACCTTAACAGCCAAATCATCGCAATCGTTGATAATCTACATCAAAGGCTACAATTACTCAATGACCAGTTAAAAAATTGGAGAAGTATTGGGATAATATTGCCAAGTGAAGAAGATGCTACTGCGGAAGAATTATTGGAATGGGAGTCCAATCTTCCAGAGATAAATGGCATGATAAATATCCACCTAAACGCTATGCAAAGTTGGCAACAAATCGTATCTAGGTGGCCTGAGAGAAAGCACGAGGGTGAATCATTAGTAGGGAATATTGAACACACTCAAGATTTTATTGATATTGTTGAGTCTTTGCAGCACGATTGGAGACAAATTGAACTTGATGGTTTAGAATTAGTTGGCAAATACGAGGATGTCGGGTTGGTAATGGATGATTGGCGGCGACGGATAGTCGATGAACCGCTTGATTCACTTAAACTACTGAAGGCGGAAAGTCATAAATTGGATGTTAGGTTACAATTAATTGATGATTTAAACAGTTTAGATTCCTCATTTGATGGATCTGCTGAAGTAAATAAACGAGTTGCCATTCTAAGGGAAATCGATGCTGATTCCGAACTATTGGTCAATATGGAACAGTTTATTGACAAACAAGCAAGGCGGGGAGCGAGGCATTTGAGAATGCTAGAACAAGACTGGCTAGATTTGTTGGGTCAAGGCAAGGCGGACGAAAAAATATCAACTTCCACATTGAACATTCGTGCATTCGAGGAATTGATAGCATCTACACGCCGCTTTGGCAAATCGGCTTCTGCTTCACCTACTGCTGGCGATATAATCGCCGGTGAAACGATGAAAAGATTAGCCGCAAAGACTGACCAAGAATTGGCTGAATTAGAATATCGTGGTTGGAATGTCACTCATTTGCGGGCTGAGGTTAATATCAATCTCGTGGCTACTGCAAGAAAGATTTCCAATATGCGGACAAAAATACCACAACACCCATCTTTGTGCCGCCGCCTCAAAGCCCTACCATGGAAAAATGATGTCGCGTTAGCACTCGATACCGAACTAGAACTACGCAAGCCGGATACAATTGAGAATCTTCACAACACAATCCCTCAGTTCCTAAGACATTTGGCTTCACGCCCGGTTGAAGACCCTGATTTTACTTTCACTTCATGGAGTCCATCTCCTATTCGTCAGACTTTGGTGCCGCTGGTGAGTAAAGATGGCAAAGAGGTTTTATTACCGCGTGATGGATTACCTGATGTTCATGAAGCGATTTTAGAGGCCATGGAAGCGGAAACTATCGCGCGACAAGAAATTGTTACTCCTGTTGTCAAAGGAAAAGTTGTTGAGGCTGCAGTTATTGAAGAAAAAAATGTTCCGCCTGTTGCTGAGGAGAAGATAATTGAAACATCGGTTGTTGAAGAAGAGGCCCTAGTTGAAAATAATAACAATGAAATCCCCAATGCGGCAAACGAGGAGGAGATGAGTAGTGCTCTTGTTGCACTCTCAACACTTCTAACCAATCTTGGACTCAAAGAAGAGGCTGAACTTGTGCAAAAAGAAGGCGCTGGGTCGTTGAATTCTGTTCGTAGAAATTTGGCCACCCATGTTGGCATTGAGCCTCGTGATATGCGAGTTGACAGAATACTGAGGCTTGCAATTAGGCTAATTCCTGGGCACGAAGAAGGAAATGATGCTCGTGCCGAATTACTTAGCCAATTATCCAGTGCGGTTTCTGAGATGGGCAAGTGGTCGCGTTTGAGACTTGAGGCAAGGCAT
>Ga0307995_1002276_pt1 | contig 11275 bp, 8 predicted proteins | sample EllFjometagen262_FD_203132 | JGI IMG/M metagenome (GOLD analysis project Ga0307995, IMG submission 203132) | Marine microbial communities from Ellis Fjord, Antarctic Ocean - #262 | ecosystem: Environmental > Aquatic > Marine > Unclassified | place: Southern Ocean | collected 2014-11-02
TGTATCAATTAGCGCAATGTTAATCGCTGGGATTGGGATTGCTAACACCCTACTTTCATTCATCAATCAGAACAATATGTCTATAGCAGTTAAGAAGTCTTTAGGCTTTTATTCAAGAGATATTAAAATAGTCTACTATCTGCAATTACTCATTCTATTATTCTTAATTTCTACCGCAGCCTACTCTTTTAGTTTCTTTTTAGTTCCCATTGTAGATGTTTATTTATCAGCTGGCCTTGGGTTAAATATTGAAGGTAGTTTTTCTATTCTTAATTATTTCAAAGTTTTTTCAGTAGGTTTATTGGTATTAGTCATATTTTCTATACCGACCATTAATGCAATTGATCAGGTTAAAGCTTCAAGCTTATTTAGAAATATTTTTCAAAACCTTAAATTTTATTATTCAAAAAAATCGATCATTTTAAGTCTATTTTTATTATCGGTTTTAATTTCTTTATTTACCATTGATTCTGTTCAACCCATTTATAGCTTAGGTTATTTTGGAGCTTTCTTTATTTGTCTATTGGTCTTCTATTTACTGTCAAATTTGATTATTAAATTATTTAAAGGACTTAAAGAACATTCAAATATTTCAATTAAAGTATCTGTTAAAAATATTACTCAAACTAAAAGTATTACCCCTATAACTATTATGTCTTTAGGTTTAGGAGTCACATTATTATTAACTTTAGCTTTTGTTGGTTCAAACTTTAAAAGAGAGATTGCAAAATCTATACCAGAACTTGCTCCTGATTATTTTTTCGTTGGAATTCAAGGTGGTGAAAAACAAATATTTGAAGATTTGATTTTTGATATGGATAAAGAAGCTAATCTCGAAATTGTACCGATGGTCTCAACAGGTATCTTAAAAATTAATGGAATAGATCCAAATAGTTATATCGATTCAAGTAATGATAGCAACTGGGCGATTAGAAATGACAGAAGGTCTTCTTGGTCTAATAAAGTTTTAAAAGATAATCCGATTGTAGAAGGTAAGTGGTGGGATTTAAGCAGACCTGATAAACTTCAAATTTCGCTTGATAGTAAAGTTGCTAAAGATCTTAATATTAAGATTGGTGATATTTTTACTTTAAATATTTATGGTCGTGAAATTGAAGGAGAAATTGTAAACTTTAGATTGGTAGACTACAGAGATTTTACTATTAACTTTGCAATGTTATTAAATCCTCAATTTGCGAAAAATATACCCCATGAATATTTGGCCACTGCAAAGTTTAAAAATTTAAAAAATTTTAATGAAATTTCTTTGTTGGATAAAATGCCTAGTCTTTCTATTATAAAAATTACAGATTACTTGGAAAAAGTAACCGATCTTTTAAACAAGGTGTTTATTGCTGTAACTGTTATATCAGCAATAACTATAGTCATTGGTTTAATTGTCATATCAAGCGCAATTATAGTTCAGGGGAAAATTAAAGAATTTCAAAACTTAATATTTAAAATTCTAGGTTTTTCAAAAGTTGAGGTTGTACTCTCTTCAATTATTGAGTTTTTTATTATATTCACTTCAATTATTCTAATAGCTCTTTTTTTTGCAGTAATAGGTTCACAATTTATCATCGAAAATATTTTTCAAATCACTTGGAAGTTTGATATAGCAATATTTTTACAGTTAACTCTTGGTATTGGACTTGCTACCTTAATTTTAATTATGATTACTAACTTTAAGTATTTAAGTCCTAAGGTTTATCCACTTATAAGAAATCAATAACTGCACATCTGCTTGGATCTAAGTCTTTCCAGCATTAAAATCATGCCATGTCATGTGATGTGTATTGTGAGTCTTTAAGTGATGTTGATCAATATTAAAGACAATCTAAATTTATTTGTCAAAAAATGTTGGAGTTAGTCGTCTTGAGTTGGTAGGGGTTGGTCCTAGTATGATGCTAATTTTTTCATTAAGTTAAATTTTTTTTAATCAGCTAATTGTAATATATTTAAAGTCTTTCTCTTATATTTAGATCACTTATTTTTATTATTAGTAATTTAAAAGGTACTAACATCAAAAAAGCCATTAAAATTTTTACAAATAAGTCTCCAAAAGCAAGGGTTACCCAAGGGATGCCTGTTCCTAAAAAAGAAATTGAAAAAAATAAGAACGTATCGATAATCGATCCAAATATTGATGAAGTCATTGGAGCTAGAAACCAAACTTTATTTCTAAGTTTTTGAAAAATTTCTATATCTATAAGTTGTGCAATTAGAAAAGCTGAACCTGATCCTATAGCTATTCTAATTGATATAACATCTTCAAAATTTGTAGAAACAAAAAGCGTTAATAAAATTCCAAACACAAAACCAAAATATACTAATTTTCTTGCTTTTTCTTTTCCAAATCTTCTATTTGCTAAGTCAGTAATTAAAAATGTTATGGGATAACTAAATGCTCCATAGGTAAGTATGTTTTGTAAATTAAATTTGCTAATTGGAAACTGTACAAGATAATTTGAAAGGATAATGACTACTCCCATAAAAGTTGAGAGTACTAAAAATAAACTTTTATTTGATTTTGAGATGTTGGACACTAAACAGTTACGTTGATACTGATTTTTAGTTTCTGAGCTTTTCTTGATAGTTTTTGTTTTTTTACTGATTTTAAATACCGGTCAAGGCCACCCTTAAAATCGACTGATCGTACTGCTGCATTTGTAACTTTTAATGTAATATTTTTATTAAGTTTATCACTTTTAAAAGTAACTTTTTTTAAATTAGGCAAAAACCTTCTTTTGGTCTTATTGTTAGAATGACTAACGTTGTGACCCTTTAAAGGTGATACTCCTGTAAGTTCGCATCTTTTAGACATAAATAAATTTTGATAGTTGTATAATTGCTGTGTTTACTATGGTCAAGTTAATATATCTAGATTGACAATGAAACAACCAAATAATATTAAATTTAATGGACTTTTACTTACCTATTGCTCAGGTTCAAGTTAGCATCATTACAATTTTAATTTTAAGCTTCGCTGTTGGTTTTTTATCAGGAATATTTGGTATAGGTGGAGGTGTTTTAATGACTCCTATTCTTATTTTTTTAGGAATACCGGCAACATATGCTGTGGCTAATGTTGCCAATACTGTTTTAGGTATATCAGTTTCTGGAGCTACCACTCATTGGTATAAAAAAACTTTAGACTACAAAATGGGCTTTATGATTGTTATTGGTGGACTAGCCGGTGCTATTTTAGGAATGCAAATTTTTAAATATCTACGAGAAATTGGTAATATTAATACAATCATTGCCTTACTTTACGTTTACTTGTTGGTAATTATAGGAACACTTATTTTTGTGGAAGGAGTTAAAGAAGTAACTGCTTTAAAAAAAAAAATAATACTTAAAAAAAAATTGCATACACATTATTGGATTCATGGACTGCCATTTAGAATACGATTTAGTAAGTCTAAAGTATATGAAAGCGCATTAACACCAATCATCTTGGGATTTATTGTTGGTTTATTTGCATCTATTATGGGAATTGGTGGAGCTTTCTTAATGGTTCCAGCAATGATTTATTTAATTGGTATGCCAACCAAATTAATTCCAGGGACTTCTTTGTTTGTTACTATCTTTATCACAGGATTTGTCGTTATAGCACATGCTGTACAGTTTAAATCTATTGATCTTGTATTGGTTTCTTTTTTATTATTTGGATCGATCATAGGTTTGCATATAGGTTTAAAAATTTCTGAAAAGTTAAACGCATCAGAGTATAAAGCATTGTTGGCTATTTTATTAATAGTGATCGGAATTTTTATGGGTGTAGAAACATTTATATTCAATAAAAGTCCTGATCTTTTAAGAATCATACCTACGCCTAACTTTAGTTCTGAATTAACTATTTTAATAATAAGTTTAGCAAAAAACTCGCCCGTAATTTATGCTTCTTTATCTGTTTTGTTTGTTGTTTTTGCAGGTTTTATTTTTTCTTATATAAGGGAATTAATTCATCACTTCAGATACTCAAAAAAAGAAGTTACTAAGAGTTAATACCAACAGCTTCTTGAATATTTTTTATTTTTTCTTTTTTTAAAATTTCAATTAATTCTTTTTTAATATCTTTAACTATTCCAGGGCCTTTATAAACCATACCCGTATAAAGTTGAACGACAGAGGCTCCAGCTGTAATTTTTTCAAAAGCACTTTTTCCACTATCAATGCCCCCAACACCAATAATAGGTAAATTTCCTTTGTTTGATTTATAAAAAATTTTAATAAATTTTGATGATAGATTTTGAAGTGGAATCCCTGACAAACCTCCTACCTCGTTTTTTTTATCATCGAATAAATTTTCTCTGTTTTGGTTTGAGGTATTTGTTAATATTAGTCCATTAACTTTAAATTTAAGTACTAACTCGTTGATATTACTAATTTCTTTTTCTTCCATATCTGGGGAAAGTTTTAAGATTATTGGACATTTAATTTTTTTTTTTTTTTTTAATTCATTAAGCCCTCTTAGAAGATTTGATAATAGTTTTTCTTCATGAAAATCTCTCAATCCAACAGTATTTGGTGAAGAAATATTAATAGTAATATAATTAGCTAATTTATTTAGTTTATCAAAACACTCTAAAAAATCTAAAGACTTGTCTTTCGTATCTTTATTTGGGCCAATATTAATTCCTAAAAAATCTTCTGGTGGGTTTTCAGCTAAGCGATCTGAAACTCTTTCTACACCGTCATTGTTAAAACCTAGTCTATTTATCATTGCTTTATCTTTTTCAAGTCTAAATACTCTAGGTTTTGGATTTCCTAATTGGCTTTTAGGCGTAATTGTCCCTACTTCAATAAAACCAAAACCAAGCTTAAATAATGAGTTGTAGACTTCGGCGCTTTTGTCAAAGCCAGCTGCTAATCCAATTGGATTCTTTAATTTTGTTTTAAACATTTCTACATTGAGCATTTCTTCATCTTCAACCTTAAAAAAACTTTTTGGTATAAAATTAAATTTTAAAGACTTAATTGCTAAATCATGAGCAACTTCTGGGTCTAAACCGAAAATATAAGGTCTTAAAAGTGAAAACATTTATTTGCTTTTAATTTTTTCATTAATTAGTTTAATTGTTTCTTTAACACCAAAAAAACTTATGAAGAAACCCATTCTTGGTCCGTCTACACTACCAAAAAGTACCTCGTAAATTAATATAAACCATTCTCTTAATTTTTTTTCGTATCCGTTTTCTTTACCTGTTGAATATACTACGGTTTGAATATCTTCTGGCTTTAAATCTTGTGTGATTAATTCAAGTTTTTTTGCCAAATTTATAAGAGCTTTTTTTTCATTTTCATCAGGTGTTTTATACTTTTTGGTTGGTTCCACTTTATCTCGAAAATAATTAATTGCGTATTCTGTTAATTGATCAAGAACGGGATAATCTTCAGGTTTAATATCTGCGTGAAATCTTTGTATGAACTTCCATAAGATTTCTTTGTTTTCGGCATTACTTGAACCTACTAAATTTAAAAGCATTGAAAAAGTCATGACTATTTTTTCTTTTGGAGGGCTACCGTTATGAACGTGCCAAACTGGATTTAATAATCTTTTTTTAATTTCTTGTTTGGGAAATTCTTCTATTAGTGAAAGATATTCGTCTACTGCTTTTGGAACAACGTCAGAGTATAGTTTCTTGGCCCTTGTTGGATTTTGATACATATAAAGAGACAAACTCTCAGGTGAAGCGTATCTTAGCCATTGGTCTATAGTAATTCCATTTCCTTTTGATTTAGAAATTTTTTCACCTTTTTCGTCTAAAAATAATTCATACGCAAATCCATTTGGTGGTATTTTGCCTAAGGTTTTACAAATTTTATTTGAAAGTATTGCGCTTTCAGTTAAATCTTTTCCATACATTTCAAAGTCAACATCAAAGGTAAACCATCGCATAGCCCAATCTACTTTCCATTGCAATTTACAGTTTCCATTTACTATTTGAGTTTCTAGTTTTGTTCCATTGTTATCAAAAATAACAGTTCCATTTTTTTTATTCATTTCCAACAGTGGAATTTCTAAAACTTTACCTGTAGTTGGGCATATTGGTAAAAATGGACAGTATGTTTTTTTCCTTTCATTCCTTAAAGTTGGTAAAATAATTTCCATTATCTCTTCGTATTTCTCTAAAACACGCATTAATGAATTGTTAAATTTTCCACTCTTGTAATTTTCAGTTGAACTTTTGAAGTTAAATTTAAAATTAAATTTATTTAAAAAATCTTTAAGCATCTCATTGTTGTGTTTTCCAAAACTATCAAATTTATTAAATGGATCCGGAATGTCAGTTAAAGGCCTACCAAGATTTTCATGAAGTATTTTATTGTTAGGTATATTATCTGGTACTTTTCTTAAACCGTCCATGTCGTCTGAAAAAGTTATGAGATCACTCTCAATATCTTGAATGTGGTTTAAGGCATTTATCATCATAGTAGTTCTAGCTACTTCTCCAAATGTACCAATATGTGGCAAACCGCTAGGACCGTAACCAGTTTGAAAGGTTATTTTATTTTTAGATTTTATTAAATCTTTTCTGTCTTTTAAAAGTTTTCTAATCTCAACAAAAGGCCATGAAGAAGTTGATTGAATTAAATTAACATCAAGCATAAGACTGGTTTATTAAATTTTATAGATAAAATACAGATATAATTACAAGATAATAAGTTGAATTTTATAGGCATTTAAATAATCTAATTTTTATCATGACTTCGAACAAAACTGTTTTTTTTATAATCGGAACTTTATTAATTATCCTGGGTTTCTTCATGTTGATACCTTATGGAGTACAATTATTTTATAATGAAAATAGTCACAGCTTCCTATCGTCTTCATTTATTACAATTTTTGTAGGTGTATTGTTTGTTTTAGCTAACTTACAAGAAAAGTATCAATTAAACCTTAAACAAACATTTTTATTTTCTACTTTTACGTGGATTGCAGTAGCTTTGTTTGGTTCTATACCTTTTATACTTTCTGATCTTAATTTTTCATTAAGCGATTCATTTTTTGAAAGTATGTCTGGAATAACAACTACTGGCTCTACGGTTATTACAGATTTAGATAAATCGCCAAAAAGTATATTAATGTGGAGAGCTATTATGCAGTGGCTTGGTGGTGTCGGAATAATCGTAATGGCCATTACTGTACTACCTCTTTTGAAAGTTGGAGGTATGCAATTATTTAAAATAGAGAGCTCTGATAAACCAGAAAAAATTTTACCGAGAGCCACACAAGTAGCTTTTATCATAATTTCTACATACGTAATTTTAACTTTATTTTGTGCTTTTTTTTATAAAATTCTTGGCATGAGTATTTTTGATAGCATTGCTCATGCGATGACTACAATTGCTACAGGTGGCTTTTCCACTCATAATGAATCTATAGGTTACTTCAAAAATTCAAATATAGAAATAGTTGCTACAATATTTATTATTTTGGGGAGTATACCGTTTATTGCCTATTTAAAATTTATAAAAGGAAATAAAAAAATTTTTTTTCAGGATGTACAAATTAAAGGTTTAATTTATCTTTTTATTTTTTCTACTTTTGTTATGTTTTTATATTTATTATTTAATAGTGACGACAATTTGTTAATTGAAAAAATAAGAATAGCTTCCTTTAATGTTGTATCTATTTTGTCTGGAACTGGATACGTAACTAATGATTTTAGCTTATGGGGGAAATTTCCATTAATTTTTTTTTTATTTTTAATGTTTATAGGAGGTTGTGCGGGATCAACTGCTTGCGGAATAAAAATATTTAGGTTTCAGTTGTTATTCTTATTTATGAACAATCAAATTAAAAAGATAATTTATCCAAATAGCGTATTTATTTTGAAGTATAATAATCAAAAAATTACAGATGACTATATGAATTCGGTAATCATTTTTGTTTTTGCATATTTGTTTATATTTATTTTAACTGCTATGTTACTTTCAATAACTGGTCTTGATTTTTTGTCTTCAATTTCAGGTGCAGCAACCTCAATATCTAACGTAGGGCCAGGTCTCGGCGAGGCAATAGGACCAAGTGGAAACTTTAAATTTATTCCAGAGGTTTCTAAATGGATCTTATCATTTGGTATGCTGCTTGGGAGATTAGAATTATTTGCAGTCTTAATATTATTCTTTCCTTCTTTTTGGAGAAACTAAATTAAATGAAATTATCAAATTTTATCAAACCTTATTTAGATCAAAGAATGTTAAGAATCTTATTACTTGGCATAATGAGTGGTTTTCCATGGGTATTAATTGGCAGTGCTTTGAGTTTATGGCTAAAAGAAAGTGATTTAAGTAGAACTACAATTGGATGGGCCGGTTTAATTTTCGGAGTATATGCAATAAATTTTTTATGGGCTCCTTTAATCGATCGATTACATCTTCCAATTCTATCTAAAAAAATAGGTCATAGAAAATCTTGGATAATTCTAATGCAAGTAATTATTTTTATTTCTTTGGTGGTCTGGAGCCTACTAGATCCTACTAAAAATTTGTGGTTAGTAATTGCAGTAGGATTAGGAATTGCAATATCATCCGCTACTCAAGATATAACAATTGATGCTTTAAGAATTGAGCAAATAGAAGAAAATGAAAAAGATCTATTAGCTGCTGGAGCAGCGGTATCAGTGGTTGGTTGGTGGACGGGTTATAAAATTGGAGGATTAATATCTTTACTTAGTGCTGACATACTTCAGAAACAAGGTGTAGAAAATTATTGGCAAATCTCTTTCTTAATACTTTCAGGTATTATTACTCTTTGCAGTATAGGATTGTTTTTTATTCCAGAAAAAAATTCTACAGAAAAAATAAACTCTCAAAATATAGCTGATCAAAAAATACTAGATAAAATTGGTTATTCTAATAAATTTACTAAAAGTTTTGCTTGGCTTTACGGAACAATATTCAATCCTTTGTTTAGTTTTTTTAAAAAAAATACAATTAATGTAGCTCTTTCAATACTTGGTTTCGTTTTTTTATTTAAGATTGGTGAAGCTTTTCTTGGAAGGATGTCGTTAGTGTTTTACAAAGAAATTGGATTTTCTAAAACTGATATAGCTTTATATTCAAAAGGAATTGGTTGGATCACAACAGTTACATTTACTTTACTTGGTGGATTATTTGCTGTTCGAATGGGTTTGGTTAAAGCTATGTTTTTGTCTGGTGTGTTTATGGCTTTAACAAATCTTTTGTTTTCAGTTTTAGCCTGGGTCGGTAATTCTGAAATCTTATTCGCATTTACGGTTCTAATAGATGATTTGGCCGCTGCATTTGCAACTGTTGCATTTGTAGGTTTTATTTCTGCTTTAGTAGATAGAACTTACACAGCAACACAATACGCTTTACTTGCTTCTATTGGTACTCTTGGCAGAACACTATTCGCATCTTCATCGGGCATGATGGTCGATTGGTTAAATGGAAATTGGATTATATTCTTTATTATTACGGCTTTAATGGTGATTCCGTCATTAATATTTTTGTTTCTAATTAGAAAAAAATTGAATTTAAATGAGTAAAATATTTTTAAATAATCAACCTATAATTAACCTTCATAAAAAATCTTCCTCAAAGTCAGAAATAGTTACTCAAATAATTTATGGCGAAGCTTTTATAATAATCAGTAAATCTGCCAAGTGGATAAAGATTAAAATTAAAGAAGATAATTACATAGGTTATATAAAAAGAAGAAAATTTATTTCTTATTTAAAACCAACACATAAAGTTTCTGCCGTGTTTGCTAATATTTATAAAACATCTGATTTTAAAAGTAAGGTTGGAAAACTTCCCTATGTTTCTAAAATTAAAGTAGATGAAATAAATTCAAAATTTGCAAAATTTCAAAATAAATGGATTGAAATAAAAAATATAAAACCTCTTAAATATAGAAACAAAGATATTTTTAAAGATATTAAAATGTTTAAAAATATAAAGTATAAATGGGGTGGAAAAACTTTTGAGGGGATTGATTGCTCAGCTTTAGTGCAGGTATGTTTAAATTATAATAATAAATTTTGCCCTAGAGATGCTGCTCAGCAAGTTAATTTTTTTAAAAAAAATATTAATTTAAAAAATATAAAAAAAAATGACATTATCTATTGGAAAGGTCACGTAGCTATAGCTTTATCCAGTAAAAAACTTATTCATGCTTATGGTCCAAAAAAAAGAACATTAGTTATGGATACAAAAAAAACAATCGAGTTAATAAAGAAAACTTCTAATCTAAAAATTATTGCTATTAAAAGACTTTAATAAAAATAAAGTGGCTTTAGTCTCCCTCCACTAACCTTTTACTTTATTTTTCTATTTAGAAAGACTGATTAATAAAGCTTATTTGCGCTGTATGTATGGCACTTGACATGGTGCGGTTTTACTTTCCTGCAACAACCATACCTTCTATTAACATCGTTGGCGCATTCGTGGAGTACTTAAACTCAAGGTCATCTGCTAAAGTTATATTTTTAAACATATCATTAAAATTTCCAGCTATAGTAATTTCACTAACAGGGTATTTAAATAAACCATTTTCTAACATAAACCCTGTTGCACCTACAGAATAGTCTCCAGTAACCAAGTTACTTCCATGACCGATTGTTTCAGTAATATATAATGTTCTTTGATTTAACTTTAAAAGATTTTTGTATGAGACAGTCCCTTTTTCAAAATATAAATTACTTGTTCCGCCACTTCTACCATTTGACTTTAGGTTCAATTTTTTTCCATAATAAGTATCAACTAGATAATTCTTTAAAACACCCTGATCTACTAATTTTAATTCCTTGGTCTTAACTCCCTCATCATCAAAATTCCTTGAACCTAGTCCTTTAACTATATCAGGCTTGTCATAAATATTTATTGAGGATGAAAATATTTCTTCATTCATTTTATCTTTTAAAAACGAAGTTCCTCTTGCTATAGAGGAGGCTGATATTGCACTTGCTAAAATACTTAACATTCCTTTTGAAATTCTTCTATCAAAAATAATACTTATTTTTTCACTTTCAATTTTTTGAGGATTTAATTTTTGAATTGTTTTTTTAGCTGCCAATGATCCAACTTGATTTGGCTTAAGCATATCATGTAAGTGGCAAGTGCTTGTAAATTCATAATCTCTTTCCATTTTATTATTATCATTTTTTGCTACAGCAACACAAGATGCTGAGAAAGATGATGACTTATACCCATTTAAAAAACCATCGCTGCTTGCTAATATAAAATTTGATTTAGACTCTGAAAAACCAGTTTCTGTATTAATAATTTCTTTCTTTTCAAGGGC
>Ga0307995_1002280_pt1 | contig 11267 bp, 13 predicted proteins | sample EllFjometagen262_FD_203132 | JGI IMG/M metagenome (GOLD analysis project Ga0307995, IMG submission 203132) | Marine microbial communities from Ellis Fjord, Antarctic Ocean - #262 | ecosystem: Environmental > Aquatic > Marine > Unclassified | place: Southern Ocean | collected 2014-11-02
CCGCGGGTTTGTTGTGAGAACCTAGCACAATGCATTTGGCTCAGGTATGAAAACCACCTTCCCACGCGCTCTAACACTGACGTGAGTTTTCAACCTAATGCGACTGCCTGAATAGTTATTAGTACCCAAACTACCATAGCCCTTACCTCGTGACTTGGCCAAGTATGAGCATCTGTATAATGCCTCACCAAATGCTTTGTCATCACCACGGTGTACTTTATAACAGCAGTTCTTTGGCACGTATGGTCTAGGATGCCCGCTAACAGACCAACGCTCTTTCAGCCATCAGCACCTTGCGCTATTACTTCTCTATATTCCTTATTGGTAACTATGTAATGTAAGGTACTGTAATGTACTGTGTTAAGCTAAATAGAAGCTAAGGTTAAGCTATAGCTTAACCAGGCGATGAGCCAGAAACACGCCTACCGCCTTTTGAGCCACTGATTGATTTTATTCTAATTAGGGCATACGACTCTTCGTATAGGTCGTCCATTTCGCTAGAGCCATACTTTTCGCCATATATTTCAAACATCGACTTTACCAGCTCTAACTCTTCGCCTTCAACCCCCGCCAGATGCCTAAACTCAATATCTGTCAAACGCCCCCGATACCACAAGGCCATCTTAATTTTCTCTTGCGCTGCGAATAATACTGGAGGCAATGCGTGGACTAGAATGTTGCGCTGCGCCATAAAACACTTGGACCATTCAACATTCTTCTCCCGCTCATACCTATTCCTGCCCTGCTTTATGTCATCAACAGTAATCTTGATCACGTTGGGCTGGTAGGTCCGATAGACATTCTCAACAGTAGTTATCACTTCAGCTTCTCCAAGTGGCGGCATACAGCTACGTGCAACGTCCTTACAGGCTTCTAACGCGCTTTCCATGTCTAAATTTTGGCCCCTATAACTCGAAGCAAGCTTGAATATTTCGGTGTTTCGCTCACCCTTAGCTACGCCCACCTTCGATGGTGATTTAGTATTTTGGGTATCATTTATCCAGCTAACCATATCCATGGTCATTTCTTCGGGTGGAACGTCATGAATGACCTTATACGCCGATCCATCTATAACGGAACCTTGAGCGACGATATATCCTCCGTCCCCGCGAACATCAATTCCATCTAGTATTCCGACCCTATTCTTTACCCATTGATTACAGCTGTATATTAGATGAATGCCACCAGAGGGTGTTTCTATTCTGCGGGTGCCTTGTACCCCAAACATAGCCTCAATTGATGACAAAGACTCGTAGCCATCAACACCGTTCTTGACGTCTACATCCACAGCTACAAACCCAGACTTATCGCCTGTGGGCATCGCTACATTAGCTTCTGGCCATTGCCGCCACCATTTTTGAACTATAAGAGGATCAGTCGTCGCTTTATCTTGCCACGAGTAGATGTACGGAGACTTGTCAGCTTTTACAGGAAATATGGGAATCCCAGTTGAAGATAGGCTTAGGGCAGCGTCAATCATAATGTCCTTCCTCCTGCACCAGTCTCATCATTTACTGCTTCTCCCAAGTTTAAACGCGATATGGCTTGGGCATGTAATGGACAGTGTGGTGCAGAGCAGTGGAGAATTTCGCTCTTAAATCCGTCTTTTAGATGACCTTTGATGCAGCCCATACGCAAGGCACACATTGCTTCAATAGCCCTCCTGCGACTTGGGGTAAGGGCAAAAATACGCTCTGCAGGGTTATGGTTTCGCATGGCGTCCCCCAACCGAATCAGCCGATTTATGGTCCAGAGATTTGATGAAATCGAATATTTCATCGTCTCGCCAAAATACTCTTCCGGTGAGCTTGTAGGGTTGGGGGATAGTTTGAGATGCAACGTCACGATAGATACTTGACCGCGAGCGCCCACCTAATATGACTTGAACTTCCTTAAATGATAATAATTTCATTTGCTGCCTCATTCTGTGATTTGAGGTAACAAGTTATCACGGTTATTTCTGGCTTTTGGGTGCAATAATAGTGTTGGTATTCTTGCACCAGAGCGTGACCAAATCCAGATTAGGCTCGTCACCAAGTGCTGCTATAACCTTTTTCTTGATCCTATTAATGGAAGACTTAATTGTTTCAGGACTTATAGTTTGTAGTTGTGTGTCTGCGACTTGCTTCAAGGCTCTGGTTTTGGGTATTCCATTAATTAGTTCAGCGTGTCTAACCATCAAATACCATGAAAAATGAACCTTGTTTGGCTTGCTGTTCCGTTTTCTCCCACTAGATTTTGGGTTAAGTATCGATCCTTGTTCCGCACCAGATAACCTTTTTTTAATATACTCAGCCATGTATTCGTTTACGATACCTGTATCCAGTAACTTAAAAATTAACGAATCATCTTTAGAATACTCTGACTGAAATACTGCGCACGTACTCAGATGGATTTCTTGCGTGGCTTGAGCAGTCAACTCAACTGACCCAGATAGTAACCCTCCTGTTGACATGGAATCTCCTGTGAACACCAAGTTTGTACTTCTGTCCTTACTCATAGTGACGCTCCCCAGACAAATATTCTGACCATTGATCTAAGGCCCGCCCTCGCAATAATAGATAATCCGTTCTGTTATAAGCTTTTGTGACTTTATTTCCTACCGAATGGGCTAGTATCGTCTCCGCCACTTCATATGAACAGACTTCGGCCTCTGACAGCCAGGTCCGTAAACTCGTTCTAAACCCATGTGGCCTCTCATCCATGCCTATACGTTGCATAACTCGAGCCATTGTCGCATCACTTATGGGTAAGCCTTGAGTACCTGTAAAAATGTAGCCATTTCGTTCAAATGGTAATGCTAGGTTAATTATTCTTGTAGCCTCAACTGACAAAGGAACTCTGAAGTCTGGTGTTTTGCCCTTGAGCCCCTTCATTGATTCGCCACTAATAACCCAAGTACCATCTTGTATTTGAGAGGTCTGCATCTGCCGTATTGATGCTGAGCGCACTCCCGTTAATATCAACAGCTTGAGCGCTAGATGGGAGATGCTATTTTCAGATAACGATTGGTAGAACACTGGAACGTCCCCCCATGGAAGATATTTAATGTGCTCTTCAACATGACTGGAGTCGCCCAATAATAGCTTCGCTTTCTCAATAGCTTGAAGGTCAACATCAATATCCATTGCAGCTGCATGCTTAAAAACTATCTTTAACCTAGAGATGGCTTTCGAAGCCGTTGCATACTTAGTGTGCCAGATAGGAGATAGCACACTTTTGATGTCATGCTGATCGATTTGATCAATAGACATTTTACCTAGAGCTGGTAAAACATGGTTCGTAAGCGGAGATAGCCAGCGTCCCGATGCGCCTTCACCTTTAAGACTGTGTTTTTTAGCTTCAAAAGCTAACGCTGTAACTTTACCAAGGGTGTTATCTTGCTCTGACCTTTCTCGGCCAACTTTTCTCTTGTGATGCTTTGGGTTTGTCCCCGACTTAGCAATAGCCATGTACTCGCCTGCAATGTTACGGGCCTCTTTTAGCGTGACATGACTGCCACCCAAGCCCATCTCATCCGCTTTGCCATTTATGCGATACCGTAACACCCACTGATGGCCACCCTCTTTCCGCTTCTTGAGCCACAAACCATTGCCATCACAATGCATGCCCGCTTGAATTGTACGTACTGCGTTTGCTAACAACCTATGCTTTGCACTCATCACTTACCCACCATTTTACCCATCTTTTTATATGGTACGCAATGAAGCATCATGATACAAGGTGGAATATAATAATTAATATTAACAATAAGTTAGGTACAAAATTTAATGCGGTGAATTGCTATGGGGCATTATGTCGGTTCCGTCTCCGGGCACCATTACACAAGGCCTTCAGCCAAATTAGATAAATCTAAATAACCCTCGGTCTACCCATGGTCTACCTCAGACCTGATTTTTCATGCTTTTTGTGTATCCGCTAAGTCCTTGATTGTATTCATGCAACGCACTCTCGCAGCTTTTTTTGCAATTGGCTGTTAACACTCCAGTCCTAAAGTTTTTCACTCCAGTGTGCATGAAATCCTTGCCGGGAACATAGGTGTTACCGCCAATGTAAAAATGACCCACTAGCGCCGACTTAAAATTGGCCCACCTGAGTCAAAATAGCCGCTCAACTATTCAGTAAGGCGGCCTGTATGTTAACTCAGGAGAGACTTGTAGAAACTCTACACTCAAGTGGTTAGCTATATTACCAGCTTCACTTAAGCTAGATGTACGGGTAGAACGGTTGATGAGCTAGAACCCATCCTATTTCCAAGTCTCCAAGCGTTGGCTGGCAGAAAATTATTCCAGGCTAAGTTAGTCTTCATCTTGGTGATACTACCTGCTTCAACAATCCTGACAAATATCTGCATATCCTCTAACTGGCCCATTGATATAGTTCTCTTTTGACGAACAATGTTTCCATCTTCTTTATGTTTTTCCGTATTTAGTAAACATGTAAGATGCATATCAACATAAACCGAGCCATAGAAAGTGGCTACAAAAATCACATCACGAGTCACTTAAATATACCTAAACTGGAGTATTACTATGAATAAACTATCTACTTTTTTTGCACCCACTGGTCGTTTACTGCTATCGATGATGTTTTTTATGTCTGGTTTGAGCAAGATTGGCAACTATGCCGGTACTCAAGGATACATGGAAGCGATGGGCGTATCAGGATCCTTACTACCTCTCGTTATTGCTATTGAAGTACTTGGAGCATTGGCTATCATTGTAGGTTGGAAAACAAAATTTATAGCCATCGCGCTAGCTGGATTTAGTGTGTTGTCGGCGGTGCTGTTTCATGCTGATTTTAGCAATCAAGCTGAGATGACTAACTTTATGAAGAACGTGACTATTGCAGGTGGTTTTCTGTTATTAGTCGCCCATGGGCCAGGTGCCTATGCCCTGGACAACCGTACAAAGCCAGCATAAGTATGCTGGCTCCGTTTCTGCTATCGGATGCTTTTGGTAGTGATGAACCGCTAGACTATATTGATGGTTTTCCTGAGCATCCCCATAGGGGCTTTGAAACGGTTACCTATATGCTAGCGGGTCGCATGCGTCATAAAGATAGCATGGGCAATGAAGGTGTTATTGAGACCTATGGGGACTGCAGGAAAAGGACTCGTTGATTCAGAAATGCCAGAACAGGAAGTGGCCTACTAAAAGGGTTTCAGCTGTGGGTGAATTTACCCCGTAAAGACAAAATGTGTGAACCTGATTATCAAGAATTTGTTTCCAAAGGCATCACCATGGACGTACGGCCCGATGGCAGCGAAGTAAGGGTTATTGCAGGCACAACAGATAATGGCATAAGTGGCCCAGTGATCGATTTTATGGAGCCACACAGCCGTGAGTAGCTAAGCTAGAGGAAAATTGGCATGGGCAAATTAGTTAATGGCCAGTGGCTGGATGATTCCCAGATTATCGAATTTGAAAAGCAACAGTACCAAGAGTCCGATGGACGTTTTCAGCGGGGCACTGCATTGTTTCGCAATTGGATCACTGTCGATGGCAGTGCTGGCCCGGGCGGCGTTGCAGGCTTTAAGGCGGAGAAGGGGCGCTACCATCTGTATGCGGCGCTCAATTGCCCTTGGGCCCATCGCACCTTAATCTATCGAAATTTGAAACAACTTGAAGATATAGTGTCATTGTCCCTAGTAAAGCCATTGCGTACCGACCAAGGTTGGGTGTTTGATACTGATGCTGATACATCACGCTTTACCGATAACCTTTATGCTGCCACTGCATTGCACCAGCTGTATAGCAAAGCCGACCCAGCATATAGTGGGCGGGTAACGGTGCCCATGCTGTGGGACCAACAACAGCAAACCATTGTTAGTACCGAATCGGCAGAAATAATCCGTATGTTTAACTCGGCTTTTAACGAGATTACCGGTGATGTGCAGGATTTTTATCCTGCGCAGTTGGCCAGTGACATCGATGAACTCAATGACTACATTTATGCCAACCTCAACAATGGCGTATATCAAACTGGCTTCGCTCGCTCACAACAGGCTTACAACGAATCTGTAGGGAAGGTTTTTGCCGCCCTAGACACTTTGGAACAACGCTTAAGTAAACAACAGTTTTTATTAGGGGATGAGCCTACCGAAGCTGATTGGCGGTTATTACCTACCTTGGCACGTTTTGATGTGGGCTATTTTAGTGCGTTTAAGTGTAACCTTAAAGCCCTTCGAGACTATGAGCATTTAACGCGCTACTTAAAACAATTGTGCCGCCAGCCTGGTATTGCAGCAACCATAGATTTAGACGTTTATCGGCGCGGTTATCACTCAGTAAGCCCCTTACGGAACCCTCATGGAATTGTGCCAGTTGGGTTTGATTCAGTTTTTTTAGACGCCGAAGGTGCGGCTGCATGAATCTTCTCAAGCCAATAACACATGCCCTTGAAACAAAGCCCACTAATTTTCAAGCCTCAAACACCATGTCAACATTGATTAATGAGGAACTGCGCTTAGATGGAGCTTTTCACCCAAATCTAGGGGGAGTTACCCATGGTGGCATGTCTAATCATTATCCCATGACTATTTTATCCCTACAGGGGCTAGGCGCCAGTGACGAGCAAATAAAAACATTTCGCACCATGTGGCCACGCCACCGGGCACGGATGCGGGAAGACCTTGGACTGGTAGATAGCCATCTTGTTCAGGCCGACAACTGGATCGAGTTTATTGGCCAGCCTCGGTATCTAATGGAATTTCGTCGGGTCTTCTTAAACGGATTAGAAACCAACCTTACACACCAGCGCTATATCGCCATGGTATTAGGCGTAATGCAGGATGGTTTGCCCATGGGGCTGTTTCATCCGATGATTAAGCTCAGCTTTGCCTGCCTGCATGGTGACAAAGGATTGATTGCTGACGCGCTGGCTTACATGGCAATCCGTTACTTTGACCTCTACCAGTCTGACTTGCGTCAGCCAACTCAATCAAATTATTCTGGGGCACAAGAACAGGAGCCACCTGTTGAATCAATGTCGGCACAACAGAATTGGCAATTAATATCTCGAACAACAGATCAGCTATTGTTACAAACGCCAATGGATCTTTGGCAGCGTGGCTCACTGCACATTTCTGAACGTCTGTGTGCCCAGTCAGGTTTTCAAGCAGCTGCTTTAGTCAGCGGTTTTGAGATAAATAATGAAAACCTCGAGGTGAGTATGGAACAAATCAGTCTATGCGCACTGCGTTTGTATCTGTTTGAACCAGCCTTGACCACCCTACACGCTGTAACTTCCGTACAGGCACTGGCTGATTTAACCAAAAAAAGCGAGGCAGGTAGCGCCAGCCAAGCTGTTTTCGTACAACTTTGGCGACGCTATTGGATTTGGCTAACCGCATTGTATGTGGAAAAAGGTGCCCCGCTGCAACTGCCAGAAATTGATCCTGCGGTGCAGACAGAAATTGATGATACAGACTGGCCGCTACTTGCGGCTCAGACTCTACAATACACAGAAGTTCATCTTATAAAAATGGTTTATAGCTGTAAGTGGCTGTATGAGCAAGTTAATAGTAACCCACTTTATAAGCTAGCCGCCATGAACATTGTTAAGCAAGGAAATGCCCACCCTCGCTCAGTTTATGGCTTACTCAGTTAACCAAAATGTGTGTTTGAGCCATGCACAAAACGAAAATTAGAGACTGAGCCCTTCGCTCACTGCATATTAAAGGTTATATCTAGAGGTGTGAAATATTTTCCTCTAGCTCAATACGAAGCTTGTCCAAAAGTCCGCCAGCAAAACAGAGGGGAAACTTTTCCATCACAAACTGATTTAATTAGCGCTGACAATTGCCAAGAAAATCTGGGTTTGTAAAGCGTGCTGACAGAGTATCGCTATATAAGTTCGACAATATTTGATTACAAATCAATCTCCACAACACCACCCTCTAGAAAAGCTCTACTCTGACAAAGAATTATCGAGTCTTCACGCTGTTTTTTAGATAACACAAAATCTCGATGCTCAACCTCACCAGCAATCAAACCACATTTACATACTCCACAAATCCCATCTGAACATTTCATATCTACGTGAATACCATTTTCCATAAGCACATCAGTAGCAGTCTTATCCGCAGGAATCAGCAGTTCCCTACCAGAACGAACCAATTTTAGGGTAAAATCATGATTTTCGTACTCTGGTAGTTCAGGTACAGAAAAATACTCCAAATGCCTTGCTTCATCTGGAAATTTTTGACGTTCGGCGGCTTCCATCACCCCGCTCATATACTCATCTGGACCACAGGTATAGACGTGCCAACCAGATTGATACCCAGCAAGAATATCATCAAGATTCGCCCGTGAGTGTTCATCTGAAAAGTGCAGCGAAACCTTCTCTTTCCAAGGAAAGGTTTGCAGGTCATTGAGAAAGCCTGCACTTGAACGACTGGATGCCGAATAATGAAACTCAAAATCAAACCCTTTAACATGACATTCGTGCGCAAAAGCAATCATGGGCGTCACACCAATACCGCCACCCATTAAAAAGTGTTTCGTCCCACCATCTGCGAGTGGGAAGTGGTTAATAGGTTTAGATATGAAAAGTTTACGTCCAACTGCAAAAATTCGATGCATTAGTTTCGAACCACCGCGCCCCTCATCCTCTCGCAATACCGCAATTTGGTACTTCGATCGATCTGCAGGATCGCCTGACATCGAATACTGACGGAAAAACTCGGGAGCAACCACCACATCAAGATGAGCCCCAGCCTGCCATTCTGGCAGAGGGCTACCATCCACAGAAACTAACTCATATTTAGTTAACCCATCAGCCATTGACTCAACCTTAGCCACCTCGACCCGAACAACCGGAACGTCACCGTCATTCCGATATTCATGTGCTAACCCATCTGTGTCACCACGGTCTAGTCGAGCTTGATACTCCTGGGCGGTAATCATCGCCTGATAAGCTTCGATGCCTTTGTCACGGTCCATCGGAAACGGAAATGGCCATGGATGGGGGGCTAAGTCGGCTGGGTAGACGGCCAACGTCTGATCTTCATATTTCAAATCCAAATTCGTTTGTAATTCACGATAATTAGCTGGCTCCAGCTCACTGTCAATATACTCAAAACCACCACGAGCATTGACCTTCATGTCCCACCACCAGCGTTTTAGTGGGTTGATCTGCCCGTTTCCGATTAAATCATCCGCTTTGGCCAGCACACCTGCCATGGCTGGCACATTCATGGCTATCCAGCGCAGTGGCTTCTCATGCTCTAGGCCTTCCATGTTCCACGGGCAGGTTTTCATGCAGCGCCCACACATTGCGCCACCTTTTTGATTGATGCGATAGGTCGTACATTTCTGACTATCTGATTTCCATATTTCATAGCCATTAAACATCATCTTTGGCCCGGCAGTGATTGCACCAGAAGGACATTCGCGTGCACATTTATTGCAGGACTCACAAAAATTTTGCATACCAAAATCAATTGGTTTGTCGTGTGCCAACGGCATATTGGTGGTTATCACCCCAGATTTTAGACGCGGGCCAAGAAACGGATTGACGATGACTTCACCAATTCGACTAACCTCGCCCAGTCCAGACAATAGTAGTAATGGTGGCTGCAGTACTTCACCATCAAGATTGGTATGAACTTTTGCGCTATAGCCCAGATTACGAATCTGTTTACCTATCACACCTCCCAGTAATGAAAAGCGTAGATACGCTCGCATTGACTGCGTAACGGCAATCCAATCATCACCAGAGGAACCTTCAGTGGTTTCGAATCCTTGATCAATAATCATGCTAATAGCATTCTCCTGAGTCGGAACGATAGGATCTCCGACTGCATCATGGGAGTACCATGTCCAGTCTGGACAGCGTGAAATACCTACTGCGTCGGCTCCCAAAAAATAACTGGCCGCTTTGATACCTTCAGCATTGCGGGCAGCATCATGTGCAGATTTGGCTATTTGTGCCGCAGAAACACCATCCTGTAACAGTACAAAAGAACCAAGTGGACGACGAATAGCTCGACTAATTGGTGCCTTCTGGGCGAAGTATCCTCCAGTAGCCGCAATCTGATTTGTTTTTCCCATATCACCGAACTGCGAACGGGCGAACATATCAGTACGTTTCGGAACACGGGCAACACGCTCCTCATCAATAAACGTTGTCGTTTTATCAACACGTTTTAGGGTCTCAAAGGGGTGAGCGCCTGCTGCATAGTTACGTTTAGCATAAGGGTCTAGTGTGCGGGCATTCTTTTGCGATCCTATTCCCAGCTTCCAGGACAAACCACCGGTAACTGATTTTGGCTGTTTAGATAATGGCTCCAATGGCTGATCAACACTCATGGAAAAATTAGTCGTAACCGCAACGACCTGAAACCGTTCCCCCACATAAGGGTTAACCAGCTTGCCGTTTTCTACCGTTGCTAACCCAGCGGCCACTGCTAACTGGTTCAGATCGACATCAGAGGATGAACCAGTGTGTGCTTTAGCATCAAAGCCCAGCACCCGAAGATAACCCGCAATAATTATTGCTGTTTCGGAACCCAATAAACAGGCACGTGGAGCCTGTGCATTCGCTATCCATTCATAACCGGGTTCATCTTCTTTTGGGTCCCGGTTAAAATTATAAAGAAAAACAATAGCATGACTATGACCTTCAATTGTCCTTGGCGGCGCTATCATGCTTTCCTTCAAATCCGCCATAATTACATCAATCCCGGCAGCTAGAGTTTTGGTTTGTTTAGACTTCAGATCCTCGGCTAGACGATCAATCTCCGAATTACGGACTGGCTTATCCAACAACATAGATTCATCAAAATGACAAATACCCGCCATCGGCGCATCCTGAAAATATGCAAAGGATTTTATATGTCGTGCCCGCTCCTCAGGGTCATCTGGACATTTCGCTTTTTCCTTATTAATCAAACCATCACGTATAGCATCCAACATCGCTTGATACTCACCCATCGCATTAACCAGCGAATCTGGTGTATCTTTGTAATCAAAAGTGACTGCTCGCATGGTGGGCACAATTGACAAGTCAGGCATAGTGGTTGATCGGCTCAGCCTTTCCAGTGGGAAGGAACCAAGATAAAAAGGGCGTTTACGATTTGAGAAAATTTGGGCAGTCATATAATGAGGTCGCTGTAAAAGTTAAATAAAGGGCAATTGTTCTTTTGTATAGAAAAACGCTCTGAAAACCATGTTGATTTCAAAACCAAACACATTAAGCCCAAAATACGGATTGATATATTCCCAAACGACCTCACCTTCTGGCGTAACTTGAAATATGCGCCC